>Ga0115005_10001197_pt1 | contig 20361 bp, 21 predicted proteins | sample ArcOceMetagenome_FD_87163 | JGI IMG/M metagenome (GOLD analysis project Ga0115005, IMG submission 87163) | Marine eukaryotic phytoplankton communities from Arctic Ocean - Arctic Ocean - Greenland ARC118M Metagenome | ecosystem: Environmental > Aquatic > Marine > Oceanic | place: Arctic Ocean... | reverse complement strand
TGCTTTGGGAATTTGCATCCGCCATCACCCCGTCCGTAATCGGAGGTAGTCCCATTGCCATTTACATTATGAAACGTGAGGGAATGACACTTGGCCGAAGTGTTGCAACTGTGCTCGCCACTTCATTAATGGATGAATTTTTCTACGTTTTTGTCGTACCCATATTCGTTTTTGCAATCGGAACTGAGGTCTTTATTCCAGAGGGGTTAAGCGAGACGGCACAGCTGAGTATCCAATCCATTTTTTGGACAGGATATTCTATTCACTGCGCATTAACGCTGTTGATTTTATTTGTTTTATTTATTCGTCCAAAAAGGACTCGGGAGATTTTCTTGACATTATTTAGAATGAGGTGGTTGAGGAGATGGAAGCGCTGGGCAGAATCATTGACCGATGAATGGATGCGCGCATCAGATAGCTTAAAGGGAGCAACAAAAACGATGTGGTTGAAGACGCTGGGCGTAACTTTTGTGAGCTGGACCTCCAGATTTTTAATACTAAATGCCGTCTTGTACATATTCTTTGACTCGGTACAAAACCTAGAAGTCTTTGCAAGGCAGTTGTCACTTTGGATCGCGATGCTCGTCAGCCCTACACCTGGGGCTTCCGGTATAGCAGAGTTTTCCCTACCTATATTCATGCAAGGAGTCGCTGTAGTGGGAGGTGTATCGGTACTTGTTTGGAGAACCCTCACGTATTTTATCTATCTAATTATCGGCTCAATTTTACTTCCCAGATGGATGGTTAAAATCAATACTAAATCTTCTTAACTTTACTCACCGCTAACAAGAAAACAATAATTATGAAACAAAGAAAAGGAAAAGGCACAAGGGCTGTTCACGCTGGTGTAAAACACGATCCTTCTACAGGAGCGATTATGACTCCAGTTTATCTGACGTCTACTTACGTCCAAACCAAAGTCGGAGAGCACAAAGGGTACGAGTACTCTCGAACCCAGAATCCTACACGACACGCCCTCGAAAATGCTTTTGCAGAGCTTGAAGGCGCGAAACACGGAATGGCATTTGCGTCTGGTCTCGCAGCGATGGACAACCTGTTGAAAATCCTGAAGCCTGGGGACGAAGTTATTTCTACGAACGACTTGTATGGAGGAAGCTACAGACTCTTCAATTCAGTTTTTGCGAACTATGGAATAAAATTTCATTTCATCAACCTTGACGATCCGAAGACGAGTCTTGAGGGTCTGGTGAATGAGAATACAAAAATGATTTGGATTGAAACACCTACAAATCCGATGATGCAAATCACAGATATTGAAGCTGTCGCAAATGCAGTCAAGGGGAAAAACATACTCGTTTGTGTAGACAACACATTCGCAACACCTATGCTTCAGCAGCCTCTTGCACTGGGTGCAGATGTGGTGATGCATTCAGCGACAAAATATCTCGGTGGCCATTCAGATGTCGTCATGGGATGTTTGATGGTCAACGATGATGCACTTGATGAAAAACTTCGCACGTTACAAAATTCGTGTGGTGCCATTGCTGGTCCCATGGACAGCTTCCTCGTACTACGTGGAATCAAAACACTTCATTTGAGAATGCAGCGCCACTGTGAGAACGGACGTGCAGTCGTAGATTACTTAAAAACGAATGATCAAGTCGAGAAGATATATTGGCCTGGACTTGAAAGTCATCCCGGACATCAAGTAGCAGCCCGTCAAATGTCTGATTTTGGAGGAATGATCGCTTTTAAAATTAAAGGCGACGACCTTGAAACTGCAAATAAATTTATTGAATCTACTGAGCTGTTCACATTGGCTGAATCTCTTGGAGGAGTTGAGTCGCTTATAGGACATCCTGCATCGATGACTCACGCTTCTATACCGAAAGAGGTGAGGGAGAAAGTCGGAGTCACTGACGGACTGATTCGCCTTAGTCTCGGAGTGGAAGATTCTATGGATATCATTGATGACCTTAAACGCGCATTTAAAGCAATTTCGTAAATGAACACTGGGATTCAGAATCAAGAACATCATGCCGTTGTAGGTGCTGGACTGGTGGGCAGTTTGCTTGGGCTTATGCTCGCTCAACGTGGCTATAAAGTCACCATATATGACCGCAGGTCTGACCCACGAAAAGGCAAAGCAATAGAAGGTCGCTCCATCAACCTCGCGCTAAGTGATCGAGGTTGGCGTGCACTAGAAAAAGCGGGTGTCGCTGATCGAGTCCGTGAAATCGCGCTCCCCATCAAAGGTCGCCGAATACATGACCACTCGGGAAATGAGACATTCCAAGCTTACGGAGTAGGAGATCAATGTATTTATTCCGTGTCTAGATCTGGTCTCAACCTCATTTTAGTGAAGGCTGCAGAAGAACACCCCTCTCTAGAGGTTAAATTCGACTTCATAAGTACAGGGTATAACATTGAGGATCACGACGGGGGTTCTGGGGTAACGCTGAATTTTAAAAACAAACCCGATGTCCTTCACGATAGAATTTTTGGCGCCGATGGTGCCTTTAGTGCGATCAGAGGGAAAATGACGCGAACAAATCGCTTTGACTTCTCCCAACAATATCTTCCTCATGGGTACAAGGAGATTTTCATGTCCGCCAATCCTCAAGGTGGGTTTAGAATATCCGAGGACGGATTACATATTTGGCCACGAGGGAATTTCATGTTGATGGCACTGCCCAATCCTGGCGGAACTTTCACATGTACTCTTTTCGCACCTTATGAAGGAGAGGAATCTTTCGAAAACATCAAATCTAATGGTGACGTAATGGCATTTTTCAAACGCCATTTTCCAGATGTCATTCAACATCTCCCCAATCTCATTGACGACTGGAATACAAATCCCGTCAGCTCTCTTTGCACTGTAAAATGCCACCCTTGGAATATACAGTCACGTGTAGTCATTATCGGCGACGCAGCGCATGCCATGGTTCCATTCTTCGGTCAGGGAATGAATTCTGGCTTTGAAGACTGTACAATTCTCAGTTCATTAATTGATGAATCTAAACCGAAAAGCGAAGCTGAGTGGCATTCACTGTTGGACAAATACACGCGCGTCAGGAAACCCGCTGGAGATGCTATCCTGGACCTCGCTCTCCACAACTATATCGTGATGCGCGACAAAACAGGAGACCCTGAATATCTGATCCAAAAACGAATAGAAGCGCGCATTGCAGCAGCCCATCCAGACCGTTGGAAACCTCTTTACACACTTGTAACGTTCAGCCATATCCACTATGCGGACGCATGGTCTCGCGGAGAGATCCAACAAGCCGTCATGAATAAAATAATGGCTTCTCCGGACATCTCAAATAACTGGGAGAACGATGAAATCGTTGCTCAAGCCATTGAACAGCTCGACTTGTTTGAATCTGGAAAAGACACCATCGACCGCCCCGTACCCCTACTAAGCACGGATGTCTAAGCGGACTGTTTCTTTTGCAATAAGCTTCATTTTACTGTCGCTCAACTCCATTTCCGCACAAACCTCATTCTTTACGCCCACCTTATCTGATTACAAATCTTCAGGGTGGACTTTGTCCCTTGGAATCTCTGGTCTGGGTGGATCTCATTCTCCATTCGAAGATGAAATCCTTCTGGCAAATACATCATCTGCCTCCATTGACACTGTATATTCCGGCACATGGACTCCGGACGGAGGTATACACTTGACTGGAGGAATAGGTAAAATCTTTGTGGTCAAACGACCTCTTCTTGCAGACAGAATCACTGTTGGGGTGACAGGCTCGAGACGTTCAATATCAGAGACGTTTCATGGACGCATTGCAGAGCCCACATTGCAAACAGACGCAATAGGACTCCCTATAGACAGCTCAATCACTGGAGCGGGTCAATCGATTAACTTGGGGATTCATTGTGCTGCGCTGCGGGCATTTACGCTTTCACAAGATGTATTCTTAGAATTAGGTATAGGGGCGACTTTTCGATGTGATTTCGTTTCTGATTTTGAGTTTATTTCTTCAACCCCATTATACCTTTCCGAAGATTCTGGATTTGGTGTTGAATCAGAAATATCTCCATATTCTGCCAGTTTCGAAATACGCGCAGGAGCTGGGATCATGATGTGGCGAGGGAGGTATCTCCGTATTCAATTCGGAGCTGACATCCTGCAACTTGCACCCATCAATGCCACCTCCAAGCTCCCATGGTTGGTCGGAAACTACAGGCCATACAGAGTGATGTTACATTGGGATTTGTTTGGCCTTAGGCCTCCAAAACCAGCAGGATCATGTGCCGCTCCCACCCATTCGGAAAAAGCAAAAGAACTGTTCGGGAAGGATATGAGGAAGGGGAGAAAAACAAAGAAGCGGAAGAACAAACGTGGGTAAACTGAATGAAGGGCGTCGGATTGCTGATCTATCCCGCACAGAGTTCCACCAGGACTTTTGACGTGTCCGAAGGATGAAGAAAAGCGATGCGTTTGCCGTCTGCGCCATCCTTAGGACCAGCGATACATCGATATCCCTTGGCTTCCAATTCTGTAATTTCAGCGTCAAGATCATCGACTTGAAAAGCAAGGTGGTGCAATCCTTCTCCCCTCTTTGAAATGTGACGCGCAATGGGGCCATCCGCAGAAGTCGATTGAAGAAGCTCGATTTTCGAATCACCTGCATGAAAGAAAGAAGTAAGCACACTTTCTGAATCGACCACTTCGCGCTTGTAAGGCAATTCTCCCAAAACATCGCTGAAGATTTTTTCAGCAGCTTCGAGATCTAAAACAGCAATCCCTATGTGTTCTAATTTCTTCATGTGTGTAAAGTTATGCTATCATCGAAAGCAATCCTTACATTTGCCTGTATGAATCTATCTTTAGAAGGAAGACACGCTCTCATTTGCGGAGCATCACAAGGAATTGGATTGGCGGCGGCAAAAGAACTTGCTGAGCTTGGCGCAAGAGTGACACTCATGGCACGTAATGCTGACAAATTGAAAGTCGCCGTGTCAGGTCTGCCAAAAGTAAACAGTGGAGCGCACGGTTTTGTGGTGGCCGATTTCAGCAACCACAATGAGGTGAAGGAGGTCGCGTTAAAGCTAACTTCTTCTGAGAAAATAGACATTCTCGTGAACAATACTGGAGGCCCCAAAGGAGGAGCCATTGCTGACGCTGGTATTGAGGAGTTTACAAAAACATTTGAACAGCATCTCTTGTGCAATCACGTATTAACTCAAGCTGTCCTCCCAGGGATGAGAGAGAGAGGACACGGTAGAATTGTGAATGTGATCAGTACTTCTGTCAAAGCGCCACTCAATGGCCTGGGCGTCTCTAACACGATTAGAGGTGCTGTCGCGAATTGGTCAAAAACACTCGCGAATGAAGAAGGTAAATATGGAATCAGAGTAAACAATGTACTTCCCGGAGCTACGAATACTGGAAGACTACAAAACATTATTGAGGCCAAGGCACAAAAGGGAAACACAACGCAAGAAATCATCACAAAATCGATGGTGGGAGCAGTTCCAGCGGGAAGGTTTGGAGAGCCCGAAGAAATAGGGGGAGCGATCGCGTTCTTATGCACGCCAGCCGCGGACTATATCAGTGGAATTAACCTGCCAGTAGATGGAGGACGAACAGCATCACTTTAATATAACTTCGATTACCTTTGGCGGGCAAAGCGTATATATCAACGTTAAAATTTAGACCATGCAGGAACGTATTGATGCATTTATGGCTCAAGTAGCCAAATCAAATGCAAACGAACCCGAGTTTCTTCAAGCTGTCCAAGAGGTAGCTGAAACAGTAATCCCATTTATCGCAAAAAACCCCAAGTATTCCAATGGAAAAATACTTGAGCGAATGATCGAGCCCGAGCGCACGATCATGTTTCGAGTAGCTTGGACAGATGACAAGGGGGAGGTACACGTAAATCGAGGATATCGTGTAGAGTTTAACTCTGCGATAGGTCCCTACAAAGGAGGGTTGAGATTTCACCCAAGTGTGAATCTGAGCATCCTTAAGTTTCTAGGTTTCGAACAGGTCTTTAAGAATTCTTTAACGACGCTTCCTTTGGGGGGTGGAAAGGGAGGTTCTGATTTCAATCCAAAGGGAAAGAGTGACCACGAAGTAATGAGGTTTTGTCAAAGTTTTATGACTGAACTGTCAAGACATATTGGCGCGAATACAGATGTTCCAGCTGGAGATATTGGCGTCGGGGGACGTGAAATCGGTTTCCTATTCGGACAATACAAACGAATCCGCAATGAATTTGTGGGCGTACTTACTGGAAAAGGAATCAATTACGGTGGATCTCTAATACGTCCAGAGGCGACAGGTTATGGTACGGTGTACTTCGCTCAAGAGATGTTAGCGACACAGAATGAGACCCTCGATACAAAAACTGTCGTGATTTCCGGATCCGGAAACGTCGCTCAATATGCGGCTCAAAAATGCATCGAACTTGGCGCAAAGGTGGTTACTCTATCTGACTCTAAAGGTTTTATACACGATCCTGATGGGATTTCGCAAGAAAAGCTCGAGTGGGTGAAGACACTGAAAAATGTGCGAAGAGGACGTATTTCTGAATACGAAGCCCAATACCCTGGAAGCACATTCCACGCAGGCGCTCGTCCTTGGAATATCGCATGCGATTTGGCGCTACCATGTGCCACTCAGAACGAAATTGAGGAAGACGATGCAAAAGCATTGGTAAACAACAACTGCATTTGCGTGGCCGAAGGTGCCAACATGCCGTGTACACCTGATGCCGTTGAATTGCTCCAAGAAACTGGCGTGCTTTTCGCACCTGGAAAGGCTTCAAATGCTGGAGGAGTTGCGACTTCTGGATTAGAAATGTCCCAAAACAGCATGCGTCTGGCTTGGAGCGCTGAAGAAGTCGACACACGACTCCACAAAATCATGAAAGACATCCACGCTCAATGTGTGGAGTACGGAAAGGATGAAAATGGAAAGGTGGATTATGTGAGAGGCGCGAATATTGCTGGTTTTGTAAAAGTTGCAAATGCCATGTTGGATCAAGGAATTGTATAAAATAAATAATCATGAAAGCTTCTTTTTATAACGTATTAAATTCAATCGTTCTTATCTCTCTCGGGTTATGGGGGTACTTCGACGTTCAGGCGCCAACTGCATTAATTCCTGTAGGTTTTGGTGTCATTCTATTGTTGTGCACCATGGGTTTAAAAAAGGAAAATAAAATCATCGCGCATGTCGCCGTTCTTTTAACATTGGTCATTCTTGTGGCTTTGGTGGGAATGAGGTTGCCGAAAAGTCTTGATTCAGGAGGGGTTGGATTGTTTCGTGTGATTGCAATGATTGCGACGTCTGTCTTATCAATGGTTGCATTTGTTCTCAGCTTCATTAAAGCGCGTAGATAGCCTATGAATGTGGCAAGCCGCTTCCGTGTGTCTTTCACGTCATGCTTCGTTGTTTTGATGATTGCGTCTTGTGACAATCCTACCAACAGAACTGAGATTGGGCGCGACAATCAGCCTGGAACTGAGCAAAATTCTCAAATCAATCTCGAAGGCATTGCGCTCATTTACCGATATAAATGTTCGATATGTCATGGTGAAAATGGGGTCTCTGTGATTAAGGGAGCACCGAATTTGGTCACCACAGAATATACAATGGAAGAAAGAGTGGACATTATCATGAACGGCAAAGGCACAATGCCCCCTCAAAAAGATGTTCTTGATATGCCTACGATTAGAGGACTTGCGGTGTACATTGATCGTCTTAAGTAAAGGATATTATGGCAAAACGACAACCTGTTTCGACTTCTGAAGAAAAGGAGACATGTGTCCTGATAGGTCTTGCAACCCAAAACCAAAAACGCGAACAGCTGGAAGAGTATCTCGAAGAGCTCGCGTTCTTAGTGGTTACGGCAAATGCAATTTCGAAAAAGACATTTATTCAGTCTCTCACGAAGCCTGATTCCAAAACGTTTATCGGGTCGGGCAAGCTTTTAGAAATTAGAGACTATGTAAAAGCCGAAGGGATTGATATGATTGTTTTTGATGACGAACTCAGCGGGTCTCAAATCAGAAACATCGAAAAAGAAATTGAGGGAGTGAAGATTATCGATCGACCGAACCTCATACTCGATATTTTTGCCCAAAGAGCAAGAACGTCTCACGCGAGGACTCAAGTAGAACTCGCTCAATACCAATACCTCTTGCCGCGTCTCACAAACATGTGGACTCACCTTCAAAAACAAAAAGGGGGCATCGGAATGAAAGGTCCTGGAGAGAAAGAAATCGAGACAGATCGAAGAATAATCAGGGACAGGATTGCACTGTTAAAAAAGGAATTGGTTGCCATAGATAAGCAAATGGCTACGCAGCGTAGCAACAGAGGATCTATGATTCGTGTGGCTCTTGTAGGCTATACGAATGCTGGCAAAAGTACGCTTATGACTGCCCTTTCAAAGAGTGATGTATTTGCTGAGAATAAGCTTTTTGCCACACTCGACACGACCGTTAGAAAGGTCGTTGTAGCGAATCTTCCATTTCTCCTAAGTGACACTGTCGGTTTCATCAGGAAGCTGCCCACCCAACTTATTGAGAGCTTTAAATCCACACTCGATGAAACCCGTGAAAGCGATCTGCTGATCCATGTCATCGATGTAAGTCACCCTCAATTTGAGGATCAAGTCGCGGTCGTCGAGCGCACACTAGAAGAAATCGGCAGTGATGACAAGCCTACGCTTCTTCTTTTCAATAAAATTGATCTTTTAGAAGACGAGGATGCTGAGGTTTCTGGTGCTGAAATCATTGAAGGACTGAAGCAACGTTTCGAGAAGGATGGGTTTGATGTTGTTTTTATGAGTGCGAGAGACAAAGAGGACATTACAAACTTAAGAGACTTGCTTTATAACAGAGTGAAGGAACTCCATGTCAAGCGGTATCCGTATCATAAATTCCTATACTGAAATTATATAATCTGAGCTAACTTCGTCACATGTCAAGTATTCGTCAAGAAAAAGTCGCGACCCTTATTAAACAAGAGTTAAGTATCATCTTTCAGAGAGAAGCATCGATGCATTTCGAGGGTCTTTTCATCACGGTGACTCTTGTGCGCATGTCTCCTGACCTGGGAGTCGCAAAAGTCTATCTAAGCTTTATGACTGTGAAGGACACAGAAGCCGCATTGAAAGTGGTGAAAAAAGAAAGGAATTGGACGCGTCATCATCTGGCAGGCGTGATTGGAAAGCAAGTGCGCAGAATTCCAGAATTGCAATTTTACATCGACGACAGCCTAGATTACTATGACGCAGTAGAGAAGGCGTTAAAAGAGTAGGTGAAGTGCGACTTCCATTCAGACTTGCACGGAGATATCTTTTCCAACCTAAATCGCGAAAACTAGTTCACGTTATTTCAGGCATTTCTATGTTCGTGATTGCAGCGGTCACGATGTCTATGATTACTATCCTCTCTGCTTTCAATGGAATAGAGGACCTTGTACAGGACTTGTTTGGCACATTAGATGCTGACCTTGCTGCAGTGCCCATTTCAGGAGAAGTGCTGCCAAATGAACTCGGGGAGATCATCGGAGAATATCCAGGAGTTGCCGTTTACTCTGCAGTGATTGAAAGTGAAGCAATCATTCGCGGCAATGGAGTGACACAAATATGTTCTGTCCTAGGTGTTGACGCTCAATATGGAGATGTCTCTCAAATAGATAGCGCAATTGTTGAAGGCATATGGGGGAGATCCTTTGAAAATTCGCAATGTGTTTGCCTCGGATACGGAATCCGTTCAGAGATGGGGATTCGGTCTGACTCTACATATCCACCACTCATGTCTCTTGGCGCCCCTGTCCGAGGTAAAAAACTAAGTAGACATAGAGAGAGAGCTTTCAGAACCTTGCCTGCTTTGGCGTGTGGTACGTTCTCTATTAACGCAGATCTAGACACGAGATATATCCTTGCCCCTTTGGAATTTGCCCGTGAGCTATTCGACAGACCAAACGAAGTGTCCAGGTTTGAAATTCAAGTAAATGAAGGTGTTTCCGCGGCGCGTTTGGCAACTGACGAAAACTTCATTGCGGCGTTAGGTGACAACGTTCATTTACGCACACGTGAGGAGAAACATACGTTTATTACCCAAACAAATCGGGCGGAGAAGCTCGCCACATTTGTAATTCTTAGCTTTATCCTCGTGGTTGCCGCATTTAACATTTTGGCCTCTCTGACGATGTTGCTGATCGATAAAAGACAGGACCTTGAGGTTTTTAAGGCGATGGGGATGAACGACCGCGCTTTGGAGCGTACGTTTTCTTTGCAGGGGCTCGCCATTAATGTGTTGGGAGGAGTCATCGGTACCGTTTTAGGAATTGCACTCGTGATCGGCCAAGATGCGTTCGGGTGGCTTACACTTGAAGGATCGGTGGTCCCTTCTTATCCAGTTAGATTAGCCGCAATCGACATTTTCGGAACGCTCGCTGTTGTGATCGGAATCGGTGGACTGGGATCTGCAGCGATGGTGAAATTCCTGATTCGAAGGCTTTCTTAGGATAGCAATCTTACCTCGAAAAGTCGTGATCTTTAAAAAGATCCGCAATTAAAAGGAGTTTGGCGCGAATGTCCTCAACATTGTCAAAGGTCACAAGGTCTAATCTGTGTTTTTTAAAGTCCGGAATTCCTTTGAAGTAATTTGCATAGTGGCGCCTCATTTCAACAATTCCCAGTCGATCTCCCTTCCATGTAAGTGACCCTTCGAAATGCATCGAGGCAGCGGCAATGCGTTCCTTCATGTCGGGTGGGGCGAGATGTTCGCCCGTAGCGATAAAATGCTTTATTTCATTGAAAATCCACGGTGCACCAATGCTCGCTCTCCCGATCATAATCCCATCCACACCGAAGCGTTCGCGGTACTCCACAGTTTTTTCCGGCGTATCAATGTCTCCATTTCCGAAAACTGGAATATTTATTCTGGGGTTATTCTTCACCGCGGCAATCAAAGACCAATCTGCATCCCCCTTATACATTTGAGCTCTTGTACGCCCATGAATACTGATCGCAGCAATCCCTACGTCTTGCAATCTCTCGGCAACTTCAACGATATGTCTTGAACCATCATCCCAGCCCAAACGTGTTTTCACGGTTACGGGAAGGCTACAAGTGTTGACAATCTCCTTCGTCATCTCCACCATCTTAGGAATATTCCGAAGAATCCCAGCTCCAGCACCCTTTAAGGCCACTTGCTTTACAGGACATCCGTAGTTGATATCAATAATATCAGGGCCTGCTTGCTCTGCGATAGCCGCCGCTTCGCGCATCGGCCCTATATCAGCTCCGAAAATTTGAATCCCTACGGGTCGTTCATACTCGAAGATATCGAGCTTCATTGTACTCTTCGCGGCATCACGGATAAGTCCTTCCGAGCTTATAAACTCAGTGTACATAAGGTCTGCCCCATACTTTTTGCAAACTGCGCGAAAAGGAGGGTCGCTTACATCCTCCATAGGCGCAAGCAAGAGTGGAAACTCTCCCAATTCTATATCTGCTATTTTAACCAAACTTATACCTGATTTTTACGAACTTGCCGCAAAATTAAGCCCTTCACATGACGTTCATACAAAACGCCTTCCATAATCTTCATCCGCTCCTTCAATTAATATTCATCATCTGTGTTTCAGTTACAGGAATGGGCGTTTCTGTTCTCTTCGGAACATACCTGTCAGCAGGGATTTGCGGGACGGGTGACACCCTTCCGGAATTGATGACAACCTTAATGAATCTTGAGTCAACCTCTGGTATTTGTGCAACGCTTCTCCTCAATTCATTAAACCAAATCCTTGCGTTCGCTGGTGCCGGATTCGTCTATGCCATGCTACACGGACCGGGAAGAGGCGTAGGGTTTAGTCAAACCGGAAAAAACAAACATCTGTTCAAATTTCTCATTGGCGCCGTGATCATTACGCTCGGCTTCTCACCGTTTTTAGATCTCACTTATCGGTTAAATGAATGGCTTCTTGTAGATGGTTCAACCCTACATACGATGGCAGCGGCACTTGAAGCGGATGCGGCTAGAATAACCGAAGCCATGCTCCAAATGAATACCTCGAATCAATTTCTAGCAACGCTCGTTGCCGTGGCATTTCTACCTGCGATATGTGAGGAGTGGTTATTTCGAGGCGCTTTACAACCGCTCGTTTCGAAATGGAGTGGCAACATCCACGTAGGGGTCTGGGTGAGTGCAATCTTATTTAGTGCCATACACTTTCAATTCTTTGGATTTATTCCCCGCATGTTGCTCGGCGCAGGGTTTGGTTACATGGTTGTAGCGAGTGGGAGTTTGTGGCCAGCTGTCCTGGGGCACTTTGTAAACAATGGCGTCGCTGTATGTGCAGCGTGGTGGTTAGGCCCTGAGTGGGTTGCAGAAGGGATGAATCCCGCAGACTCAGTTTGGGGGACGACAGAAAGTGTAAGTGCGATAATAGGGCTTACAGCGATCCTCGCAAGTGTAAGGTGGCTAAAGCCGAAAGTGATCTTTCAAGAACTCCAACCTTAGGCCAAGGCCTTGGCAATAAGGAGATCTTCGGGCGTTGTTACCTTCAAATTGATGGGGTCGCCTGCGCAAATTGTTATTTTGTGACCCGCTGCTTCAAAAACAGATGCATCATCCGTAAAGGCGGGGGAATAGGAAACGGCAAATGATGGTTTTAACAACGCCAAATCAAAGCATTGAGGGGTTTGGACTGAAATGAAATCTGATCGATTAAGCGCAACAGATTCATTTGTATTGACATCCGAAATTTTACGGATGCTGTCCTTAAGAGGTACGGTCGGGATCGCTGAACCATGAAGTGCCGCCATATCGAACGTGTCGCGAATGAGCTTCACCGAAGGGAAAGGACGGACAGCATCGTGAATCGCAACCAGTCCATCATCAGGCAGAGTGACAAGACCGTTTAATACTGAATGGAATCGTTCAACACCCCCTTGTATGAGGTGAGTGACACCTGATGGACCATATTCAATTTCTAAACTGCGAAATTCGTCGAACAGGGATTCGTGTAAGACTAGGGATATAGGGGCGTCAGGTACAGCTTCATAAAAACGACGAAGGGTCCACCACATAAGCGGCAGACCCTTAATTATTAGAAATTGTTTTGCCGTCTTTGTACGCATTCGTGTACCAGTACCCCCAGCAACGATAACAATGTGACGACTCACAGTGAGAATTACTTGGACGCTGAAGCGTAACGCTCAGCGATTGCATTCCAATCTGCGACATTAAAAAATGCGGAGATGTAGTCTGGACGGCGGTTTTGGTAATTGAGGTAATACGCGTGCTCCCAAACGTCGAGGCCCATGATGGGCGTGCATCCACAACCAACGCCAGGCATCAGTGGATTGTCTTGGTTTGCAGAAGAACACACACTTAATTTGCCTTCGTCACAGACACATAGCCAAGCCCATCCAGAACCAAAACGCGTTGCAGCAGCTTTTGAAAACTGATCGACAAAGTCATTAAATGAACCGAAGTCTCTGTCGATGGCAGAAGCCAAATCACCTGAGGGTGTTCCACCCCCATTTGGGGACATCGAATTCCAAAATAACGTGTGGTTATAGAAACCTCCACCGTTGTTTCGTACTGCAGTATTTTCAGAATGACTTGCAAGGAGATCCTCGATACAAGAACCCTCAAGGTCAGTAACCGATACAGCTGCGTTCAATTTCGCTGTGTAACCAGCGTGATGCTTTCCGTGATGGATTTCCATTGTACGCGCGTCGATATGTGGCTCGAGGGCGTCGTAAGCGTAGGGTAGATTAGGTAATTCGAATGCCATTGTGTTATTATTTAATACATATTTAAAGTTTGATCCGTGATCATTGAATCATTAAGCAACAAATATACTCTTCCTTCTCGCGTACCGAACCTATCATCCTCTAACAATTCATAAAGAGCCCTTTCAACGAATTCATCGCCAGAGGTTCTCACTTGGTGGTAGGCGTTCTCTCCTTTCACGTTTCGCACCACTTGGGCAAAGAATCTGATCACAATTCGTTCTATTTCTTCCCTTCCTTCTTCACTCGATTTGTCAGGCCAAACCGTACCCTGTCTCTCTGCCACATTCTTTATCGTAGACAGGCCGCCAGTGGTAGGATTTGTCCAAATAGAGCTCGTTTCAGAAAGGTTGTTTTCTAAATTCTCAGCGCGATGAAGATCCACCCATGTAAATGAGGCATCACGTAACGCCCCTGTCCAAACCAGCTCTGACAAAGCCCTGTTTGATTGTGCACTGTCTAATGGGATAAAGACATCTGGAGTAATCCCACCACCACCATATACCTTACGGCCTAACAAAGTTCTGTAGGCTACTGTATCCGCAAGCTGAATGCTGTCCTCTAGAAAAAGTTCACCAGACGCAATCCGGTCTTGGTAATCATTCGCATAATTCACGCCTTCACCGTACGGCTTTTGGATTGCTCTGCCGCTCGGAGTGTAGAACCTAGCTACTGTAAGACGAAGGGCACCCGCTCCTGACAGCGCATTTGGTACAGTGAATTCCTCCTGAACCAGTCCTTTTCCGAAAGACCGTCTGCCCACGATAAGACCTCTGTCGTTGTCCTGCAATGCTCCGGCAAATATCTCACTGGCCGAAGCCGAGTTTTCGTCTATAAGTACCGCAATAGGCCAACTGCTGTATTCTCCATGATATGTAGAATTGTAATCTATCCGCGGAGAGGCCTTGCCCTCTGTGTAAACAATCCCGAGACCTTCATCTAAAAACCGATCAAGCATGTCTGTTGCGGAACGTAGATATCCGCCCCCGTTTCCCCTTAAATCTACAATCACTGAAGTCGCGCCTTGCGTTGCCAAATCGTTCATTGACTGCTCAAACTCGAATGCAGTCGTCGCAGAAAAGCGAATGACTTTGAGATAGCCCACGGTATTTTCAAGTACAAAGGATGCCACGACACTATGTACGGGAATCCTTGCACGCTCAATCGTTACGTTGAATACATCTTCTAAAGGGGTGTCTTTGTCGCCAAGGACATTGCTGTTTCGGGTGATTCCCAAATCGACCTGGGTCCCCCTTGGACCCTTGAGCAGCTTCATCACCCGGTCGTTGGTTAGATCGGGGCCAGAAATAGATTCACCTTCAACTTCAACAATTCGATCTCCTGCTTTGATCCCCGAACTTTCTGAAGGCCCTCCTGGGATGGCATTGACCACCATTAATGTGTCGTCCCGAATGATGAACTCTACCCCAATCCCTTCAAAATTTCCCTCCATGAGAACCGTGTTCGCTAAGATTTCTTCACTAGAGAAGTAATTTGTATGGGGGTCGAGTTCTTGGACAATCGATTGTACAGCAACATCAATAAGTGACTCACGATCTATGGAGTCCACATAGAGCACTTCAATTTGGTTTAAGATGTGTGAAATCCGATTGTCCTTGTGAGGGCTATGTTGTGAGGCGTCATTACAGCCACGGCCTAGCAAAAGCCCCACGGCCAGCGTAAGTGCGATGATCAGTGGCTGAGCTGGTCCGTTGAGCAGGCCATTTTGATTAGTCGACATAAGCAGCGTGCATTACTGTTCTAAAAGTTCTGTAACAATGGACGATTTCGTGAGGAAATCGACTCCACTTGTATCTTTGTATGCGGATTTATAGACGACTCTCTTGATTCCCGCTTGCAGAATGAGCTTTGCACAGTCTCTACATGGTGAGAGCGTAATATAAAGAGTAGATCCTTCAGCGGAGTTGTGACTTCGCGCAAGTTTCGTGATCGCATTTGCCTCAGCATGCAATACATACCAATGTGTTTGTCCCTCATCATTTTCACACTCATTTGGAAACCCACTGGGTGAACCATTATAGCCATCGGCAATAATCATCTTGTCTTTTACGATAAGTGCGCCCACGTTTTTTCGAGTACAATGAGAAAGTTTGGCCCACTCCTCAGCCATTTTCATATAGGCAATATCATACCTCAGTTGCTTTTTCTTCGCTTCATTCATTAATGCGCAAGATAATCTATGTAGTTTCGTTTTATGCGTATCTATACAAGAACAGGTGATGACGGAACTACTGGACTTTTCGGTGACACACGTCTCTCAAAAGACGACCTTAGAATCGAAGCTTACGGCACAGTTGACGAGCTTAACACATTCATAGGCAAGTTAATAGAACATGAATCGATGGAGACACATCGGGTGTTTTTTCGAGAAATTCAATCTCAGCTTTTCCTTTTGGGCAGTCATCTGGCAACAATAGATCCCAAGATGAAAGAAAAATTACCAAAGTTTGCATCGGATAATATTGTGGGTTTTGAGAATTGGATCGATGCGGCGGATGAACAAACCCCAGATCTCAAGAACTTCTTATTGCCAGGAGGCCATCCAGCTGTCGCTGATGCACATATTGCTCGGGCTGTATGTAGGAGGGCCGAACGCAGATGTGTTTCACTCGCCAGAGAACAAAAAATTGATCCAGAACTTATTAAATATCTAAATAGGCTGTCTGATTTACTCTTTACAGCTGCAAGATTGCTTTCTCACATCACGAAGACCGAGGAAATCGCTTGGAAAGCAAGATAATTTATACTTAATCCCTATAAAACTTGCAATCAAATGAGATTCGGTTATTTTTGCGCGCTATAACCTTATATAAGGAATAAAGGAATGTACTGGACTCTAGAATTAGCATCTTACTTAGAAGACGCGCCTTGGCCCGCCTCTAAAGACGAACTCATCGACTTCGCTATGCGAACAGGTGCACCTCTTGAAGTCGTTGAAAATCTACAAGGTCTACAAGACGATGGAGAGAACTACGATACCATTGAGGACATTTGGCCTGACTACCCTTCGAAGGAAGATTTTTTCTTCAACGAAGACGAATATTAGACTTTTATAGCGCGTAACAAACGCCTATGCGTAGATGGATTCCTTTGTTCCATCACGATCTCCTTTCCTGCGGTTAATTGATCCATGAGCTCAGCGTTACCGTGCCTCATCGTGAGCAATTCTAAGCCCTTTTCTGTTTTCGTCCAAAAACCATCTCCCAACCCCTCTACAAATCGATGTCGCCTTTCTGGGTCTTCCTCGAAGACCAAATCGAATTGAACCGCAGAGTTTTCCATCATTCTCACGTGAATTCCCGATTTGTTTAGCCTCGCGAAAAGAGTTGAAAGGTGATCCTCACCCACAAAGGAATTGTCGGCAGGACCTAAAGACAAAAGGGAAACATTCGGTCGAGAGATGTACATCGGGATCCCAGGAACCTTGCCTGGATAAGAAGCGATTCTCGTTTGAGGTGCATTTAAATCCACAAAGCTTTTTACAAAAAGAGGAATGCCTTCGTTCTGAAGTGGCTTGATCGTTCTGGGATGAATCACACTGGCGCCATAGTAACTGAGTTCTAGCGCTTCTCCATAATCTAATTCTTTGATCGTTTCTGTGTGTTCAAACACACGTGGGTCTGCATTGAGCATCCCTGGAACGTCCTTCCAAATGACGACTTCTTTTGCGCCGATTGCACATGCGAGTAGCGCCGCTGAATAATCCGACCCTTCGCGTCCCAAAGTCGTCGTTCTTCCAGTCGGACAACGACCTATAAATCCCTGAGTGACGATGATTCGATTCGCCATTTCCGAGAGCGACGTTCGCAACCCCGCTCCGTTCTCATAAATCTTGCGCTCATTGACTCTCGCGCTTCTGTGTTTTGTGTCGGTCAAAATAACATCTCTGGCGTCCGACCACATTGCTTCGACGTTTTTCGTTTTCAAATACCCCGACAATACGCGCGTACTCGCATCCTCGCCTGCCGCGACAAGCGCATCATATCGTGCGTCTTCATCCGCCAGGTCATGTGCTGTTTTTAGCGCCGACTCAAAGATCAAGCGCAAATCAACATTGATTCCGAGTTCTCGCGCAATGACCTCGTGTGCGTCGATGATTGAATTCATTTGGGTTTGGGCTGAAACAACTCCCTCTTTGTTTAAAACCCCAAGCACTTTCTCCAATTCATTCGTTGTCTTGCCCATCGCAGAAACCACAACCACAGCGGACCCTTGAATATTTTGTTTCAATAGGGTCCCTACATTTCTAACCGCCTCAGAGTTTTTAACCGAAGCTCCACCAAATTTATGGACTACGAAATGATGATTTTTAATTTGCACATTGCGAAGTTACCTGAAGAAAGCCCTTGAACGTACATTGCAATATGGAATCATCACAACTTATAGATATCGCATTAGGCATCATTCTAATTTGGGGTGCCTTCTCTGGATTCAAGAAAGGGTTTATTCTATCAATTGCATCATTTATTGCAATTGTTGCGGGAGCAATCGCGGCGTATTATGGTTCTGAGGCGATTGCTACAGCATTGGCATCAGAGGTTGACTGGAGCAGTCAGGAGATTGCCGTGGCTTCCTTCGCCATTGCTTTTATAGCGGTCGTTTTGATTGTACATCTTTTGGCAAGAATTTTAGAGAAATTCATCGACTTGTTGGCTTTAGGGTTTGCAAACAAACTCTCTGGAGCCATTTTCGGAATGGCAAAAAACGCACTCCTTCTCACGTTTGTCATTTTCGGAATTAAAGGTTTCGGAGGAAAGCATATCCCTGAAAGTGTAGAGAAGAACTGCGTGATTTTTCCTGTCGTAGAATCCATTGCTCCTCTCGTATTGCCGTATTGGAAGGATTGGTCTGAGAAGACCGACCTAGAAGAACTGGAAGAAAAAGCCAACGAAAAGCTGAAAGAAGCGAAGGAAAAACTTCAAGAAACGAAAGGGAAAATAGAAGACAAACTCTGAGTTTTCTTATGCTGCACCCACAGCATGAAACAACGCTGTCATTTGAGAGGTCAGCGCTGTTTTTTTCTCTAAGTAGTCGTCCTTTTCCTGAAGGGTGGTATTCACACTTACATAGAATTTTATCTTTGGCTCTGTACCTGAAGGGCGTACCGTAATTCGAGAGCCCTTTTCTGTGACAAACTGCAGCACATTTGACTTCGGTAAATCTATATTCTTGACCTCCGAGGAAATCAGATCGTGGTTTTTCTGGGTTTCAAAATCAAGAAGTCCCACAACTTTTTCACCTGCAAGCATGCGAGGAGGGGATGATCGAAATCTAGAAATCATCTCGGAGATCTCATTCGCTCCTTCCCGGCCCATTTTCACGATGGACACCAACCCTTCTTGATAGAGGCCATGTGTTCGATGAATACGCTCTAGGCGGGCCAACATCGTGGTGCCGTTTTCTTCTAATGAATGTGCGAGCTCAGAAAGCACACAACACGCTGCTACCGCATCTTTATCTCTGGCTGTATCCTTGACAAGATATCCGTAACTCTCCTCTGCGCCGACAATAAAATTTCGCCCATTCATCGCTTCTTCTTCTGCGATTGCAGCGGCTATATGTTTAAATCCCGTGAGCGTTGTTCGCACACCTAATCCATAACTTTCACCTATTGCAGACAGAAGAGGAGAGGTGACAACAGTCGAAGCCACAAAATCTGATGAATCGTATGCCTCCCCATTGTCTCTTCCACAACGAATGACGTAATCGAAAAGCAACGCGCCAGTTTCGTTTCCATTCAGCAATTGAAAACCTCCTTCTCCATTTGGTACAGCTACCCCTACCCGATCAGCATCTGGATCCGTACCCATTACGAGCGTCGCACCTAACTTCTCGCCAAGCGAAATAGCTTCGGCCAAAGCTTGCCCCTCTTCGGGGTTGGGGCTTGATACCGTCGGGAAATTTCCATCAGGTGACGATTGTGACTTGACCTCGTGAACATTTGAAAAACCAAACGCCCTTAATGCAGGAGGGACACTTACGGATCCTGTACCATGTAAACCTGTAAAAACAAGACATGATTCCGAACCGTTTTCTTTCAGGGAAACTGAACGTCTTAATTTCAGAATAGCATTGAGATATCCTTCATCCTGTTCTGGTCCTAGCAAGGTGACCAAGTCCTCAGACGCGATCTCTCCGTTAGCGATTTTCACTTCTGAAAGTGATTTTATTTTTCGAACCTCTCCGATGATGGCGGAGTCGTGAGGAGACACGATTTGGCCTCCATCATCCCAATACACTTTGTACCCATTATATTCTGGAGGGTTATGTGATGCCGTAACAACAACACCTGCCACACATCCTAAATTTCTGACTGTCCAACTCAATTGAGGTGTGGGCCTTAATTCTGGATACAACAACGCTTGGATTCCATTCCCTGCCAAAACTCTCGCTGTAACCTCTGCAAATTCATAACTTTGATGACGACAATCGTATGCAATGGCAACTTTTAAAGGTGTTGACGTATGCGGTTTCGTTTTCTTGATGTAATTCACGAGCCCTTGTGTGGCGCCCGAGATAACAGCCGCGTTGATGCGGTTCGTCCCCGGGCCACAAATGCCCCGCATCCCACCCGTTCCAAATGCGATATCCT
>Ga0115005_10001196_pt1 | contig 20363 bp, 14 predicted proteins | sample ArcOceMetagenome_FD_87163 | JGI IMG/M metagenome (GOLD analysis project Ga0115005, IMG submission 87163) | Marine eukaryotic phytoplankton communities from Arctic Ocean - Arctic Ocean - Greenland ARC118M Metagenome | ecosystem: Environmental > Aquatic > Marine > Oceanic | place: Arctic Ocean... | reverse complement strand
TTTGCCAGCAAAGATCAAACGCTGCTGATCTGGGGGAATTCCCTCCTTGTCCTGAATCTTGGTCTTTACATTGTCAATGGTATCTGAAGGCTCGACATCAAGAGTGATGGTCTTGCCGGTCAAGGTCTTGACAAAAATCTGTTTTGGAGAAACAATTATTGAATTATTTAGTGTTTCCATTACGTGCAGTCGTGGATTATAAAAGGTGCACCAATGAAATATACATGAAGTTCACTGCATACAATGTGCATGCAATCAATACTGAATGGGGATCTCTGCGGCTAAGCTGGGGACCGTGGAGAATGGCATATTATAGAAGCTTCGGGTTTGATCTGATATCTTGGAGTGAGTAGATGGATGTACCGCTAGTTCCTGATTTACAGCGGTATCAGATTAAGCCCTCAGCGACGGGTCGGGTCTCCCATCTTACTTATTGCCGCACAATTCAGCATTGTGAATAACCTTCGCAGCGCTCCATTGTATTGTTTTACTATTTAATGGCTTAGTTCATTCAAAACTTACCTGCATAGTGGTGTGGTGATGTTTTCTTTGGTTTAGGTGCTCTTTTGATCAACGATCGTTTTATGAAAGAGTGAATTCGTTCTCCTTCTTCTCCAAAAAGACAGTGTGTAGAAAGATACTGATTCCCACGTGAAAAAAGCATTCGAAAATAGGAATCGTGTTAGCGATTTCGGAACCCTCACGAATTCGGGGAAACAGAAAAATGAGAGGAATAGACCGTTGCGTTCTGTCAATAACTTTCCAATGCTTAACCACCACCCACCGTTTTAAACTATAACATTCGCTATGGCAAGCATTCCTGGAATCGGCAATCAAGATTTTGTTCTTTGAAAGCTATCATGCACGTTCAACGTGTAAGTAAGTGTGTACACGTAGGTTGTTAAAAGAGCTTTGCATTATAGGGATCTCACCAACTGTAAATATTCAAATGCACACACCGTTTCCACTGCTACTATTGCTCTTGTTCCACCACACACGTATTGCAGAGAGTATTTTCTATCTAACGGCGAGGTCGCAATTATATATTCGTAATTTTTGAACTGCAAACGCTTTCTTCTCAAAATTCACAAAACCGAACGCATTGTATAGCGTCAGGTTCAATCATACGCATTTCAAAAACACAACTGCGGCATGGAAATAAATTAGAAAATTGAGTTAAACCTTGTATGTGTACGTGTATTTTTTTTAAATGAAGGTTTTATTTTCCCACATCATATAATATTATTTTGTGAAGCATTTTCCTCACTCCCCCATTTTCTTTTCATCCATAATGCAATCATTATTAGAATCTTGCCTTTGAACATCGGCAAATTCAATCACCGTACAGTCCATAGTCTTCAAATTCAAAATGACAGCTTGCCCCGTCCTTGCAAAAGATGGAACACCCACCAACCGCGTCTTGACTCCAGCACTCTCCAACATTTTCGTCTCAAATTCATCGCAATTTCCAGCAAAGAAAACATGCGGAGTCTTCTCAATCACAAACGGATCAGTCTCTATAAATGGAAATGTGGGAAGCGAATCTGGTCCAGTAGGCGCAATGTGATGAAACTTGAGCACAGACTCCATGGTCTCCAAAGGACTCATCTCCTTCATTTCTACCTTTGGTTCAATCGTATTGCCCTCGTCGTCCACTTCATCCTCACTCCCTGTGGTGCATTTCTTGGCGATGAACCTTCTCAAATCCATAACGTTCAGACCGTCGCTCCCCAAAAAACATCTACCACCAATCTTCGCCTCGTATGGATTCGTACTACTCGACAACATATTCACAAAACATCCGGCATTTGGCAAAAGGCATGGATGCATAGGTTTCTGTGGCCAATTTGCATTGGTAGGATCGTGCAAGCCTGGAATATAATCCACTGGAATTCCGCTAGAGACCAATTCACCCAGAAATAAATCCAATTCTCGAATGGGAAGAGTGACATTGGACTTATCCACTTCTTTCTTCGCTTTGTTTCCATTGCTCCAATTTCCAAATGGGGACATATTTTCAGGTTTGATGGGTTTCGTGCACCCTCCACCTGCAATCACCACACGAGCAATATTAGATCCCTCCTCGGAGGCAAAGTGCCCTGTCAAATAATCAACCAACAATTCTCTTTTGAGGGATGTTTCTCCTTCCGCACCCCCACAATCTAATCCGGATAAAATCATGATGTTGGCATCATCGTCAATCGAATCATCGGCTGGGTCCTGCGGCGCCTTGGATGGAAAGTGAATTTTGGTAACATTCATGACACCGGTATTTCCCACCACGCCTTCCACAGCCACCACGACACCCGTAGCTAATCCGTCCATATCAAGATTCCCCTCCAATTCCACTCTGCCGCTCTCGTCCTCCAACACTACTGAATCACTTGTATTACAAAAGGTATGAAATGGCTCTTCTGTCTCGCTATCTCCAAAGGGTGTACCGAGATAGGAAACCCCCTCGTACGAAGAATGATAGGCCGTATCCAGCACCGGACGGCCAGGGGTATTTTTCACGATAGTCCCTACTGCTGTAGAGGGGACGTTTTCCGCGAGTTCAATAATACGCGGTATGACTGAATGTGATCCGTTTACGTTGGCATTGGAGAGGCAGCGGTCGCGGAGCATGGAGAGGCGGGCGTTGTAACAACTGCGGTATTGATTGTTGTATGGTTGTGTGAGAGATGCGGGGAGGTCGGTGAAACGATTCCATTGAGGGCAGTGTGCTGCTATTGTTCGTTTGGTTTTTGACATTTCGAGTGAGATGGGAGGGGTTTGGATGTTTGATGATTTTACTTTTGAGTATAGTTTTCGTTTGCATATGTTTTTGTTGATGGGTACACCCGTACTCGTACTGTAGGTTCCTTATCTAGTTATGTTTGTTGTGGACTAAAAAGGACTAGTATGGTCGTCGGGGAGTGGTTTTGGTGAATTAATGGATCTTGAAAGCATAGAAAATTTGAAAATTTGTCACACAGGGCGCGGAATATTTTTGGCGCGCAGCCTGAGAGAGATGAGGCCTCTCTCTGTGATAATTTATTGGTTTTCTTGATGCCAAAGAAAGTACATTTCTAATTAATTTAATTTGTTCTATTCTTATTGTCTGGACTCATGTGGTGCAGTTAAACACAACGAAAGTGATGTAGGTTACCCCAAAACTAAGCTATTGTTCGGATTAGTGCTCTTCTCATCGTGGTACGTAACAGACAAAGCATTGTAGACACTCATGAGCCTTGTCTGAGTTTCCAAAAGCGCATCTTTTTCCTCCGATTCGTCCAAACTATTGATCAAGTCCGTCAAGCAAGCGGTAGAACAATATCGATTCATTTTGCGATAGGATGACACGCCCCATAGTTCGTGCATGGTTTGGATGTCATGAGGTATGCCCTGGTCCGATGTTATCGCATAGGGGAAAAGGTAAAAGACTTTTCGGAAGCCAGCCCACACTATAGAGCTATTTTTAGACCAAAGCAAGAAACATTAGTTTTTTTCTTTACATTGAAATCGCTCGCTTGATTGACGTATAGAAATCCTTTTCTGTTACGTAGTATTACTCGTACATACCTTATACACATGCAGCACGGTTCATGTGTTGACAGAAATATAGCTTCTTGGGCAGCACGTCCCCGGTCACCTGCATTTGTTGTCTTGGACCATTCATTAATAAGTTTCACTTCTCCATGGAAAAGCGGGTTATTCAATTCGTCATTAGTTTCTGCGAGGATATAGTTCCAGTCTTTATCCAAGAGAGCAGCTCCGAAAACTTTGTTACCTTCTCGAACGTATTTCCTTGTTTTAGGTAGGATTTTGTCTTCAATGATTTGCAGCATTTTGGAAAGTTCAGGCGCTGACGCTGTGAGTTCAGGTTGTTGTTTCGAATTATCTATGATTATTCCTTCCTGCATGTTCATTTCTCACTTATTGCTCTGACACGGGGGCTGTTCTCTGTTTGCGAGAGATTGTCAATGTACAACAAGGCGGTCTTCACTCGTCCCAGTTTTGTTGGTATTAATACTGTGTAGTCCTGAGTGAGGGTGAGTGCCAGCAGGTACACGTACTTCGATTCATTCATTGGAATCTTTGCATTCGCATGAGAATTTTGTAAAAGTTCTCTGATTCTTCCTGAACTTTGGACTTGAATTTTTGACATATTTACAAGCTCAAAGTCTTTTAAAAAAAATCAAATTCAACAGCTTTTGGACAAATTGAAAATAGACAAAATTAATAAAAATAGCAAAGACGTGTCAGGACACTTGCTTGAACACCTGAGATTGGTTCAAAGATTTCCTGTCATGTAGGGCAAAATGTCAAAGTATCGTATATCTTTTTTAAAAAGTTCACACAAACAGGTTCAAAGTTCAGCAAATTTTCCAGCAGGTTCAAAGTTCCAGGTTCATATCAGCACTTGGTTTCATACATTTTACACACATTACAAGTAAATTCTCATATATCGTTAACGCGGTTGATTGATCATCAGCATGGGTTTCAAGGAACTATTCTTCGGCGATGGAAACAAATATGACTATGGCTCTCTTTGCGTCATGAGCAATCCTTTCAGCTCTAAAAAAGCAGCTCCAGTTACATTTTATGGCAAAGGTGAGTAAATCCACCCACAGGACGTGATCCTGTGTTTGTTTTCGATGACAAAGTAAGTTTTAATAGCAAGTTAATAGCTCAAATAATATGTTTTGTGGCATATTTCCCCATACTAGATGAGCCTATCCCTATCTTGCTAGCTGCAATCATGGGACTTCAGCATGCATTCGCTATGGTTGGTGGCTTGATCACGCCACCTTTGGTAGTCTTCAAGTTCTCCATCTGTGGATTTCCCTTCTGTCCTTCTCTTCAGGCATATGCCGTCTCTGCTGCTCTCATTACAAGTGGTATATGCTCTATCATCAACATTATGAAAATCCCTATTCCTGGAACTAAGTATTTCATTGGTTCTGGAATCTTGAGTGTGATGGGTACCAGTTTCACGTTCTTGCCCATTTTTGAGATTGCCATCAATCAAATGAAGGAAGATGGTATTGAAGGTACTGCGGCCTATGGGAAAATGATTGGGACATCGGCAGTCTGCGCACTTCTAGAACTCCTCTTCTCTGTAATGCCCAGTAAAGTTCTCAAGAAAACGTTCCCTCCTATTGTGTCATCCATTACGGTAATTTTGATCGGTGTAGCTCTAACTGGTACTGGTATGAAATACTGGGGTGGCGGGGTTGTGTGCGCTGAAATGGGATGGAGGAATCATGGTAAGAAGTCGGTTATCACTAGCTTAAAAGAAAGTTGTTTGTTACCCGTCAATTACTAAACCTTTTTTTAGCTCAAGTTCTGGCTTCTGGTTACGATTTTGGGAACCCCCCTTCTGCGTGCACTGCGGGGCAAACCTCACTTCCTTATGGCTCTGCAGAATATATTGGATTGGGATTTAGTGTCATAGCATTCTTGGTTGTCATTGAACTATTTGGTTCTGTTTTCATGAAAAATTGCAACGTAGTTCTTGCTCTCCTGTTCGGTTACTTCGTTGCTGGAATTTCTCGTTATGACAATGATGGGGAAAGTCTCAAGTATGTCCTCCCTGACAATATCAATAATGCTGATCCAATCACTTTCTTATGGACAGAAACTTTTCCTCTTGGTTTCTACGCACCTGCTGTGATTCCTTTACTCATCGCCTATTTAGTGACCACGGTCGAAACGGTTGGAGATATCTCGGCAGTTTACGAAGTTAGCGAATTAGACACTGAATCTACTGATTATGATGAATCTATCCAAGGTGGACTTACTGCGGATGCTATTAGTTCTATCTTGTCTACCCTTTTCACGTCGATGCCCAATACAACTTTCTCGCAGAACAATGGAGTCATCGCCTTGACCAAGTGTGCTTCTCGTCGTGCAGGAATTGCATGTGGGATCTGGCTTATCTTAATGGGTGTCTTCGGCAAGATTGCTGGAATCCTCACCAGCATTCCTGACTGCGTTCTTGGCGGAATGACCATTTTCCTCTTCTCAAATGTGCTCGTGAGTGGTATCACTCTTGCAAATCAATGCGACCTACACAGTCGACGTACCAAGTTCATTTTTGCTCTTTCTCTTGCAATCGGTGTCGGTGTAACTGTATGGCCTTATGCTTTCCTGGATATGCGTGCTTCCGGTTACACTGCTGCCTTCTGGACTTGTGCGGACTGTAGTAATGCTATGAAGGGGTTGAGAAATGGAGTATCTATTTTCTTGTCCACAGGGTACGTAGAAGAATTATTATATATTTATTCTGACCAATGACCGCTCAAGATTCATATTTGATGTAATGCAGGTATTGTGTTGGAACCATCGTTGCGATGCTCCTCAACTTCATCCTTCCTGAAGATTCCAAGGTTGAAAACGTGGAGGAGGACGATAAATTTGATGAAGATTTCCAGGATCCGAAGAAAGAAACTGCTGCGGATGCAGAAGCCTGAGTAATGATGAGTGGAAATAAGTATGTGTGTGACAAAAGTTGGTACATAACACATAACTACGTACATATTGTGGGGTAAATTACAGTGTACACCACGTACTTACTTGTAATCTAGCGCTGATAGGAGTCGCAAGATGTAAATATCTAATTGATATCTGAAGCCATCACAGATCACACGAGCAGAGTGTGAGGAAAGGAGAAAGAATTCATTCATATAAAAGTGTAGTTGGTGAAATTTACTGTTACTGGTTAAAAATTTGATTGTATTTACATCGCGTCCTCCTTCAATAGGACAGCCGAGGACTATTCCACTTCCCCCCTGCTAACAGGTGATTGAGAGAACATAAACCAAGCTTTACCCCAGGTAAATTACCAAATATCTCATCAGGATTCCTCGTCGATTTTCTCCAGGACCGACAAGTGTTCTCGAGATGAAGTCCCCCCTCTTAATCTCACGGATTCCTTCAACTGACTTGATTTGTAGCTGTTGACTTCGTGGTCGACCTCGGGTATATAGGTATCCCCTTTCATATCTACCCACTGAGTGTTGTCGAATACAGGGCTGACGATGCCAAGGTGAATTTGGTCATTTCTTTCAGAGTTATTTCCTTCAAATTCTGTCTTGATGTCTGCTTGTTCTGCGATCGTAGTGGTCGACTTTCGCCGACAACCCCATATCGTCAAGATTGATAAGAGCGAAATTGATACTGCCGAAAGAAGTGTTGGTGTGCTTCCCATTTGAATCTGTTTCGTTACTAAACGATCCCTTATAAATAATTCCCCCCCTTCTTGCTCCTGCGAATCATCGCCGACACAGATTTCGAAGAGTAAATAAAGTAGAAACAAGAGGGTATTGGATCGTTGCTGTGGATGTATAGTCATGATCGTCATTCGCCAGATAATTGTCCTGATTTGTATCGTGTGTCTTCTCGGTGGTTATATATCGTTGAAATGAATTGATGCAACACAAGTAATGTAAAAGTACATGTATTTTGAATTTTATGAAGAAAGAAAGTTCAAACTGACGGTTGTAAAAGGGGATCATAAAAAAAACGTTGAGTGAGTGATTGAGATGAGTGAGTCGAGTCGTATTTTGAATTTGAATTCAAAGAAATGCGTTCGTGTAAAAGTCTTACGTGTGTACATATAGTAGGAGTTTGAAGTTAGAGCATCTTCAAATTCAAATCTGAGATGTCTAAGCACATGAGATACAAATCTACGTAGACCACACTGGAGAAAAAACTTTTGCTCAGAGACGGTTTTTCTTTCTTGTACAGACGTGTAGGGTAGGAATACAGTAGGGTAGTGCCCAAAACAGATAAACATGAAAGCAACTTCCTTTGTTCTATTATCCATCGTGCTGGGGATAGACACAATCCATTTTGCTCGTTGTGAAGAAATTGCCGTGGACGTGACCGAGAAAAAGTTTGAGCTACATTTCATCTATTTGGTTCAGACGAGAAATGACAGATTTACCGATCACCATTTATCAAAGGTAGAAAACTTCATTCTTCATAGAATTGAGCAGTCACAAGATTGGAGCGAGGAGAAGGGGACCTCTATCATTACTGAGATTGACGCGTCGCCAAGTGATTCCATAAATACGAACGGTGAGTGAATGTATCTGCATGCTGTAAAATATTGTTATTTGATGCCGAACTTTACGTGGCTCATTGTAATATCAAAAATGTTTCTTCGACGGCAGGATTTTGTGTGCCTCTTGGGAACTTCACTAATTGCTTTGTAATAGACGGAAGAATGTCGATGCATGCATTGGGTGATACCACCGATGCTGTTGCTAGATTTTACAATATGACCAAAACTGCCATGGATACAGACGTAACAGAGGACGATTCACTTTTTGATGGCAGCGTTTACTATTACAGAGCAGTAGAAGAAAAGAATGTCTATAGTTCGTCTGATAACGATGACTCGGTTTCGCAGCAAGCAATTATTATGCTATTGGTTCTCCTCTCTGTAGGATTATTTTCCTTAACCGCGGCTGTCCTCTATTTACTTTGTAATCGTGCTGGTAGGGAATCACGGGGTGTAGTTGCAGCAACAGATGGACGTTTAGGAATTTCTGCTATTAACTATCTTGGAAGTAATTGGCTTGAGGTCAAATCGACGACGTCGTCGTCAGGATCATCAGATTTGTCAGAAACTACCTCAAAGGTCTCAGGTAAAGTAAAGTTGCCTCAAATTGTGGGAAATTCTGGCAGTTCTGTTTGCGGCAGTAGTGTTTCAGACTTGAGTGCTCAAACGATGGAAACTAGCCGTAGGAATTTCAACTCGAATACAGACTTGGAGAAAATTGACGAGGAAGCACAGTCTACTGGGAGTTTGGATAGAAAAACAGCAAATTTGTCTCCTTTCACGTCTCCTGGTGACATCGAAGATGCCGGCAAGGACAGTAGCACGAAGATAAATATCGTGAATTCCGATCAAGGCAAAATAGTTGGCCAGGACTTGGACGAGCAGATAACTCGCGAAGCAGATGCGTCATTCTACACTTCAGTTGAAACCCCACCTTCGAGTAGCGTCAAATACAAAAACAACCTCGAATCCAGCGTGCGACGGACAGTATAACTGCGATAGCAAAATATTTTTACACAAATTAACTCAAACTAAATTCCAACCAAGTTTGATCTTTCAACTTGACAACGTTTTTGGCACAACCACCTACCTGTCATCGACGGTTAGGCAGTCGTTCAATTTAAAAACAATGGTGGGAAATTTCCCCCAGGTGTGTCTTTTTCACCCTGAATTTGTCTTTCCATTCGAGCAAGAGATGGCGAAGAAATGAAAGGGGAAAAGTCAGCTCCATTAATGTTCATATTCATATTTGCATTGGGCGAAAAGGGAAATGGCGATGGAGGAACTGATAACAATTTTCCTGCACTATTACTATTTTTCGAATTTAAAATAGGGGACGATGCAAAGAAGCCTGGAGAGGTACCATATGGAAATGGCGAATGAAGAGGTGCAATGAGCAATTCGTTCGTTTTTGACATTGGACTAGGACTGGGACTAGCTCCACATACAAGATCAGATCCTTTCCTGACACATGGTGACTGAGGTTCCGAGAAGGATGGTGCTCTTGTTTTGATTGGAGAAAGCGCATAACCACCATACTTGGGGCTCTTAGAAGGACTTTGCTTCAATGCTGCTTTAAGGGGCTTTCTTGAAGTTCCCGGGGCAACATTGGCCCTCTTTGGAAATGTGGGGTTCAAGTGTTCATTGTTCAACACTGATGGATCACTAGCACGGCGTTTCAATGTTGGTCTCGGTGGCAAAGTCGAACATCCTTCGGTGCCATTTACTTCTACTTTCACTGGCTTGCCAGCAACAGGAGAGCTTTTGCTTCGTTCGCTACCAACAGATGGGCGCTTTTCAAATGATTGATGTGGTGGCATGCGCGGTAGCTCGGGCCTCGATTCACTGCTTGCTGGGACCTTGGCTTGTGAAGAGATTACTTCTTCCGGTTTCCCCTGAGGATCCGATTTTAATGATTTTGTTGGAGCGTTCTTCTTCGCTGCAAATTTGCTTGACTTCACAGGTAGTGGATGCTTCTGTGCTCCTGGATGACCATTTGAATATGCATAATTTGAACGCGCTCCACTGTACGGATAAGGTGGATAGGGATATCCGTAAGGAGCCGGTCTCTGGTAGCTGCGACCTTCATTCGTGTTTTGCAACACCATTACCTTCACTTGACCAGCTTCGACTCCTGGGCTCGTGAGATAGATCTGAAACCTTCTCATTCCTGGTTTCATTCCTTCGTCGGGATTTGGTACTTCTAGATTTGTCCCAGACGGGGCACGAATTGCGATAACTGTGTCATTATGATAGGCCTGAAGCGCTGCTATTTCGCGTTTTGTTACAAACAAATGAGACTCTGCTGGTTTCGCATCTTTCTCCGTGCCCGCTGCAGGAGATTCTTTTCTACATTTTGTGTACTCTCTCACAATATCAGATAAATTTTCAACGCAATTGTCGATATATTCCCCATGCCCTTTGATGTCTTCGATTTCCGACTGCAATGCCGCGATTGCTGCTGATTCGTGTGAAGATTTGACCCCGTCGTCTACTTTCCGGACTTTCCGTGTGGGCAAATTACTCCTATCAGCCCATGCAACTTGATTCCTGTCCTTTTTAATGAGACCGACGCCCTCTAAAACATTTGTGATATCATAAAGCCGTCTCTTTTGCACACCAAGCTCTTGCACTGCAATATTCAAATCAAGTTCCCCACCACTATGAGGCGAGCTGTATTCATCCAATAAATGTATAAATTTCTCAGTCAGGCTGGAAAGAGATGACTCTCCCTGTGACGAAGAGAATCGAGAGGGTGGTCTCGTTGTTTGATATCTTGCTGGTGGGTTAGGTGGATGTTGTGTGGATGGGTGAGGTGGATGTTGTGTGGATGGGTACCAATTTGGTGGATAGGTTCCTGGAGGATACGGATGATTACGTGCATAGCATTGGTCGTTTCCTGTTTCCACATAGAAATCACGAGATAATTCCGAAGTGATGGACGGTGACGGCGAAGTTGAAATTTTCCAAGGAGGGTAGTTGTGTGTATAGGTTGGAGAAAATATGGTGAGTGAGGGGTTAATATTAGAGTTACGGAGAAGATCATCATGTTCCAATTTCGAGCGGCATTGTTGCATTGGAAGCTTCTGATCAAATAATCCATGAAACTGGGGGAACAAGCCTGCTCCACTCTTGGAATCAGGAGTATCATCGTTGGTATACATTCTTATTCTCTAGACATTATGCGATCAGAGTATAATTCGGGGGCGCTTCTTGGCATCCAATGCATACGAAAAAACACAAACATGATGTCTCAAACAAAAAGAGAGAATGAGTCCCCATCACCCAATTTTTTATTCTTGATGGTGAAATTGAGGGAAATGATGATTGGGGCATATATGAAAATGTCATTTAGGCCTTTGTTCCAGCATTTTTACAGGATCTTTACTCAGATTTCCCCAAGAGAGGGTTAGGGAGCGGAATTGAGTAGGAATAGGAATGTGCTTACCTCTTGGAGGTCTCAATGGAGGATACATTGGACTACTTTTATTTGATGCATTGGAAATGTTCTTGTCGCTGGGCGCTAGGTCATTTTCAGGAGTCACTACGAGTGGTTTGGTTTTCGATTCCTTTGTGTTACGGGGTGCTGTGACGGGGGGAGGAACAGCCGTATTTGATGACCTTGGAGGACTTGGTATTGCCGACAGCATCTGCTTCGGTCCTTCGGCGCATTTATTGGTGAATGAAACCGGTGCATCTTGTTTTGGAGACCTCATCTCGTGTGATGGCAGTGCTTTGTTCAGCTTTATCAGGGAGAGAGAATGAGATACTGAAAATGATCATTGGTTTGTAGCCGTGTGTGTGAAACCTTTCCCGTCAAATCACCACATAGAATCCGCGTGATAATTGCGCGTCAAATAGGGAGGGAGGAGGTAGGTAGGGGGGGCTTTGCTTCGTTCTTCAACAATAAAGAAGTTACTGTAGTTCAAAGTACTGTAATTAAGTGGGATTGATATGTCACGGGCGCAACGGACGGGCGGGGGGGGTGGGCTTTCTTCTTGTTTTTGGGACAAACACTCACTTTTTTAACCGTTTTCTTGTTTTTTTAAAAAAAAGTCGCACAAACTTTTAACTTCTTTTTGGTGAAAAATCTTGAAAAAACACCTTTGAAGCGTTGAAAATACTCATGATTTTTTTACAAAGAAAACATTCATGTGAGTATCCAAAGATCCTACGAGATTCGTCCAAATTCACCTAAGTGGGCAACGTTGTCGGAGCCACGCTCCCGACTCTTGTCACCAAATCAAAATTCAGCAGAACGCATCTGCATACTGCATTTTTAAAACAGAATGATGGATAGACGTCAAAGCTCATCCGAACGAAATCTCTATGAAGTGGTTTCTGACGATTCCTCCCATGACCAAACGTATCGTCGAGGAAATGGTGTTGGTCCTAATCGGAAGGATAATATTGCGAAGAGCTGGGTTGGAGGCGAAGATTTTGCGAAGAGCCGTCCCACAAAGAATACGGTGGGAGATAGCAATGTAGCAGAAGATGTCCCGTCTTCCTTCGAGAAAAGAGCATATATCCCAGGAATCAAGGAAATGCTTGATTTACAAGAAAAGTTCTCAGACTCCCTATCAAGTATTATGTCCACAATCAACTGTGCTGCAGTGAGGAAATCTGATGCTTCCTTGCTAAGAGACGAAGACTTCTACTGGCCAACAGGTGAAGATTTGTATGACGATGATGATGAGGCACGATTTTATAGACCTTCTATCGGTGAGCATCGGAAACATTTCAGTCTTTCCAATTCTTCTTTAGTGCCTCTAAAGCCTGTGGAAGGTTGAGGATCACACAGCGCACGTGATGACAACTCTGTTTTTCGAATTTTGCTACCCAACCTGTATTTACACTTTTATCTTCATTCTTATTTGAATTACAATAATTCAATTATTATAACACATTATTTACAATTAAACATAATGCTGAAACCAAACTTAAGAAATAACTATCCGATGCTTACTAAACAAGCGCAGCTTTCTCTTCGTCGTATGCCAATCCATGCTTGTCACGAGAAGTGGATCCAGAACCAGACCTAGTTCTCACTCCATCACCCTTATTCCTCTGCTCGTGAGCAAGGCGCATGTATCTTCCGTTAAAAGTAGCGAAAAACACAGTAGCTAGGGCATGAATCACTATCAACATGTAGAATGAGAATGTGTACTGTGGTCGCTCAAACCCGTCTACCTCTTTACCAAAATCGCTCAGGCGTTGGAATAATGGAATGAATAATGCACTGCAAAGATTTGATACTAGTTGCTGGATAACTAGGACTGTGTTTGAGCAGAGAGGAAAGGCAACGTCCACAGCAAGCTCGGTTGAAATTGGTTGCAAGGGGCCAATGAGTAGTGCGGCAAGAAGCAAAGACCACTTCAAAGCATCTCCACGCTCTGCTTCAAGATTAATGCCGCACTCGGCTAGTGCGAATGCTCCGAGTACCAACATCCCAATTACAACAGGGAAGTATGCTCTGGTCTTATCTGTAAACTTTCCAACAATGATACTTGAAATCATCACCAAGATTTGGAAAGAGCCTCCTATAATTCCAACCATTTGTCTTCCTGACCCGCCTAGCCGCACGAGATAGTCCATGTAAGTGCTTAGTGTATTAAGTACGACTCCACTTGCAGCAAATGCGACCACAGTGTGAATGAAGCCTTTCCTGGAGAAGCAAGCTTTTATGGAACGAAATATTTGGTCGTCACGAATTTCGATGTCTAGATTGTTTCCTGTTTGCGATAACACTGGTTCAGCCCCATCATCTACAACCGATGTCGCGGGTAGCTGGCTGCTAGCCACCGAACGAGGATAATGATACTGCGGAGGAGGTAGATACATTGGGGGCGGTTGATACATAAACTGTTGCTGATATTGATGAAACTCTGGAGGGTACATGCCTGTATTTTGGTGCATGTAGTGAGCGCCGGGGTGTTGATGCAAGTATGCTTGTGACTCATACGATGCGTATGGAGTTGGTTGGCGATTAATAGGATATGGATGGTGCATCGGAGGAGTGGGATAGCTCAAATTTGCAAATGGTGTATCCGGTGGAAAACCAAAGCTTCCGTCGCTTCTTTGCGCTGGAGTATGGCCCAAGTGGTACAATGCATTAGATGTTTGATCTTGTGGACCATAACCTGGTTGGTTGCCAGATTCTTGACCGTAAGGATACGGTTGATAGTAAGATCCTTGATCCCTCTGAGGAGTTGTATCATAATATTCTTCTCTCTCGCGTCTTTTACTAGGCCCAACTCTACCATTCATCATTGGAGACGGAGCAAGTGCACCATAATTACGACTTTCTTGTGCGATGATATTGATCTGTGTGCGGCAATCGCTAGGTGACTCAATACCATTGCTTGGAGATGGAAACTTATAAGTATCTTTTCTTCTCTTACTTTTCTTGGAGTTGAAATTATTGGACATGAGACCGCTTTCAGCACTTGATGGTCTTGTAACTATTGGACTCGTGCTGTAACTTCGCCTCGCAATGCGCGTAGGAGACGGAGAAAGAGCATCATAATTGTAACTTTCCTGTTCGATAATATTTATCTGTGTGCGGCAAATGCTAGTTGACTCAATACCATTGCTTGGAGATGGCGCCTTATTAATGTCTTTTCTTCTCTTACTTTTCTTGGAGGTTGTATTATTAGACACAAGGCCACTCTCAGCAGTGGCTGATCTTGCGCCTGATGATCTGCTACTGTGCCTGTGCCTCCCTTCCCCACTGCTTCGCCTCGAAATCCTCGATGAAGGTCTCGACTGGCTCTTGAATGCTGCGGTTGGAGACCCTCTCTTCTCAGATGAGCGCGATTTATGACGTCCTACTCTAGAAGGGCGTAGTTCGCCCCCTGATTTGTTTGCATTGCTGTATTGACTTTCGCATGATCCTCCCGATAAAGATTTTCGGTGAGAACTGATGCTTCTTGCGAAAGGAACATTTCGGAAGCTGGCTGGAAGGGCCTGGCGCATTGTGTCCATGTATGGGATTTTCACTTCCAAAGATCCTCTCATAACGCGAGCTGTCTCGGAGGGCGGTGTAGGAGGCGCGTCCTTGAACTGAAGAAAGCAACCAACAAAGGCCAAAGTTGAAATTGAACTGAGCAAGCCAAAGTATTTCGGTATATCATCGCTTGATAACACTTGCATGGTTCCGAACACAAAGGCACAACCGATCCCAAGCTGGTTTGAGTTCAAGGCAACACCAGTAGCAAATGTTCGTTCCTTCTCCGGGAACCACGAACAAGATAAGAGAGTCGGTGTGCATTGATAAAGTGGTTGGGAAAGTCCCACAAGCAAAAACCCTGCGTAAATCCTCCACTGCGCGTCAGTTTCGGTCAACTCAGTTCCAATGATACCTGGGATGCCCCCGCTCTTGATCACGCTACCACACATCAAAAGAAATGAGCCCAACACCACAGTCTTCCGAAGTCCTAGTCTTGACAGAATAATTGGTTCCATTGCTGTCGCAAGTGAATTTGAGGCAAGAAAAATTGTCACAAGATGTTCTGGGTTGATATCACCAAAGGCTTCAGTGGTCAACACAGCGATGGGAGCAATAGAGTAGCAAGTCCAATCAGAAAGAAGGTTCAAAATTGAGATGTACATGAGCATCAACCATCTTTGCCAATAAACAAAGTATTTTTCAGATGGCGCATAGTAAGGATCATCGCTCGCCCTTACTGAAACATGCCGAGATCCTTTTGACACATTACTCGAAGATTGAAGATCTACAGAGCCAGAGCGACCAGAGGAATGGTCCACATCAATGGGAACGGATTTCGATGGAAGTTCTACCTTGGAACTGGAGTTTGTTAAATCTTGTCCAAAAGATCTGCCACCTCTGCGTTCGACTGGTCCTATGCCAGCAGCTACCACTTCATTTTTCTCGTTCTGCCCTTGTTGAAAGGCTGCAAGCAAAAATTCTTTGTGCTTCGCAGATTCGTCAGTGTCATCTTCTGAATATTGCAGCAAACCACCGCTATGCAATGACGTCGAGGAATTGTTCCTTCGAACACTGGAGGTATTGGAGGTAATATCAGAAGAACCACTGCGCCATGCCTTCAATTGATCATCATTCAGTCCTATGTGTCGGAGTGGTTTGTCATCCTTGGGCTGACTTTGCGATATAGGTGATGAGATACTAGATCTTATTGCGCTAGGGCTGGGTATCTCAAGCGGAATCCTGCTCTCGGCGGATTCCGTTGACGGTTGCCTACGATGCCCCCTTCGACGATGCATTTTGACAAAGGATGAATCGGCGTCGGACAGTTCAGAATCCACTTCATCATTTCTCCAAATATTGTTAACATTTCCATTACGCGTGCTACGCGTACTTGCTCCGCTTTCCACACTCTTATAACTGTGGTGACTATGTTGACGACGATGTTTTCCAACGCGCACTTTTGTATTACCATCACCATCTGATTGCACCAATTCACTCGCAGATTCAGAGTGCTTACTTGAACCTATATCCTCTGAACTGGAACTCACAAACGAAGACCCAGACGAGAAACGATTCAGAGACCCAGGTCTCGAAAGCACATCTTCCGAAGAAGCAATCACCTGCAGAGGCTCCCTCGATGGCATAGGAGGCTTATCATTACTAGCATCTCTATCCACAGGCCCCAAATCCACATCTGATACTGAGTCCGAACGAGGTCGTAATGATCTAACTGGCTTACTAGGACGAAACGAATCTGGGGCACTATTTGTTTTTATCAAAGGATAAGGTTGTTCTAAATTGCCATGCGTGTTATTCAGGGAGAGCTCATCGTTACTCGAGGAGGACAGGCTCAAATCACTATCGTGCGTCTTACTATGATAACCCCCATGATGATGTGTCTGTGTCTGTGGGCGCTGGGAATTCACTGGCTGGTGCCGACTTCTCACATTCGACACGCCACCAAAACTCGATCTTCTTGGTGGCAACATAAAACCACCTTTATCATATTTTGGACTCAAATGGTGTTCACTAAAGTAGGAACCGTCATCCGAACTATTTTGGGAAGATGAGAGGTCGTCATCTTCGTCGTGTTGATCATCTCCTTCGTGGAGTATGTAGCCTCTGCGATCAAGGGATACAACTCTCCCGCGCACACCGATGGGTGCAGGTACGGGGCTCATTTGTGTGATTAATCTTGATTTTCGGGGTTTTTCCTTTTGGGGTATTTGTGGCGGGCTACTTCTATTGCTGTTATGACTATGACTACCTCCGGAATGTTCATTGGGATCGGAATCGATAGCTGTACTAGTGTCCTCAGCAGTGGTATGACGGTTTGCATCACTGTCATTGTTAGCGTTCACACTGTCAACTTTATCCGTATGACTAACTGTGGAATAATCAGGTGTAATTGGATTAAAAATATCAGATTCATCTGAAGGCGACTGGGTGTCCAGTTTCAGGCTAGTGTTGTCCTTTGATTCCTTGAGCTCCGGAAAGCCTTCAACATCACAATTGATACCTGTCATGCTGATGGTTCGTCCAGTTCTTCGATTTTATGTATATGCGGTGTTGATACAGTCCGTGTACCTTAAATTTATCAATATCCAAATTCTGACAATCTTTCACACAGAAAATATTAGAGTAGTGTACTCCCTAAAGTTTTTCGGTTATAGAGTTCCGGCTTTCTATGGCAACCTGTTGATGATCTCGTTGTTCCTTTGACTCTAGAGTTGATGGTTATGACCCAAATCAGTCGTATTGCTTTGAAATTTCCTCGCTCGTCCTCTAATTCCTCTTGTACTGTATCAATGACTTTAACGCGGGGATGCAGATGGGTGTTTCTAAAATAAACGAAGATGGTATCCGACAGAGAGTCCCGAGACGATGAGAAAGAAACGCTTTGGTTCGTGAGAAGAGCTGGAACTGTCTTTGGGTCGTATTAGACGCCTTACTTGCGAGCGAGGAGCCGGGAGCCTCCACCTCGTGTCCTCCCAAAATTTGTTCTTATGAAAATGTCAAATCTTCCCGGGACAGGGCAATTTCAAAATTACCCAAAAAAAGGCGAATAAAACAGTAGAAAATGAATTTTCGGACAAATTCGTTGGATGATGCGCACATTTAATAAAACATGTGTCTGATCCGACGGCTGGCTATTCGCAGTCCAAAATTGCAGCTACGTGTTACGTGTGGTGTAAGTACGAGTACTGTTAATCACATATCATCATTAATTGGTGGTGGGATGCATTGAATTTTTCAGGATAACGGACGCCAATCATCTTCAATTTGACCCAGAAAATTACGAGCGTACCGCATGATATACAGGATCCGGGACCATGTATGCATTCGCCTGCTAATGGCGTTAGCCTTCTCTGCCATAGGATTCGGCTTACTTCCCTTTCATCATCATGCCAAACCAGTCAGAACAATGCGCTTCAACGTGCCTCTACTGATGTCTCCTGACGATGTGGATAGTTCCAGGAACAGTAATGCAAGAGATAGGAGGAAGGAAGATTTGTTTGATCTCCTATCTTCAGTTACCAGCAACATGTCAACTCCCAAGAAGCTTACTGCTGAAATCCTCTATGCGGTGAGGAAGTTGGAAGAACTATGTCCTACAAAAGACGAAACCGTGCTTGAAGAACTGGGAGGTAATTGGGAACTGATATGGACGGCTCAAGATAAATCAAGTCTAGAGGGGGGACAGAGCCCTCTCTTTAATTGGATCAAGTAAGTTTCAATTGAAAATATAGACAGAAAGAGGTGCAATTCATGTTGAACGTATTCATGAATTTATCATTGAACCATTTTGTATATTCTATGCAAATCGCATCGCATCGCAGTCCATTGGAAAACCAATCTTATAGTAACAATCCAAATGGAAATCAGTCTGCTGGGCGTTCCAGCCCCATTTTACCTCAAAATATCCAAAACACACTGGAAAACATGGGAATCCTCAAGGAACAAAATAAAAACGAAAGCTCTGACAGTCCAGTACGAAGCAGCCAGGCAATTGATCTCAAGAATAAACGAGTTCGCAATGTCGTCACTTTCAAAGCAAAGAACCCTCTCCGCATACCGCTACCTTTTCTTCCTGAAAAGCCAGCAAAGGGGTTTCTGACGGTGGATGTCAAATTTGCGCCCAATCCGGTAGACATGAGGAAGGTGGATGTCAAATTTGAAGCGTGTCGATTGACTGTGCGCGATTCACCACTGGATGTTAACTTTCCACTTGGTATCGTAGGACCAACTGGTTGGCTGCGAACTGGATATATAGATGAGGACATTAGGATTACCAGAGGGCACAAAGGTAGCGTTTTTATACTTTCGAGGACAGCAAGAAAGAAGTCTGCGAGTATGGCGTCTTGATTATTTCCTCCCTCTTCGCTTCAAAAACCATGACCTGCAGGAGGAAAGAAATAGGACTAAACGCATCTGTCTGCATCAATAAATCTTGTCATTGGCCTTATTCAGAGAAAAAAAAGAGTCTTCCCAGAAAGTTCGGCCGAGACGTAACGACGCAAGCTCGAAAATAGATGGAGGCATTATACTTTTTAAATCACTCAACCAGCTCCTCTCATTCGGTTCTTGTTGATAAAAATAAAATATATGATTTTTATCGACTATTTTTATCGATATAAAAGTAGAGAAGAACTGAAATTTGATGCCGGTGTTTGAGGGTGTTTCTTCCGACCTTGAATATTACGAAAGCGAATGGCCCAACTTGGGTCTTGTTATCAGGTGCAGTATCAAACTATTTTGTGGGGTGTTTAAAATTAAAACCTTTGTCCTCTTTCGTTGCAACCAGCAGGTTCGTGTGCTTGATAAGATAATTAATGCTTGCAATTTTCAAATTTGAAGGCACTACGTGTAGCTACGTGAACAGGTATTTTTTTCACATACAGATCATAGATCATTATGAAAAGCAAGCGTGAAAAGTATTGAAATAAACTCATGAAATTCAAAATACGTCCCCATCACCCACATTGAACATTGAACATCATCACAGCGACTACACTAGCAAAGGATATGTAAAATTTTAATTGTCCCTTCTTACGAGCGTTGAATTGCGGTTATTATACTTTTTTCTTTCTTGTCTTCCCTCCTCGGCTCTCTCTCTCTCTCTCTTCCCAAAATATTTCAAAAACTGGAATGCATCAATCTCAATTCAAAATCGGAACCATAAAGAAAACCATACTATCAACTATCACCAACGGTGTACTTCTTTCAACTACTGTCACCAAGGCTTGCCCCAACGCACCCTTTCTCCCCCCCCCCCCCTTTTTGTTTTTTTTTTCTTTTTTCCCTACTACATCTCTTCTCTTTTTTAAATGTTGTAATTTTAACTTTTATTTTTTTACCCCCTCA
>Ga0115005_10001193_pt1 | contig 20382 bp, 16 predicted proteins | sample ArcOceMetagenome_FD_87163 | JGI IMG/M metagenome (GOLD analysis project Ga0115005, IMG submission 87163) | Marine eukaryotic phytoplankton communities from Arctic Ocean - Arctic Ocean - Greenland ARC118M Metagenome | ecosystem: Environmental > Aquatic > Marine > Oceanic | place: Arctic Ocean... | reverse complement strand
TCAGCAAATTGAGAAAGCCTTAAATATTGAGGTCGAAAATAGTGCTCCCCTTGTCGTATTAGACATATACCAAAGTACCGTATACCAAAGTGCAATGGGCTAAAGTTCAATTTAAAATTAGGTATGTAAGCGTATCATTATTAATCAGTGAGTATAGTTTCAGTAATTTTTCCTTGAGATGAGCGGAAGTAGACTCTGTATGCAGTAGTGAGGAGAGTATACGCGATGAACTCAATTGATAATTCTAAAAAAGTTGAACGCTCTGATTTGCTTGAACAATCATTTCAAAGCGCCATTAACAATGGTGCGGCGGTCAATGTATATGAGCAAGCCCAATTTTTCCGAAACGCCGCTTCGGCAAACGACAAGCCACGTCTAGTTGAAGCTCGAACCAGCCTAGAGACAGAGACGCTTTGGAAAAAGCGACTCTTTATGCTGTTGGAAGCTGAAAACAAATTGTTAAAAGTTATACGCTTACGTAAAATTACTGGTATATTTACAGTATTGAGTGTGGCTGTTTTTATATTTTCCCTGTTTGTAGCCCCTTCGATGTCTCCTAAAGCATTTTACAGCTTGGTCGCTGTGGCAGCATTTGGTATAGCCACTTACCCAGCATGGTTTTTACTTTCAAAAAGCAATAGGAAGCGACGAGACCAAATCTCTAGTTTGTTTTACAAGAGCAATCATGAAGTAGAGACGGCAGATGGCAAAATGACCTTAATAAACAGGGCGAACTATGCAAGTGTAACGCAAATACACATACTGGATCGCAAACTTGGATTATTCCCAAACACATAGGCATCATTATACTTCCAAGCTAATTATAGTACTTTTAGTAGCGTCCCTTATTCTTGGGGCGTTACTGCTAGCGCCCATGGATGCACTCGGGCAACTTCTCTCTTCAATAGTCATTCTTATTTTCATATCGCTTTGCAGTAAAGAAGCGAGGCACACTCAAAAATATCAGCATTTATTTCGCGTGTTCGCACTGGTGTTAGCAATAGCCCTTAGTGTTAGATACTTATTATGGCGAGGTATTTACACGCTGACTTATTCTGACTTTCTTTCAATGATAGCCGTCTTGTTGCTGTTTGGCGCTGAAATATACGCTGGCGTCACATCTGTACTGGGGGCTATCGTTAATGCGTTTCCACTCAGTCGACCTTTACTATCTCTAGAAGGTGTAGATAGATCCACACTGCCTAGTGTAGATGTCATGATCCCAAGCTACAACGAAGATGATGATATATTAGAAGTAACCATTCGAGCCGCGAAAATGCTAGATTATCCAAAGGATAAACTTCATATTCACCTGCTTGATGATGGCGGAACAGACCAAAAAATTAATGCTGAAAACCCAGCTTCAGCAGCGTCGGCAAAACAACGAAGAGAGAGGCTTCAGGGCCTTTGCGAACGTTTGGACATCACCTACCACACGCGGGCAAAAAATGAGTTCGCTAAGGCAGGTAATGTTAATAGTGCAATTCAAAATACCACTGGTGATTTAATAGTTATCTTAGACGCAGACCATGTGCCTACCGCTGACTTTTTAGATAGAACCGTCCCTTGGATGCTCAAAAACGAGAAAGTATTCCTTGTTCAAACCCCCCATTTTATGGCGAACCCTGATCCCGTTGAGCGTAACTACTTCTCGGCATTCACTCGTATGCCGTCAGAAAACGACATGTTTTATGGAACCATACAAAAGGGGTTAGATTACTGGGGAAGCTCATTTTTCTGTGGTTCTGCTGCGCTAATGCGTCGGAAACATTTAGATTTAGTTGGCGGTATTTCTGGCGACTCCATTACCGAAGATGCAGAAACTGCCCTAGATTTGCACAAAATGGGTTACGAATCTGTGTATGTTGATAGGCCCATGGTGAGTGGTTTAGCGCCAGAAACTTTCGATGCATTTATTCAACAGCGTATGCGCTGGGCTCAGGGAATGACTCAGATTCTACTGCTTAAAAAACCTTTTAAAGCCGAAGGTTTAAAATGGTATCAGCGAGTTGGCTACATGAGTTCAATCATGTTTTGGCTATTTCCTTTTGCTCGGATTATTTTTCTACTAATGCCGCTAGCGTATCTTGTATTTGGCCTTCAGGTTTATCACGCCTCTATACTGGAAATTTTTGCGTTCACACTGCCCCACGTTATAGCCACTTACATGATTTCCACTATGCTGTTTGGGCGAACCCGATGGCCTCTGGTTTCCGAGCTTTATGAGATACTCCAATGTGCGTTTACGCTAAACGCGCTGATCAAAGTCTTTTTAAAGCCAAGGGCCCCTTCATTTGTGGTTACGCCAAAGGGTGAAAGCCTAGAAAAAACCTTCATATCACCGTTATCCAACATCTTCTATTGGTTGATATTAATCATAACTTTTGCTCTGGGTAGTGGGGTTTATAAATTTATTACAGAACCGCTTACGAGAGAGTTAACGGTAGTAGTAATGCTATGGAATATTTTCAACTTAATTTTATTATTATCGGTTCTTAGTGTTTTACTTGAGCGAAAACAAGTAAGAAGCCAAGCGCGACTGCCAGCAACAAATAGCGTTGTGATTAAAACGAGTACCGACGAAGCCTGGGTGGGGGATCTGGTCGATCTTTCATTAGGAGGTGCGCGATTAAGACTAAAAGGGGCAGGGGCGCTTGTACCTGAAAGCGCTACTTTTACCTCGTGGAGTCACGCACTTAGTAAAAATGTGCATATACCCATCAAGGTACTGCACTACGACAGTTCGTCGAAAATATTGAGGGTGCGTTTTGCCCCTCAAAACGACGAACAAGAAAACGAAGTTGTCGCTTATTCACTATGTGATAGTTTGCGTTGGATGTCATTTCAACGAAGAAGAACAAGAGCTATTTCATACTGGTTTGGCGCAAAACACGTGCTAAAAGTCGGGCTAAAGCCGGCTTTACTGCATATGCTTGTACTAATGGGGAAATTCGCCGGTAAATTAGGATTACTTGCTAAGCCGGCAAAGGAAAATCAATGATAAAAAAATACCTTATTCCACTATGGCTTTTGTGCATGCCATTTGCCCTTGCAGCACAAACAAACTCGTTCCGATTAACCGATTTCTACGGTGGTGATGGAACGGTTCGACTTCAAGGTAAATCCGCGTCGGTAGACATTCCTATTCCCCTGAGTTCCGTCGCAGAGGTGGATAGCGCCCTATTAACGCTTGAAGTGGTGAGTTCGCAAGCCTTAATTAGAAAGCGTTCGCAGCTATATGTCAGATTCAACAATGCAACCATCGGGCAGATTGCTTTTGACCCTGACAGACCTTCCCTTGTATCTGAGGTTACTATTCCCAACGCTCTCTGGCGTGCAGGATTTAACTCTCTTACTCTTGCGGTGAGTCAGCACTACGCAGAGCAATGTGTAGACGGCAACGCGCCAGAATTGTGGAGTGAAATCAATGTGTATAATTCTACATTAAAGATAGCTACCTCAATCAATGAGAAGCGTTTCACATTGGATGCATTAAGCGGGTTCTTTAACCCTGGAATTGGCGGTCAGCGTAATGTTCACCTCTATACTGCACGGGAAGTGAACCCATTACTAAAGCAAAAAACACTGCCCATTGTTGCGCAGGCATTGGCCCTTCGAAATCAGTATCAGCCACTTATTATCCAGCATGAGAGTTTTGATGATGGCTACGTGCTTCCGCAGACCGAAGATGATTTTTGGAATGAGCAAAACATAGCACAATACGAGCGCACCGCGTGGTACCTCGAGCCAAAAGAAGAGCAATCTGTTCACGTGCTAGTGGGTACTGTTGAAGCTTTATCGCCAGTGTTATCTGATGAAGTGATCAACGATATCGACGGTGCATTTTTAAAAGCGCAGCGCACCCCAGCCTTTGTGAAAGACAAAAAGATTATTGTGCCAGCTAGCTATCGGCTAATTGTAAGTGGAACGACACAAAATGAAGTGCTAGAAGCGGCCAAAGCCTTGGCGGTTATGGATGATGCTATCAACCCCGTTTCTCAGGTAAAGGTGCTTTCTCAGTCTCAAATGCAGCCAGATACTCTGCAGCGTAACCGTATATTGAACCCTGATAACCACTATGCATTTGAAGATTTTGGCGTAACAACAACGCAATTTAGAGATGAGGGCGACTTTAACAAGCGCGTTTCTTTTAGGCTACCCGCTGATTTTTATGTTCCTGAAAACGCGTCGGTCAGTTTGCTTTTAGATTTCGGTTACGGTGCAGGATTTGGACCTGGCTCAGTAATGAATGTGAAAGTAAATGATGAGTTGGTCCACGGCTTGGCACTTAACAACATTAACGGTCAATCGTACAGAGATTACCAGTTACGTATTCCTGCTCGATTCTTCAAAGGCGGCGTTAATAATCTAGATTTTGCAGTTACCTTAAGACCTCCGCTTGCCGGCGTGGCGTGCGACGACGTGCCGGGGTCCCATCTCGTTTTTCAGCTAGATAACTCTTCGGTTATTGAGCTTCCAGGTGCGGGACATGTCGCAGTGCAGCCTGATTTGGCCATGCTTTCTGAAACGGCTTATCCATTTGCGCGGTTCAAATCTGCGCCTGTTTCGAGTATTGCAATACCGTCAGATGACTACTTGGATACGGCGTTAACGTTGTCTGCTAAGTTTGCGCAAGCAGCTCAAGCTCCGTTACTAAACGTTGAAATCGTATCGGGGAGTAATATTTCTGCCGAAGGCTCGGTCCTTGTGCTTGGAACGCCAGATACCCTTTCAAGCATTGAGCAGGAAGCATTTAGTACAGCGATAGAAGCGACTAAGCGCTGGTCTTACAGACTTCAAAATAATCTGTACAACCAAATAAGAAATATGACGGATGACAAGTCGTTCAAGGAAATGCGAATTGATGGAAACACTGTACAGGAAAGTGATTTGGGAGAGCAGGCGATACTCACAGCCCAAGCACACCCCGTTTCATCAGACACCGATACACTTTTCATCATGGCTGCGCAAACGCCAGAGTTACTTCAAGCGAGAGTAGAAGACTTGGTTAGCTTGTCGTTGTGGGGGCAAATGGCAGGGGATTTCTTTGCTTGGAAAGATGCGTTATCGCCATCGCTTATCATGCAAGTAAGTGAAAAATATGAAGTGGGTGAAGCTGACGATAACTGGCTGCACTTAAGACTTTGGCTTTCCAACAATCCTTGGTATTGGCTGATTGGCTTTATCATTTTGGTCTTTATCGTAAGCATGGTGATTTACCTACTGCTTAAACGTAGAAATGAACAAGTACAAGACTCATGGTAGCGCTAAGAAAAGCAACAAGGGCGCTGTCTTTTATTAGCTTTTTGTGTGTTCTGATGTCTTGTACTACAAAAGATGATAGCGAGTTCAAAGCTCAGTTCATGGCCTACAAAGCGCTATTTATTGATGGCGGTCGCGTAATTGATACGGGAAATGGTGACGTTTCCCATAGCGAGGGGCAGGGCTACGGTATGCTTTTCGCTATTGCCGCCGATGATAAAGAGACCTTTGATGCACTATGGCAATGGACTAAAAGTACGCTTATGCGTAAAGATGGGCTCTTTAGTTGGCGATATCGACCGTGCACCGGCAGCCCGTCTTCTTGTATTGATGATCCTAACAATGCCTCTGATGGAGATTTATTGATTGCGTGGGCGCTTTTAAGAGCAAGTGAAAAGTGGGGCGTAAACGAGCTTAAAGAGGATGCGCGAAACATCGTCGGAGCGATTGACAGCACCCTGTTGGTTGAGTATGACACGGCCGTTTTACTTTTGCCGGGTGAGCACGGATTCAGTGTAAAATCAGATGAAATCACCAGCTTGCAGCTCAATATGTCCTACTGGATTTTTCCGGCACTTTCTGAGCTATCGTCCCTTTCATCAACGCCATCAAAATGGGACAACCTCTTTGAAACAGGCTTGTTTCTACTTTCGAATATGCAGTTTTCATCTTACCGTTTACCAAGCGACTGGGTGCGCTTTGAACCCCAAAGAGGGGACATCGATAACGATAAGTTTAAAAGCAAGTTAACGCTAGAAAATGTCATATCGCCAGAGTTTGGTTTCAACGCCGTGCGGATCCCGCTCCAATTAGTTTGGTCTGAAAGCGTTCGAGACGATAACGAGTTAGCAGAGCAATTGCTTGAGCCCTATTATAAGTGGTGGGGGCTTGAACCAACCCCTGCGACAATAAACCTGCTTACCGAGCAAACCGCTGAGTACGAAATGACAGACGGCATGCGTTCGGTAAAACTTGCAGTAGATGAAATTATGAATTCGAAAGCCGCAAAATGGCCCACAGTTAATCGAAAAATGGATTACTATTCAGCCAGTTTAACTTTGCTTTCTATGCTAGCGGTAGCGGATAACGCCTCGTGAAAGATATATTTAAACGTACTGCTCTTGTACTTGCTTTGGGTGCTATAACGGCTTCACTTGCACCAACCCAGGCTGTTGGGCAAACAAAAACAACCTATAAAGAGAAAGATTTAGGCCTTCTACCAGCACAGCAGGTGCAGCCTGATTTGACAGGTCTTTGGTATCATATCAACGAACGACAGGTGAAGCAGGCCAATGACGAATTCGGGCGTTTAAAGGCGCTTTACCCTAGGTGGCAAGTACCAAAAGAAGTTGAAACTGAACTAAACAGGCTAAATGGTAGATTAAAAGGTACATTAAAGCCTGCTCCTGTAAAGCCGCCAGAATCAGGCGAGCCAAAACGAGCCTCACAAGAGCGCGAGCCAACGCTTTTCAAAGCGTCATCAAAGGTTTCGGCGCTAGAGGAATTTGCTCAGCGTACGCCAAAGGCCCGCGCCAATGCCTCAGAGCAACAAGTTAGACGGTTAGTTGAACTTAGTAACCAATTAAAGCGAACAGACTTTTATCTATTGATGGGATGGACCGCCATAGATAAAGGTATGCTCGACTTAGCGGCGCAGCAGTTCTCTTTGGCGTTAGAAACGGCTGTACGTGACATAGATAAGCAGTCGGCGCAGCAAGGACTTGATAGCGTAACGGGTATCAGGTTACAGCAAGCGCTAGCGTTACGAGACTTTGAAGCGCTTGAAACCTTCCTTGAGCTAGATAATAGCAACTATGTCAAAGATGTACTCATAGGAGAGGCGTGGCAGCAATATGATGCTAAAAACTATACATTTTCTGAAGCGCTCTTTCATTTGGTAGATGATGATGAAGGTAAGTACTTAGCGCTGATTGCGCAGGAAACAGAGTCCTCTAAACAAGACGCTTTCGATTTAGCGTGCAGTATTAATACCGACGTTTTTATCCGTCGCTGTGCTGATGCGCTAGCAACGCGACAAGCGCAGTTTTATGACTCAATGCGTTACAAACAAAGTATTGAGGCGGGTGAAGCACTTTCCCAGTTAAGGCGACTGAGTCTTGATGAGCAAGCCCTGATTGGTTGGGCTGCGAAAGAAATACAAGATACTACAACCGCCACTGCAGCGTTTGAGCGTGTGTTATCGAAAACGCCAAATGATAGCGTTATTGCTAACGAACTGGTTTCACTTAATCAAAGTGACGATACCACATTGAATAGGTTGGCACTTAAATACACTGAAGTAAAACGTATTTTGCAAGAGCGCACTACTCGCAATGCTTGGCCAAGAAAACAGTTTTGGCTCGCTTATCAAAACGACGATCCACGAGAGGTTTTATCACAAACTAAAGATGGTCTAAGTGCTGTCTATGGAATGAATACTCGTAATCGAAGTGGCGGTGAAGGGCTTGGCAACTTCGACGTTCTGTCGCAATACGTCGGCATTGGCAGCGGTTATAAAAACTGGCTATGGCAAGTATCGCTCGACTACAAGCAGTTCTATAGCGGTCGTCCACAAACTAATGATTGGTTTGGTGATAGGCAATTAGGCAGTACATTTTCAGGAATAAGCGGTTTTGAAGATACAGCCCTTCGCGCTGAAGCGTTTTATCAGGCACCAGACTTTAATTTTTACACTAACCTTGAATATGCCATGTTCGATCAACCCGTTGGCACTAAAGTAACGGGGCAAATCTCGGCAACAAAGTTCTTAGCAAATACAACGGTTGCTGCAACCTTATTTAGAAAGGCAAAAGAAGACAGCCTATTAAGCCAAACCGGAACCTTTAATGCTAATCACGCGAAACCTTGGGGCTACGTGATAGAAAGTGGCATAAAAGGGTTAGTAGCGCATGCAGTGGCCGATAACTGGTCTGTTGCAGGTACTGCTCAGGTTAGTCGCTTAGAAGGCGAGCGGGTTGCCGATAATAGCGCGTTCTCTCTACGGGGTGATGTCAGTTATGATATTGCCACCACGATATCTCGAAAGCTTGATTATTGGCGTGTTGGGCCATTCTTGAGCTATACAAGCTATGATAAAAATTTAAGTGGCTTTACGGTCGGCAATGGTGGCTACTTTAGCCCAAGCCAGTTCATCAGTATTGGCGGCTATTCAGAGCTATTGACGCTTGAAGCACTTAACTGGCAAATCAAGCTACGAAGCTCACTTGCGTTTTCACGTGTTGAACAAGACGATGATCTGCGCTTTCCTACAGGAGAAGCGTTTCGTCCTCAAGACTTAGATGAGGCTTTTGGTGAAAGCTCAGATACGGGCTTAAGCGGCAACTTTATGGCTGAGGGCCAATATCGTTTCAACGACAACTGGATTGCGGCAGGTTATATTGGAAAAGCGTTCGCTGTTGAGTATCAGGCGTTTGAAGCGGGAATTCAAATTAGATGGCGAGAAGGGAAAGGTGATGGCGTTACCAGCGATGAGTTGTTGTTATCATCTCCAAGAATAAGCGGCTTTGCACTATAAAGCCGCTTTCGTCTGAAGATTTACTCTCTTTTTAACGCGTTAGTTCGTTTTTCTACGTCTAGCTAGCATAAAACATCCTGCGCCAAACAAAATAGCGATTGAAGCTGGTTCACTGACGTTGATAGCGCCAAACCGATAATTATTCACTTGGCCTGTAGGCGCGTTGTAGGTGTCGCCTTGGTCGTTAATTAATTCCACTAGCGGCGTGACCAAGCTATTAGCAATCACGTTGCCATCAACATGACCATTGTAAAAACTTAGCTCTGCGTATGGCGCTAATACACTACCTTTTACGCCCACGCTGTGTAGCGTAAGGAAGTCAGCATCGACAAAATTAAATAAAATATTGTTAGTATAACGACCATCGTGACGCTGGCCGACATTGTTGTCGTTGTCTCTATACTGGCCGTTCTCTCTGAAATATTCATTTTCCTGCGTAAACGCGGTATTAAAGAAGCCAGTATTGAAAAGCTCTACCGTCTCACCATACACATTAATAATGTTGTAGCTGGTGGTAGAGAAATCATAAACAATGCCTTTGTCGGCAGCGCTAAACCAGCTTGAATCAATGTTATAGATATTTATATCATCAGTGCCAGAAAAGGTGATGGTATGTAGTTTAGTGGTATTAGGATCGCTGCACGTTATCGCTTGTTTGGGATCCTTTACGTCTGTGCAGGACAATGTTGTTGTACCATTTACCGACATTGACGCAAATTCTTGAGACTGCGCCGTAGCCTCAGCTGCAATCCCGTTAAAATCAATGTTATTGACGTTGGCTTTGTTCACACTGTCTTGCTTAACAGAAGCGGCTTTTGAGCCATTAATTGCCGAGAAGTTATTGATGTCGTTCAGCGTAACAACGCCTTTCACTTCACTACTATCAAGCTCAACGCCGGACTCAGCAAAAACATTTCCGTTTTCAACCTGAGAGCCATATTCACTGGTATTGCTAATACTGCCATAAACGCTATTAGGCCCACCAAGCTTGACGGTGTTCGCGTAGACATCACCGGAAACTACTTTTGAATTCCCTAGTTTTACGTCGCCTTGCGATGAAATACCGCCAGATTCGACAGTAGAGTTGATTAGGTTTACGGTCTGCTCGGCATTTACTGCCTTATCGAAAGAGAGTTCAGAGCCAAATACCATACCCGATACGGTAGTCGAGCCGCCGTGTACGTCGCCGCGAGTGAAATGCAGGTTACCACCTACAGCAAGCGCCGACTCTGATAAGTCTGGAGACAGCAATAAGCCAACGTTAAAGTCGGTGACGCGCATCTCTCCACCAACAGCAAGGCGACCTTCTACATCAGAGGACTTTCCTTCAAAATCTTGGAAGATAAACGCGTTGTAATTAAACGCTTCGCTTAATTCAATTTTGGCTGCCGACACCTGAGGTGCTGACACCACTGCTACTAATACAGCAGTGTTGAGTATTGTTTTGTGCATAATGGCTCCAGTGACATCCGAGTCTGGAACCGAGTTTCAACATGGATTTTCCAGACACACCGAATAGTACGATCTGAACAAAATTCATGCGATAGCACAAGAGATACTTTGGTATAAGACCTTATACGAAAAAAGCCACCCAAAGGTGGCTTTCATATATTTCATACGTTAATAAGAGATTATTAGCTGCTCTTCTTAACCAAAACAGATACTTTATCGATACCCGCAATTTTAACTTGGTTCATTACTTCTACCACAGTACCGTGCTCACTGTCTTCGTGTGCCTGGATTGCTGCCGTATCTGTATTGTTTTCCGCTAAGTATGTCTGTGCGTTAGCTACAACACGACGAATATCAACTTCACGACCACCCATCATAATTGTGCCATCGGCATCAATACGAATAGAAAGCGCTTTTGAAGGCTTATCGTTTTTAGCTTGATTATCTTCAGGACGGTTTACATCTAAACCTTTCTCTTTCACGAACGAGGTCGTTACGATGAAGAAAATCAACATGATGAACACGATGTCCAACATGGGGGTCATATCAATCTGAGCCTCGTCTTCAGCCGAGGTATGCTTCTTTCTTTTCATCTCGTCTTCTTTCTTCTGTTACGTTCGAGCCATTTAGTATACTGCTTGTTACAAAAATATACAGACTTTTGTATAAAAACAGTGTGCTCATTAACACTTGTTGTTGAAAAAATACTCAGTTTCACGGTAATAAAACAACAAACTATGTTTGTTTTCGTGAAATAGCGACACCTAATTGGTAAAAATACAACATCAATGCCTGATTGAGTGATGTACGCAAGTTACCATGAGGATAAATGCCAAGTCTAGCTTCCGTTGATTTTTTTGTCCCTTGCACCAAGAACGCATTTTTGATTTCGTGATCTTGGATGCAGGCTTCAAATGCTCGGGCAGCCATCTCCTGAGGCATAGCATAATAATACATTTTTAGCGCGCGATCAGCTTCTACGGATCGCACAAAGTACTCATTTGGCCTTTTTTGATCATTTAAGAAGAGCTGTGAGAAACAATCGCTCAATTTTTGATTCAATGGGTGAGGGTTCATAGGTGCATTGTCCAGCCATGCCTGCGTTGCAAAGCTACCTGCACCAATGCCGTCGAACATGCGTGGTGCTATGTAGTGATCGAACGCGTGAAACCATTCGTGTGCTAACGCACCGGCACCAGCGTTTTTAGCCAGTGCAAGCTGTCGCTTTGCGCTATTGTAATGAGCACTACTGTGTTTTTGTCCTCCGCTACCAAAAGCAAGCGATAGAGAACCGTTCAGCGACAAAACCTGCTCGTTAATGTTTAGGATCGCAACCAGATCGTAAAGCGCATCAAAAAATAAATTGGCTGCGATCTGCTGTTCTTCAGCCGTTACCCATCTGCCCACAGTGATCGTAGCGAAATTGAACAGCTTGCGAATATCTTGGAATGAGACGTCAGCGCCGTCCCTGTGGCTTGGACCATTGCGATAAAACTGCTGATGAATACGGCCTTTACTTTCCAACGCTGATATCCAAATATAATGAGGGCTTAGGCCATCGAGACCAGCAACTGCTCACACCATGCTTCGATGCGTGCGTCTGTTTTGTCGTATTGGTTTTCATCGTCAAGAGACAGGCCAACAAACTGAGCTTTATCTTCGGTTAAGGCTTTTGATGCAGTAAACTCATAGCCTTCATTTGGCCAGTAACCGACTATCTTGCAGCCTGAGGGCAAAATTGCATCGTGGAGCATACCTAACGCATCTTGGAACCATTCTCCATAACCGAGCTGATCGCCAAGGCCAAACAGGGCAATAGTTTTCCCAGATAAATCTAAGCCGTGAACCTCTTCCCAGTGAGACTCCCAATCCTCTTGGAGCTCGCCAAAATCCCAGGTTGAAATGCCGAATATAATAATGTCGTAGTCGGCAGTGCGCGTTAAATTCACGTCCTTGATGTTATGAAGGTCAACAATGTCTTCGTCAAAAAGGCTATTGAGCTGCGCTTGGATTTTTTCCGCCGCCATTTCGGTATAGCAGGTTGTGGAGCCGTAAAATAATCCGATGGACAGTGCGCTATCACTCATTAGATACCTCTTTTGAACTAATCGTCTTTAGAAGTTGGGAATTCTACCTCTTTACCGTTGCTCAACAAAGCCTTGTACTGAACATCAGTGTTTTTCTGTGAAATTTTTAATACACCAATGGCGCAACCGTTGAATAATTCACCATACCCCATGCTTGGTTCCCTTGCTTTCACAGACATATTTCTACGTCGGGTAAATACGTTGAGAGGTGACTTCGAGCGGTAAAGCACGCGGTTTAACCTATCTAACCATTTTATCAACCCATCGGGAAAAGCGTTTTTTAAACCGCTACACGTAAACTGAGTAATATGAGGGCTATTGCGTCTGAAGCGCAGACGCACATCGTATACAAAAGAGTAGTGCACATCGCCAGAAAGAATAATGAACTCAGGCGGCGTTTTGTAATGCCTGAAAATATTTAAAATTACGTTAGCCGTACCTTTATGGGCCATCCAGTTCTCAGCATCTACGGTGAGGGCTTTGCCGAAAAAGGTAAACACTTTTTGAATAGCCTCAATGACTTTTACGCCATATATAGGTGCGGCCGAAACCACAATGACAGACTCTTTGCCGATAATGGAATGCTGGAAATCACACAATGCTTCCCAATCCATCAGCCCTGATGGCTTGTTCATATTAGATTCTGAACGCCAGCGCTGTGTGCGCGTGTCTAACACCTCGATGGGAGGGGTTGTATCTATACGGTAATGCCACTGATCAAAGTCCAGCAACTCATCAACAATCTCATTATGGGCGGCCAACCCTTGCTTATCCAACGACGCCTTTACCTTTTGAATCAGTAAAGTTACTTTTTCTGGCGCATTACCCCAGCCCTGGCATAGCAAATAGCCGATAAGGGCGTTGCCAATCATACGTTTCGATAGGGGGTTACCATAGACCTCTTGTTCCCAACCTCGGGTTAAGTTCCAGTCGTCGGTCACGTCATGATCGTCGAAAATCATGTAGGTTGGAACGTGTGCTAACGCTCTACGCACTTGTAAAAGAGGTTTCACAAAGCCGGTAAGCGCTTCATTTTCTTTATCGAATATAGCGTTATACTTTTCTGGGATCCCATCTTTATCAATGACGATATCCGTCCATAGTGTGTCGGACCATACCAGTAAATACATAGCGATAATTTCAGCACTGCCTATTAAGTGATTTTGGGCATTAACTGAAGTAAACACCGGCTTTTTCTTGGCTCCAAAGAAAATTGAAGACAGTACCGTATTGGTCGCAATTTGTGGCAGGAGCTGCTCTCGTTCATAAAAGCCGTGTTCATGGGTCGCAAGATCACAGGTGTTGTTAACGACCGCTCCCTCAAGTGCTTCGTGATAAAGGCCTAAACGCGCAATTACACTATGTATGGCTTTAAGCATCGGTCCTGCAACGTCGTCAGCGTAGATCTGATCGCCCGTCATTAACAGTAAGTCAGGGAAACTTGCTTTTTCCTCAAACGCGATTTTGTGAAGATTATCTAACTGAACAAGTGCGTCATCGCCATGGAAATGGGGCTTTCGACATGAGCCGTGCAAAATTGTTTCTGGGGTGCCAGTATAATGAAAGCTCAGACTAGTCTGATCTTTGTAAAGCAAAGCGCGTTGCTCTTCTTCCCACGCATTTTGCTGTTGGTGATCATCAAAGGCAAGTTTGTAATTTATTCGTTCTCTGTCTTCAAATGACGTTGATGCAGAAAAAGTAACTAGATGAATAAACGCGTGCTTGCCGACGCGAACAGTGTCGCTTTGACTGTCGCCAGCCAATACCGAATCACCATGAGATAAAGAGAGCGAAGGTGCGTCAGCGTTGCTGCTAACGAGCCACACATGACACGAGTTTGATGTCACTTTTCTAACTATTGGCCCCGCGATAACTTGGGGCAAATGCTGCGTAGAAATAACGATTTCCTCTGACATAAATTGCGCGAAGCGCTAACAAAACTAACTTTAAAACGTGATACACATTCTTGACATGATCAACATGGTTTTTCGCTTTAAATATAACTTTACTCTTTTTTGTGCATAAACGGTATGCTCGTTATACTCCCTTACAATTTTTTAGTAATAGGCCGCGTTGCTCTCTGCTTTAAAAATGTACAGTAAAGAGCATCGCGCCTCAGTAGTAGTTCTCTTTCGCATGAAAGGAGATAGGAATTCAAGACATGTTTAAATACGTAACAAGTGCAGTGATAATGACCATGCTGCTCAGTGCATGCAGTGAGCCGGTAGATGTGGTTATTACGCCTGAACCTAAGGACCTGACAGAAGTAGCAGTTGGTAAATGGATTTTGGATGAGAACGGTAACGTCATGTTCGACCCGCAGACATCAGGGCTGGTTGTAATGAACGACATGCTGGTTACAATTGCAGATGCTAGTGCTGATACAGCTCAGCAGTTAAAGCTTCATCATATTTCGCCTGCTACTGCAATGTTGGTCTCGTCGAGTGAGCGTTTTTCATTTTCGCAAAATGTGCGAAGAAGTTGCTTTTTTAACTACTTAAATGAAGAACCAGATTTAGAGGCATTAGCAGTAGACCCCAGGGATCCGAATGTAGTCTATACGGTTACCGAAGATGCAACTCGAACAGGAGCTTTAAGTCCGCGGTGTGAAACTAAGTATGAGGATACTGGCTCTACTGATTATCCCACGTTACTCGTAAAGCTGACACGCAAAGACAATGGAGCTTTTGAGATGGCAGGCGTGCGGCCGTTGCAATTCCCTGTTGAATTTGAAGTGGGAAACTTTCCTAACGATGGGATAGAGGGCCTGACGATGGCTAATGACGGCACGTTATACTTAGCGTTGGAAAAAGATAAAGCAGCGCAACCTCGTATTTTTTCGTTAAATATTGATGATGATTTTTTTGCGTCGAAGGAGTTTGCAACAGTAGATGAGCCTGATTTACAGCTGCCATCATTCACGTCAGGCAATCATCCTCTCAATGGTTTAGCAATGTATACCCATTCAACGGGGGCGTCTTATTTGTTTGGCGCAGCAAGAAACGATAACGAACTTTGGGTAATTGATACCAGCGGCAGTAAAGCCACCAAACGTATTCCCATCACTTTTGACGTGGCTAAAGACGAAAGCTGCGACCAATACACGATGGATAACGCGTCAATGGAAGGTTTAGTGTCAATTGACGATACTCTGTGGATTATCAACGATCCTTGGGAAAAAAATTATTTGAAAAATGCCACTTGCGATGCGCACTTACGTCGTTACGAGGATTTGGCCCCTCTTCTATTTTCCCTTAAAATTAACAATGCGTGGTTTGAATAGTTTAAACGATACTCATAAGAAAGGGTTGCCGAGCAACCCTTTCTTATTTCTGAACCATTAAGTCAGGCTCTGATTAGATAACTTTTCCATTACGAATCATTGCGCAGGCGTGAAGCAAAGGTCTTTTTAAACTTTGCGAGCTTAGGGGCAACGACCATTGAACAATATTGGTTCTGCGGATTATTCTTAAAATAGTCCTGATGGTAATCTTCGGCATCATAGTAATTATTCACTTCTACAACCTCGGTCACAACAGGATCTGGCCAAATTTCATCTTCAGTAATTTCTGCAATAATCTTCTCTGCTTCCGCTTTTTGGGCGTCATCGTGATAGAAAACTGCGCTTCGATACTGTGTGCCCACATCATTTCCTTGCCTGTTTAGCTGGGTAGGATTATGCAGCGCGAAGAAAATTTCTAAAATTTCACGGTAGCTGATGCTATCTGCATCAAATGTTACTTGTACTACCTCAGCATGGCCCGTGTTACCCCCGCAAACTTCTTCATATGTAGGATCAGCTTTATGGCCTCCCGCATAACCAGAAATTGCTTTTTCAACACCATCAACGCTGTTAAAAGCTGATTCTATGCACCAAAAGCATCCGCCTGCTAAGGTTGCGACTTGTAAATTTGCCATAGTAAAACCTCTATTAATCTTTCAACCTAGTGTGGGTGCGAGCAGCCTGCAACACAAGTCATCCAAGCGTGTTTTTTTATCGTATAAACGAATATTAAATAAGAATAACGCAAAGCGGTCCAAAAAGATTTTAAGCTATTGGCACTTAGAGATAAGTGCTGGTCGCTGTGCGCACGCTTTCAGAAGCAAACGCACTGAAAACGAAGAGACACGCTCGGTTTAGCAGAGGTATTTTAACGTGATTATATTTTACGACGGCTATTGCCCACTTTGCATGGCCGAAATGAAACATTTAAGCAAACGAGACAAGCACAACAAATTGACGTTGGTAGACATTCAGTCTCCCGATTTCTCATCGAATTATCCAACATTAGATTGGGATGCCCTTAACGCCAGAATTCATGGTCTTCGCGACGATGGTACTTTGATAACTGGGCTAGACGTGACTCATGAAGCGTGGAAGGCAGTAGGAGTGGGTTGGCTTTATGCTCCGCTTCGCTGGCCGATTATTCGTTATTTCGCGGATGCATTCTACAATGTGTTTGCCAAACATAGGTACACTATTTCCTATTTACTGACGGGTAAAAAACGTCAGTGTGATCGCTGCATTCCAGGAGACGCAAATGAAAAATAATGTGCTAATTGTAGGCGCCTCAGGTGGCATAGCCAGCGCACTTATCGAGCAATATCGCCTTAATGACGCGGCAGTTATTGCGGTTAGTCGAGCGCCTGCGTCTGAGTTTACACCACAAGAGAACGTTACCTATCACCAGATAGCACAACAGGATGATGCGCATATCGGTGATTTCGTTAAAAAGCTAAACGAACAGGGGGTCGTGCTGAATACCGTTGTAATTACCACGGGTTTTTTGCATAACGAGGAAAAGGAAGTACACCCTGAAAAACGATTGGAAGACATCAGCGAACAGGCATTGTCAGCTTATTTTTCTACCAACAGCATTACGCCTGCGTTATGGTTTAAGCATCTCGTTAACATTGTTAGCAAAGAGGGTTCAACTCTTGTCTGCTTGAGTGCTCGGGTTGGTAGTATTTCCGATAACGGACTCGGCGGTTGGTACGGTTACCGGGCATCAAAAGCGGCGCTTAACATGTTCGTGAAAACCGCATCGGTCGAATATAAGCGCAGGGTGAAAGACGTTATGCTCGTTTGTTACCATCCTGGAACGGTTGATACAGGACTGTCGAAGCCTTTTCAGAAAAACGTTGCTGCTAAGAAGCTATTTACGCCTGAATTTACCGCAAAACAACTCATTACTCATGTTTCGAAGCTAGATCGAGACCAAGCTTGCCATTTTATCGACTGGAATGGTGAAGTGGTAACTTGGTGATACGCTCTTTCATCGTTTCAACAAGTTCAACATCAAGACTTTTTATTTCACTGCTGTTACCATGCTCTTTTGGGAATGGTGCAGCGTATTGATGAGCCCATAGAGGTAGCAATACAACGCGTTGACGCCACACGTGAGTCATAACAACAAACGCCATCCTGATAATAATTAATACCAGTTCGCGCGGTAAAATAAGTACAAATAAAACGTACACATAAAGTATCGACCCGCGAATTGCTATAACAATAACTCAACAAGAGGAAGGGATATGAGCGGGGCCAGAGAACAGTTCGGATCGCGCATAGGTTTTATTTTGGCTGCTGCAGGTTCTGCGGTAGGCATTGGTAATTTAGTAGGTTTTCCTGTCGGTGCGGCTAAAAACGGTGGCGGTGCATTTTTATTAATGTACGCGATTTTTGTTTTTGCCATTTGTTTACCGGTTATGCTGGCTGAAATGTCAGTGGGCCGTCATGCTAAAAAAGACCCATTGGGTGCATACAGCGATATTAGCGGCAATGAGAAAAAATGGAAGGTTGCGGGCTGGTTAGCTATTGCTACCCCCTTTATGATCGCCGTTTTTTATATGGTAATTACTGTTTGGCTTTTCGGTTACTTATTTGAAGCCGTAAGCGGCAATTTAGATAAACTCGCGGATCCTAATACGTTCGGAATGTTTATTAATTCCGAATCTATTTTCGCCTACATGGCCGTGGTTGTGGGCGTGGTATACCTCATATTGCAGGGTGGGGTAAAAGAGGGTATCGAAAAAGCGGCAAAGCTTCTTATGCCAGCGCTTTTCGTAATGCTAATAGGCTTAGTCATATTCGTACTTACGCAAGACAACGCAATGGCTGGCGTGACCTTCTACATTGTCCCAGAGTTTTCTAAAATAACAGCAGAAGTGGTTAATGGCGCGCTGTCTCAGGCATTTTTCTCCTTGTCCCTTGGTATGGGTATTCTTATCACTTACGGAAGTTATATCGATAAGCGAGCAGATGTACCAAGCGCTGCAAAGTTGGTGGCGTTAACTGATACTGCAGTTGCGTTCACGGCAGGTCTAATGATTTTGCCAGCTATTTTCTCTTTTAATCCTGATATCAATCCTGATGACTTAAGTGAATCGTCAGTAGGAATGATATTTACTTACCTGCCTAGCATATTCTTGGCGTTGCAGGATTCTATTGGATATATTGGCGCATCGATAGTCGCAAGCTTGTTCTTTTTACTTGTATTCTTCGCTGCTATTACTTCACTCGTCTCTATTTTTGAGGTGCCGGTGGCTGCATTAATGGACGAGAAAGGCGTTAGCCGTAAATGGGCGCTCGGCTCTCTTGGCAGCATTATGATTATTCTGGCAATATTGAGTGCGCTATCTTTTGGTAAAGTTGAAATGCTCACGTCATTTATGCATTACGCCGGTGCCGATAAATCCTTATTTGACGTAATTTACGATGTATTCTACGACACCATTTTACCGCTTAATGGCCTGTTAATTTGCTTGTTTGTTATTTACCGCTGGAAAAGCGCGAACTTTAATGCCTCGCTTGAAGAAGGAAGCCAAGGCTATAAAGGTAGTTGGTTTGAGAAGTACGTAGATGTGTCTTTGAAAACCTTCATACCGCTAATATTGCTCGTGATTTTTGTTAACACCGTTGCGGTTAAATACTTTGGGTTAAGTCTCTTCGGCTAACGTAATTGCAAAATAAAAAACGGCAAGTTTGGAAACAAGCTTGCCATTTTTTTGCTTTAAAACATGCTGTAGGGGTCACTGTACTGTGGCGAAACACCAAGCAGCTCCCAGCTCTTGTGGGCATCGATGACTTTCCCTGAGGGAGAGTTCTCAGTATCTGCAAAGCAGGGCGGTTCAATGTTCAACGCTTTTGCGGCATCAACATAGTAGACCCCTCGCTTTGGATGAGACAAGCTACATAAATGCAATATGCCGTTAATTGGCACACTACCAATAATTTTTTTAAGTGCTTCCACAACATCGTTAATGTGGACAAGATTAACTCTCTTATTACCTGCATCTAGCTCCCGTCCGCTAAGTGAACGTGCGGGGTGACGGTCGGGACCAACAAGGCCGGCTAGTCGAAGAATGCTAACGTCAATTTGGTCTCGTTTTGCAAGCAAATAGTTCTCGATAGCAACATGCGCTTTTGCTGATTCTGTTTGCGGAGCCGTAGCGCTGGTTTCATTTATCAATTCATTAGTGCTATCTCCGTACACCGATGTAGTACTAACAAACACGATATGACGAACGCCAGCACTCACCGCTGCATCTATAAGTGCAGTCATATTGGCAGTGAACGTTTCTAAGTGCGTGCTTTTTCGACCCGGCGGTACATTGAGTAATAGCGTCGCATTTGATAAGTGACGGCATACTACTTCAGGATCATCGCCTAGTGTGTATTCAACACCTTCAATGCCTTGGTCTTTTAATGCTAAACATTTTTCGTGACTCCGGGTGGTTCCGATAATATTAACATTGCCTGCCAGTGCTTTACCGACGTATCCTGCTAACCATCCATAGCCGGTAATTACTAAATTATGTGTCATTGTCTAGATACCTTTTCTGTCAATACGCGTTACATCAATTTACTTAAACTATGTTTGTATTCTATAGGGAATCGGTGGGTACTGTGCAATACAAGGTGCTATTGGAATGAGATATTTTTTTAAGGCGAGCGTTGTGAACAATGCCTAGTGGGAATTTGAAAGGGAAACAGCTATTCCTGCATTCCCACGCTTCGCTAGGAAACTTGCCAGCACCTTGTGA
>Ga0115005_10001192_pt1 | contig 20389 bp, 19 predicted proteins | sample ArcOceMetagenome_FD_87163 | JGI IMG/M metagenome (GOLD analysis project Ga0115005, IMG submission 87163) | Marine eukaryotic phytoplankton communities from Arctic Ocean - Arctic Ocean - Greenland ARC118M Metagenome | ecosystem: Environmental > Aquatic > Marine > Oceanic | place: Arctic Ocean... | reverse complement strand
TCCCTGCCGCCGCCGCCACCACCACCGCTACGACCGTAGTATGACATGCTGTTGTTAATGGATTAGCTCGCTTACTGTATCTTTATTTTGTTGTGCTGTGCTATGTTATGTTGTGCAAGCTGCAAGCGTTACGTTCAATTTGAAATTGGGGTGTCGTTGAAATTTCTTTCGTGTTACACAAAGAAAGTGTATCGGTGGAACGCTGTAATGATGAGTTCGAGTAGTTTTTTTACGTATGATTTTTACGTTGGATGCGACTGTCGAACTTCAAGTAAATAGATTGAAGATGGATAAAAACAGCCTACTCAAGTAATAGCTACTAACTATTATATTGCTGCTGACGGTCATACGTTATGTACGTTAACAGGAAGGAGGGACTGAATTTTGAAAATATATTAGAATTTCGACATTTTACTCAAATGTTTCCTCTTGGGTTGGGGGTGCTTTGGTTCAAATTGAAGATGAATAAAACGTGTAGTCTAGATGAATGTTATAAATAACCTGTTCAATGTAGATTTATTTTATGTTCACTAAATTCATGTTTCACATCATACGTGCTTGTGGGTCGCTTCAATTGAGTTGTCTTATCATCCTTCCCAATGCTGAAAGCTACTCTAGTAGCTGCGTGGGAAGAAAGCAAAGCATTTGCCGAACAAACATTGTCTGTGTTGGACTGGGAGTAGAATGATTGGCGCGGGCACTCACTGCGACGTCATCTTCAATCTTTCCCTTCTCACAACTCTCACAACATAACAAACAATCTTGAATCTGAATTGGGGTCAACACCCAAGTGAACATTTTAAAACAGATTACATCAGCTCTATTCTAGCAACCACATTAATTCACCTTCGGCACAGGTAATGATGGCGGGAGACGATAATGCGGAAGAACGTCCTACCAAAAAGATCCGATTCCAAGAAAATGAAGACGAGACCGGAACCCATCAAAATGATGAACCACAAAGAGATGAACAACTAGATCCATCATCATCATCATCATCCATCGCACAGAAAAGAGACGCAAATCTGTTTCTTTTTCGGTCACCTGCCTCGTCCACTGAAATCGAACAAATTGCAACCAAAATCAAATCCCAAATAGACAATGCACACGAAAAAATATCTGAAATTGGCTTTGAAGCCTATCGCAAATTACGAAATGGCAATTCCAACAGCGGGGACGACGAAAATGGCGGCATGGACACCGATGATGAAATGACACAAGACAAAATGGCAATGGAAAAGGCTGCATCTCTAGAAGAAGCGGTGGTTCGAGGAAATCCACGACGGTATCAAACTGCCTTGGTAGAATTAGCCAAGAAGCAAAATACAATTGTGAACCTCGGTACGGGGCAGGGTAAGACCCTCATTGCCCTTTTACTGATTCGACATTTTGCACAGGTAGACGATGCATATAATAAAGGCAAGCAAACACTATTTTTAGTGCCTTCGGTCGCTCTTGCAACGCAACATTCTTGCACTCTTCATGCCAATTTACCTTACACCGTTGCGACAGCATGTCATAACTCCACCAAGGCAAATGGATCAAGGGAAAGTATGGCAGAAGCTAATATCTTAGTAGCAACTCACGGGGCAGCACGAGATTTATTTATGCATTATGGGGATATGTTTTCTTTTGAGAGGATTAATCTTCTCATTGTAGACGAATGTCATTATACATCGGGGGAGCATGGGTATGCTACGATCATGAGAAATTTTTATCATCGTTTGCCAAGGGATAAGCGACCGCGAGTTTTGGGGTTGACCGCTTCACCTCTAGTGAATATAAAGAGCGATTTAGATGATGGGAAATTGGGACAAATGTTGAGGGAATTGGAGCAGAGATTAGATTCGAAATTGGCGAGTCTAACGAAAGTTTTGGGTGATGATATGGGATATAATCCAAAGAAAGCCGAGGAGCGATGTGTACACTATCATCAAGCTATCAATTTACCAAAGTTTCCAAGTCATGAAAATATTGGTTTGCACGAGGGAAGGGTCAAAGAGTTTAATCAATTCATCGATTTGTATAATGACCTGGGTCCAAAAGTTACTTCTATTTACTCTGCTACTGTTGCTAGAGAAATAAGTATGAATCGTTACGAGGAAGAAAGCAAAGAACAGTTTGCCATGTACGTTATGAACATTTGTGTGCAGGATTTATAATATGTACTGAATACACGAACAATTCTTTCACTCATTGGCATGCCATCTCCTAACAAAACCTTCATGAATTGGACACAGTGCGAAAAGGCATCTTGGATATATTTCAGACTATTGTGCAAAACAGTGCCAACAGAGCAATGGTGGAAGAACCGAAAAATTGGCTGTGCTGGAGCAACTTTTGGAAGATATTATTGAATCTAAAGGTGCCAAAAACACTGTTGGGGTTGTTTTCGTAGATCGACGTATTACAGCTTTGGCACTATACGATTACTTTCGCAATCGTCGGAAAGGCATCTCCAATGGTACGTGGGTACGCGTGAAGGATACAGAATTCAACAGGAAGGTTACCAAAAGCAGTTCCAATCTTTCATTTGCTCCAAAATTGATGAGAGATGGTAAAAGGTTTGATCTTACAAGCAGGCAATTTCAGGATATGAATTTTAGTGCAGAGGAATTAGACGCAGAAGTGATCAACGATGTGCTTCTAGACGCGCTTCCAAAAGGAATGGACATGAACACATTAATGGATATCGAACCTTCGGCTATTGAATCCATTCTTGCCGGTAATTCGGACAACGAGCAAACGAGCAAACAGCATCGGACAATCAAATGGTTAGTTATTGTTTATTCTTTTTGTTACAATTTGTATTCTCTAAGAACATGCATCTCATCATTGATCTAATACTTTTCGCAGCGATATGATTGTGCGTCAGTGTACATCTGTAAGTTTTCTGTGACATCATCGCTTGTTTTTTTTAAACCATTTTTATATTCATAAAGACCTAACAATCTCGTAGGTTTTCAAGTATCTTGATAGAAGCCACCATTATTCTGATGACAAGCAAGATGACAATTGGCTTCATAAACTTCAACGGGTCAAAGACGTCTTGGACGGACTGCGGACAAAGCGAACCAATGTGCTCATTGCCACATCGGTAGTTGAAGAAGGAGTTGACGTCGACGCATGCTCCTTTGTCATTGTCCTTGATAACATTCGTTCAACCAAGGGGTGAGTGTGTCACAATGCTTCAGGTTTCTGTTTCAAGATGATCTCCCATGTTTTCTCACTTTCGTTCTTTTTCATTTCAGATATGTGCAAATGAAGGGCAGGGCAAGACAAAAAAATGCGAGATTTTTTGTTTTTCAAGATACTTCCCCATCCGCATCATCGAGTCCTTACATACATTTACAAACTGCACAGACAGCTGATTTGCGGGTGAAGACATTTATCGAGTCAAGATCTGAATACGTTCCACCTATGGTTGACCCCGTGATTAGATTTGAGCCTTACACTGGTAATTCTATCTACGCTGAACAAGAGGCTCTTCAGAGAGGTGAATACCGTACAGAAAGTGGTATGATAGACCTGTCTTCAGCGAAACCCCTTCTCAACCGCTATACTCTCAGCATTCCGCTAGAAGCTGGGGCCTCCCGGCGAGATCTACTCGGAATACATTTGCCCCAATTCGAGATTAATCGATTGATTCTGCCTTCACACATACCGAGCTCTGCACGAGCTGTGATACTTCCTGAACAATATATGTCATGCACGAAAAAAGAAAAACAAGGCATTCTTTCCCTCATGGGATGTGTTCGTTTGCACAAACTGAATTTATTGAATGACCGATTGCTTCCACTAAGAAGAAAAGATATGCAGAGCAAACTTCTCAGCGTTGCCCTCACAGAACTGTTTACCGCTGAGCAAAGCTCGCCTCAAAAAAGCCCACCCATGCACAGCGAAAGGAATTCGGTATACATTTACAAATTGGCTCAAAGTGGAAAGATCTTTGAACAGAATGACCAAGTACTACACGGGGGTGGTAGATCATTATGCTTAGTCACATTAGTACCATTAGCTTTGGATGCCACATCAATGTCTTTTCAACATCTTGAAATCGGCGAGATGTGTGTGAGCATCAAGAATCCAGTACAGAAGAAGCTGAATAGTGACGAATGGGATTGCTGTTCCAAATTCCATACTGTTGTTATGAATGCACGGTGGAGAAAACGAACTGGTTCATCATTCTACATATACAATGTAGAAAAGGTGAAACAAGGTATTTTGCCGCCCTACGTGGTGGGGTAAGTCAGATCATTCATATCTAGATACTTATGCGTTTTTAAGATTTGTGTGCCTCATCTTATCCTAAATACCAAATGCAGATGCTTGACAAAGGATGGAGATCTAGATTGGGATAGAATCAAGAACACAGTAAATGAGTACGGCAGAACTGAGGAAGAGAGGATCAAAGCGGTTCGTGCTAATAGCCAACACACGGAACTCCAACCTCCTCGAATATGGTGCCCGATTTATGACCCACATGTATCCTATATTTCCTATGGACCATCGAGGTTGGATTGTGGGGCACCCTTTCCTCAGCAAGATGAGGAGATTGAAACTTACAGTGATTATTTTACAAAAAAACGCGAATTCGAAGTAAAGAAATCCACGAAACTTTTCGCTGTCCAAAGACAATGGTATTTGCCTCGTAAAATGCAGAGAAAAGTGCAAAATCCTAGTATGTTTGATGCCTGGAAAAAGAAGTTGGAAACAGATCTTGACCTTGACGACTCAGTCCTGCAAGATGGAGAAAAATGTCCATGTGAGGGTCTCGTAGGTGCATTGATGCCCATAGATGCCTGTCTTGAAGCACCAATAGCTGATGCATCTTTAATGCTTCACTGCCTGGTACTACCGCAAATATTGTATCATATGGACAGACTAATGACTGCACAGCTGTTCGTCGAACACTGTTCAGATCGCTTACCTATTCTTGGTTCTCATCTTCGTTCAATTTCCAAAAATTCATTTGATGATGTATTGGAAGCCCTGACCGCCAAGAGTTGTGTTCTACAAGATATAAACTATGACAGATTAGAGTGGCTCGGAGATGCCGTTCTAAAGCTCATTCACACGGACGCTCTGTTGCACTCAAAAGACCTTAGAAAATGGGTATCTTATCTTCACGAGGTATGTACGGCGATGGGTTGTTGTGTACCTGCCATCAAAAGTGCTCCTCGATTGTCAATATATAGAACTGTCGCGTTCGTTTGTGGTATTTTGATTTCGTCTAATATTGATCTCACGTAACGAATTGATTTTCCCGCTTCACAGGGAGACCTCAGTGTGCTTCGAAGTGCGATGGGATCCAACATTCGTCTGATGCATGCAACGAAGGCTGCGGGTTTTGACCGTTTCATTCTATTCAGACAGCTCGGGAGGTCTCAGTGGGTGCCTTCTGGTTTGGAATTGCACGAAATCAAAGACGATGGAATAGAGAGGCTTGCTGAAGTAGAGCATGAACAAGCTGGGAAGAAAACCAACGCCGACATTATTGAGTCTATTCTTGGACTGATTTACGTCAAAGTTAACTTTCAAGCAGCGTATGATGTCGCTACGGAACTTGGAATCACTCTTCCGCGCGATCCAAATTACGATGTTTCCATCGCAGGATACAGGCCAAATACCAAAATCATGCAAGTAGCCAGTAAAATTATTGGCGGCGTAAATTTCAAACATCCTGAGCTCTTGGAGGAGGCATTGACACACCCTAGTTGCATCCACGAAGATGTTCCGTGTTATCAGAGATTAGAGTGGGTTGGCGATGCTGTTCTCTGTCTTTTTGCTCGCAACCGGATCTTCCAACAGTATCCAGACTTGAAAGTTGGCGAACTAGTCATATTAGAAGCTACCATTGTTTGCAATGAGACTTTGGCATACTTGAGTATATCAAATGGCTTACAGAGGTATCTTAATCATCGGGATATTTCGTTGCCCGGGAAATTCGAAGAATTTGAGAGAATGTGTTCCGGCAGAGGGTTATGGGCGACAGGTGAGTGATCCTTAAGATTGATATTTTATTGCGGAATCGTACATCGTTCTCACTACAATTTATATCTCCATTCGGTACTTTAGACCCTCCAAAATGTTTGTCAGATATAGTTGAAGCCGTTTTTGGTGCAGTCTTCGTTGATGCTGGACTTGTCGCCGCCACGAATACTGTAGAACATATGCTGAGGCCTATCTTAGATGCATTGACTACTGCATTGACAGGGATGGTGACTGACGATGTACAATCAAGAGCACGTGCCATGGTACATCCGAAACAGTATGTGCATGAGCTAGGAGGTGGAATTATGTCTGTAAAATCATGGAGAGAAGAGGTTCTTGCTATTAAGCGATCTTGCCCTGTATGGAAAGATGGAGGTTTGTGGGGGGAAGCTCAACGTGATGGATCAAACCACATTGGTGTCATTGAAAGTTTCGGGATCGATATTATTGGAATTGAGGAGAAAAGTTCACATGTTGCAAGAAACAGGGCGTGCGCAATTACCATGGAGGTTTTCGAACGAAATCCAGAACTGATTGAAAAATTGAAATGTTTTGGTTCCCTCATTCAACACAAAGAGCACGACGCTTCGGATGACGAATAGGATACTAACAAATAGATTATAACCAAAACATTAAGTCGCTATACATTACTTTGAAGAACGAAACCTACGCTGTCGATACAATTATATGTTGCTTAGTGTTACTGTTGGGACCTAGGAGCGCGTTTTCTTCTTCGATAAGAATTCTACGGTGCTCTCAAATTCGTAACTGGCAGCATCATCACCACCTGTTTTGCCAACCCATGTGCTGTCATTCTCGGTCAAAAACGGATCGTCGCTAAATACCGTGTAGGGTTCCAAGTCCAAAGATGACTTTGCGGTCTGAACATCACTAGTGATTGCTTTTATCAAATCAGGGAATGATGGGAACTTCATTTCTGAAGATAAAAAGGATGATTGAGTTATACCGGCATTGAACGCATATATGAATGGTTGTAAAATTGAGTGGTTACCGTTATACGCACCTGGTCGAAGAAATCCACTTAGTGCCAACCTCATAGTTTCTCCATAAAAGTCTCCTTCAATATCCCCCTCATCAATGATCAAATGTGCCTCAACTATCTTCTCTTTATTTTCTTCACCATCGAAAGTAGGTGAGTACCCAACATTGACAACAGCCTTGTGAACTACGCCTCGACCCTTCTTTGCTTCTGATGACTGTTCAATTGACACCGATCCCACATAAACCCCAGTCGGTACATCTGCTAATGCGTCGGCAAATAGTGATGACGGGAGATTCGCAGTAGGAAATCCAAGTTTTTTACCTCCACGGCCAAACCCTTGATCAACAGGTCCACGAAGGCGAACAACTTCCCGCAACATACGACGAGGTTTCTTTCGAATGCTCGCATAATATAGAGGTTTTGTCTCACCTCCAATCTCTGCTTCTTGGACAATATCTAAAGTTTCCATAGGCTGAAATTGTAGCATGTCAATCAAAGCCTGTTTGGAAGGTAACCTCCCAGGTACCATTTCGGGGTTTTCCTTACCGAGCTTTTCTACAAATTCAGCTCCCAAAGGGTGAGCAATTACAAATATACCATCAGTCTTCAGACAAGCCGCAGCTGCTGTAACGACAGAATCTATTAATGGTAACGGTACGTGTAATGTCAGAGGGAACATGAACATAAAAAACACTTTGCAGTAAATGCAGCTGCATCAGATGAACTTACTCGAATCATAAAAGTTTCCAAACTGTCGGCAAGAATGAAAGAAATGAGATTATGACACATTCAATGTAGAAAGATAGAAAATACGATTTGCATGACAACATTTCTTTCTTACACAAGCATTGATCATAACTGCATCAAACATGCCTCTATATTCACTTGTGAATTCATTCACAACACCATGATCAAATCCAGTCAATGCCTCATTGCAAATTTCCACTCCCAATATTGTTTGGACAAAGTCCCCAGTTTCACAAGCAATCGAATGTTTTCCATCACCCTCCTCCTCAAGTAGTTTGTTCACATTCTCCGTAGCGAATTCTATCATTTTAGGGCTCAGATCCAATCCAGTGATGTCTAATTCTATCCCCAAATCGTCTGCTACCTCTAGGTAGGTAGAGAATAACGCCCCAGTTCCACACCCAACATCAAGAATGCTCAACTTTTTGTCATCTTTTCCTTCTGTACTTTCGACCAAGGCTTTCTTCACCAAAAGTTTGAGTACTGGTACAACGTCAGGAGGCGTGGCTTCATCGGAATTGAAAAAGTCTGACATGTCATCAAAGCATTTCTGTTGATGTTTCAAGTAACTTTGGATGGTGAGCGATGATTCCGATTCTGTTGAGGTATTTTCTGTGCCACTGCTGACTGCCTTTTGCTTATCAATAAACTCATCCTGATATGAGGACTCGACCTCATGGAGCCTTGTCATGATGGGCTTGACCTTTGATGTCAAAACGAAGGCAGTCGAGAACTCCATCAGGGCTACCGTGGAAATTATGCCTGTTAGACTTTTCATTTTCGGAACAATCTTCAATTAAGCTGAAAGATGAAGGTTGTTGGATTCACTACGAGTACACAGTAGTATACGCTGACAATAACTTTCACCTTCACTTTTCACTTCGTCGTGTTCTTTGTCAATTGATGCTTCTTGCGACTGACTTGATGCGTGCGCGTGCTCGCGTGTGCTTTGGAATGCATGCTTTGGATCTTCACGAAGAAAAAGAAGCAGTAAGGAAGGAGAGAAACGGGAAGAGAGTTCCTCCACGGCCAGGGCGCCAAAATCAACTGAAGAAGGCAACTGACCGAACAAAACAACAAACAACACACCCACGAAACACAAAGTACATAGTACCAAGATAGTACATAGTCATAACCAAGACTTCCGATCTACCAGGTATTACATAGAATAACCTTTATTACACCGTCTATCCAATAATTGAAAGCACCAACCATGCCACTGATTTTAGAGATAAATAATGATTGCAATCTTGCCAAAGCAGCAGCAGAAGCTGTTGCCAATCACTACTCACAAGAAATTCACCTCACAGACAACAGCAATGAGACAATGCCGTACTTTGACCCTCTTCACGGCAGGCCTCGTACCTTGACACAAATCACAAAACATTGGACTGACAAAATCCAACAGAGTGCGCATGACAATGATAATATTTCGTTCTTGGATATCGGTAGCAGTCTAATAGGGACTTACGACAAATGCATTCGGGTAAAGTGCTTCAGTAGCTCAAAAAACAACAAGAAGATGTACCTTGAACCGACATGTTACATTGTTCTCATCCAGTTTGAGCAACTGCTGTCAAGTTATCTTGCCATAGATCAAGAAACACCAGCAAAAATTGTGCATGATTTCCCAAGCACTAAAAGAACCGAAATTGTAAATAGCATTTACTCCTCTATTGAAGCTGTCGTGCTCGATATATTCTCTCTTACGGCACTTCAGAAGATATCGATGAGAAGCAATAGCAAGCATTGTCAAACAGTTCCGATTGAACTCATTTCCAATACAATAATGCCAACACTATTGAGAATACTGGAGCACTGTGTCTCTCTCCAACGATATCTTCTTTCACAAACGCAAACGCAAAATATGCTGAAAACTGAATTTGAACAGCACAAATATTTGCTAACCATCACTACTTTGGCAGCATTATCATTCTGTTCAGATGAACCCTTCAAGTACGAAAGCGATCAGAGCAACTCTATCAATCTAACATCGTCAAATCTAGATGCTTCTGAGATTCTTCCCCAAAATTGGTTGAAAGAATTGACGTTGAGACATATTTTCTTTGACAAGAGTTCATATCCACCAAGCACCTTAGCCGATGACGATGACGGCTTCTGTACAAATTCATATCTGGATGGTTTGTTGGAATCCATAGGATTGACAACAAGAGAAGATATCACCTTTATGGAGGATGTCGTCGTTGATGTCAAAAACACTTCGGCTACTCTCTCTATGCCTTGGCTTGATCACACAAAGGGTATTGGTGTCCGAGCAGCGAGATCGCTTTTGCGAAGCTTGGGAACACTGGCATTATCATTGGAATGCTGTACACGTAACTTAGGGAAGGATATGAATATCCAGACAGAAATCTCAGATAAAGTGTCCATTTTGAAAATAATCACAAGGGTTGCCGGGGAGGATTATGTTGTGCAAACAGCACGTGAAAGTTTCTTTGGTCGTCTGGATCTCTTCAAGAAGTCAAAGCTATCAGATCAAAACAGAAACTCCGAGATAATTCTGAAGGTTCCTACTCCATCTCAGTCCACTAAATTCAACGGAATTCCCCAAACAAGGCCGATGGCAGATCATGTGGAAGCTATTGAATCATTCACACGGCCTACATTGAAAGGCAATTGGAAGCACGCCGAGGACGAGATATATACAGATATTCCGGCTAGGATACCGTCAACATTTCGTCTATTAGCAGCTCTCAAATTCCCGGCAGTAACTTCTACGGTTTGGGACAATGCACTGCCGATTATTTTCACTCTTATCGACTCGTGCACAGAATCTCACCAGTCACTCGGAGCCGCGCTTCTTTTACTTTTTCTGAACGAAAGCACTCCTACTTCAATCATGTCAAAAGGTAGAGCTCAAAGTATCGAACAAGTCTTATCAATTGCTTGTAGGGCATGCAACAGTGCTGTTCCACTGGCATTGCTATCGAAAGCTAGATGCCGACTCTTTGAAAATCTTCCACCAAATAAAGAATCCACGAAAGCTATACAGGACGCCGTTATCAGCTCATTTAACTGGGTTCAGAAGAATGTATACTGCGGACCAGGGGGAGAATCAGAAAAAATAGATAAAATCAGTGGATTGCTGATTGGCTCAATTCAACCGCTATTAGAACAACTTGCTCAATTACCCGACGCAATGGCAACAGAGCTGGGAAGATCAGGCCTTTCAACTTTACTTCCTCTTATACGATGGGACTCAAAGACCAATGCGGGGAAAATAGTTCAAATTGCATCCATTGGGTGCTTGATATCTTTAATGCTTGGAGCTTATCCTATGATGGAAAGGCACGGGGGTAAGATCATGTCCGAACTAGCGGCATGCGTATTCAGATCCCAACGAGATATGGAAATTCACTCCAAAATTTCAGCAAGGGCGAAGGGAAGTTTCTTTGAACAAGACATTAAAGATTGTAAGGAAACTATAGGCACCAGGATTCTGATACTAGCCTCATCACATGCTGCCTCAATCGCCCTTGTAATTTGTGGAAGTAGAGCAGATGCTATTTTGTCAAAGATCGAGAAGGGGAACTTCCCCATATCATCAAAGAAGTGGTGCAAACTTGTGAGATCTGGAGCATTGGCCATGACAAACAATTGGATAGAAATAAAGCAGTCAAGTAGGAAATTTCATAAACACATGTGAGTGCACGAGTAGACGACGCTTTATTAGATAAATTCAAACATGTAATTGTAGCGACATTCATTTTTAAAATAGATTTAGATCCCGATCATCTAAATTCCTGGAACACTTGAGCTTTCTTGTTGGTTGCTCCCTTGAACACCTCCCGTGTACGGTGTACTCGTACTATTTGAATTGGCATTTTCATCAGTCGGCACTGCTAAGACAGCTGAAACCATTGTAGTTTTATCAATTGGACACTGAGGGGCACCAACCGCATTTTGAATACTGGGTTTCAAGCATTTACCGTGAAACATGTGGCCGCAGGGACGAAGTTGTGTGTCAACATTAATGCAGTGACAGAGCGCGCACTTTGTGGTGGCAGGAACCTCGACAGAGTCACTAGCATTAGGATTTATCTGTGCCATGTTTTGAAATATCTGTGGCGCTTGATATTGCTGTTGTGGCTGTGCCGCTGGGTGCATGGGCGGCACTTGATGTGTAGGTTCGGCCATCGGAGCAGGAGCTGGGGCTGGTGAAGCAACAGGCGGAGGTTGCTGCGATGGTAAGGTTGAGTTAAATGAAAATGTTGTAAAAGTAGTTGAACCAGCATTCATACTTTTCAGGTATTCCTGCGATATCGTTCTCTGCATTTTTGCTGGTAGAGCAAGATCCGTCAACTTTTCACTGCTGCGACTAACAGAAATCAGGCCGCGAGCGGCAAGGGCGTCATCATATGCTCTTTTCAGCCCTTCCTTATCTTGTCCATCAGCCGGAAGTGGGGCTGCGACAGGAGCAGCAGATTTAATGGTGTTTTCCATTGTTGTTCTAAGAACCGTTGCAGCAGGAGAAGATCCCTCATCACCATCCAACGAAAGTCCTACATTGTCGTCTTCTTCGCGTTCCCTCTTAATCCCTCTTTGAGTTTGTTCGGGTTTATCGAAAAACACTTCCAAAAAGGCATACGAATCGGCACGACCCTGAAGAGTTTGGTTCGAAAATGCGTGAGAAAAATATGGACAAAAAAGAGCCACAGCGACAAAACTGAGAAGGACTTACAAAGTTTTCGATACTCTTAACTTGAGCTAAATTCCCCTTCCTGTTCAAGCTGCCCTGGCTAGCCAAATCAACTCCACTCATGTTGGTGATGCTCTTCACCCCCGTCATTGTGCCGAGATTGTTAAGTGATGAGACACTTGAAAAGTGTGGCCATGAATTCATTGATGGTACGTTTCCTAGCTTATTAAAAGTCGACGAGCCTCCCGCAATTTTGTTCATTGGATGTTGACTACCAAGCTGATTTTGTACATGAGTCCCTTCCTGAGGCTGTTGCTCGCCATTCTGTGAATTGCCGCCAGCGCGATCTTTAGTGGCTTGCCGCACAAGATCCTGATCACGGGCGAATAACTCCATGAGGACCGCATGACTATCTGTTTTATTCAAATTTGACCCTGTTGCACTCAAATTGGGGAGAGAACCGATAGAGTTGGTACCAGTCATTGACTCATTCTGATTGTATTGACCTTGATTCTGCCCATAAGGATTTTGGCTGCTGTATGGATTTTGCTGTGGCTGTACGTAACCAGTTGCAGTCCCATATTGGTCATAAGTTTGCTGTTGCGCAGATTGAGGCTGCAACACCTGCTGATAATTCGGCTGACCCCCCTGCGTGTGGTCAATCATAGGACCGGATGGTGCCCCGTAATCAGTAGCGACTGCGGGGGCGCCAATTGTAGCACCTGGCATTGCCACAACTCCTCCGATAGTCGTTTGCTGGATTTTACCCTGTTCGAGTTGTTTCTTCAACATTGGTTTCCAAATCCTCCTCCTCGCATTTGTGAACCAATTTTTGAGCTGTTTCTTGTCAATTCCAGTTTTATTCATCAGCGTGATCTGATCTTGAGGCGTCGGATACGGATGCGTGAAATGCTCCGGTGAAAGAAGCCACGCCTTCAGAGTCGCCACTGCTCCAGCCGGTAATTCACGCCTCGACTTACCGGTACCAGTCTTCTTCGTGGTGCCGCTTGGTTCTTCCCCGTCTGATAGGGGGGCATCTTGTAAATCAGTCATTGTTTTCTTTTTCGGTTTCCGATTGCTACGACGAGATGGTGAAGAATCAATGTCGGAATGTGATGCTTCGAACGGTGCTTCTAGCGTAAAACTAGCGCTGTTTTCGGTAATGTGGGACGGGGCTGCAAATAAGACCTCTTCAAATGACATTAACAAAGTGGGTTGCAAAGTATTTCCAGTCAAACTTGGATGAGACTTAAATGCGTTGTTTTATTTGATTCTCTTTCGAGCGCAAAGATGTTTTCCCTGGGTGATGTTTCGTTGTCGTGAGCTTTCTGGTCTTCGTGAGTGTCAACTTTCAATCGCTTTAAACTTTGATGTGCCTTTCCCTGTGATGGTCCGAAAAAATCGTTGGGCGTCAGAAAAAAATCACCTGTTGACACCTTGAAGTCATAAAAGGCTGGAACTTTTCGAGAACCCGGATAATTCACAAAAAAAATGAAAATGAAATGAAAATGTATGTTTGTTTGCCAGGTCAAAACTCACACCTTTTATCAATCAATTCCTCTCTAACTTGATTATTAATATGAAGTGGTTGGAAATAAAAGTGTGATTGAGGATTCACTCGTTGTGACTTGTGAGCATGATAAACGTTGCCCCTCCCTCCTAAGTAAGTAATAAATCTCTCTTTCATAAGATCCTTGCATTACTATATCATTTAGTTTTGCATTTTCTTATTCCGAAGAGGGTAAGACTATGAATATTTTCTATGCCTAATTTAATATAAAATTTCAAACTTCATGCCAATGCTCAACCGCTTGGTTCAAGTTGAATTGATTCATTCATTCGGGCTCAGCCAGTTTGAAGTTCTCTTTGTAATGCAACACACGCATGCACCCCACGTACGTTTTGACGACTTTCGTAAAGCTCGTAAACTAACTTCCCCCAAAGATTGGGAGGGAGAGGGTTGACGGACGACGGCCAGGGCTAAAAGGAATGCTTTTGAGCCAACAGATTTCTCGCAAAGGACACAGTCATGCAACGTAAACCTATCAAATCCCAACTCAGCCATCCAAAACAACCACGCGCGCGAACACCAGGAGCCACTTAAAAGACGACAAACATTTAAAAAATAAGCTTCCAATTTAAAAAATAAGCTTCCAACAAACTCCATCTCCCATCCAATACCAAAACAGTTCAGTTATTCATCACAACCTAGGTGATGCTAAAATGAGTGAGACACGAATAAAAGTAGAAATAGAAAACGACACACCTACACGTATAGAATCAAACCTGCAGACTGCGTCTAGATCAAATAGGAGGAGTGTTTCTGCAGGAGAACAACATTCTAACGAACTTCAATCTTTGGATGGGACACATGACAATGGCGAAAATGTTAATGCTGTCGTGACAAAAGCCAAACGTGCTGCCATATTCCTCTGGGATTTACTTCATGCTCAGGTACGTTTACGTTTTCGCTACTCATGGGAGACATATGTCTGAAACGACAATCTATCATTTCTTTTCGTCATTCATCACAATTTGAAACATTAATGTTCTCACTTAGCTATGTACTCTCCATTCTGTCAGTTATGCACATCCAGTGTAGATAGTTGCCCTCACCAATGCTGCGAGAACGCAAAACGTATTCACCTTCACATCAAGACTTGCCCTGCGACTTCAGATATTGCGTGCCCAACGTCGCATCCTGGTTGCCAACAAGCAAGAAAATTACTAATTCACTATCGCAAATGTAAAGAAATGCGTACTCGCCAGCGTCGGCAGGCTCGTCACGCCCAACAAATTAAAAGTTGTTTGATATGTACGTTGCTTGCTAGACATGACAAAGGTATATCAGAGAACTTTTCGTCTTTAAGAATATCATCGCCACTACCTATAACACCTCATAAAACAAATAGACGGACGAAGGCAAGAAGCAAGTCTGTGCAATTCGATTTAACTCCAGGGATCAAAGAAAAAGCCAAAGCTTCATATAGGCCAGGGGCTATGCCTCCTCCACCACCTCGGTCGACTCTCAGTCGAATAGTTCCGTTGAAAAATTCGTACCACCCATTCAGGTTAAAAGATGGCAATCGTCCACGGAGCGGGAGCTTGGATGAACGTAGACTACCGTCAGACATGGGTAATGATCCAACGGTGGAACTCGAGCTAAGAGCCACAGCATCAGACGATCCCCTTCAACTCAAGCCAGTACAAAGGCAACTACCATTTCGAAAGAGGAGTGTATCGTGCAGTTTACTTCCCAATGAAAAACCAGCAGATTGTGACACTATCATGGAGGAATGATTCATTTTGGAATATAATAAATTTTGTCCTGTACACGTACATAATAGAGTAATAGAATACACGTACTCATTATTTCGAACTATGAATGAATTGGTTTAAAGAGCTGGTGATCGGGGTTCGACTCCCCATTACGCTTTTGTCGGTGTTGCAGAAGTTCCCATGAGCAACATACCTGGGGTCGAAAGCCCATCAAGGTTAGATGGATATTCAAGGTCAAGAAAGAACGTGATGGAAGCATTGCTCGTGAGTTAAAAACCCCGAGGCATGTATTTCTCCCGTTCGAGCAGGGCAAAGAGCTCATTGGAGCGGAAAAACCCGTACACGTACACGGATTTACTACGTACATAACTAGGGAGGATGTTGATAATGGTTATTTAGTAAAATAGTTACAGGATAAATTGGGGTAAAGAGCTGGTGCTCGGGGTTCGATTGTTCACTTAAGCTTATTTCATCATATTTCCCTCGTTAAAGTTAACTTCAGGACACTCAAATACTCATTTCTCGCCCTTCGACGTACCAATGGAACAGCCTTTATGCCATGGTTTTCCATCATTATCTTAGCAATATCTTCAGGTTTATTATCGTCAACAGTGATAATGTAGGCAGCTCCATGGGGCCAAGATAATAAACTTGCGATTTGTGGCATCGCTCTGTCGAATACAACTCGACCATCTTTGCCACCGGCCCAACTTGCCTCAATGCCATCGGAGCCAACCTCGTCTTCTGGAGTTGGCACATATGGTGGATTAAAAATTAAAACGTCCACATTATTCTTGAGGTCATCAAGAAGAGGAGTGGCCAAGTCGCACTGAATAGCTCTCAGCGAATCAGGATTCAGATTGTTAGCTTTGGCCATACCCTGCGTGACTCTGATTGCCTCTTTATTGATATCGGTGGCATAAAGCTTAGCCTCGATATTACCAGCCTCTTTAAGTAACATCCCGAGGAATACAGTCGAGACGCCTGTGCCACTACCGATTTCCAAAGTGTTGGAAATTGAATTGAGACGATTGATGTTTTCTTTACCCCCAACTTCTGCTTGAAGAGCATCTAGCATGAGAAAGGTATCATCACTCGGTTCATAAACTAAATTGTAATCTGACATTTTGAGATGATCAAGAGAAGGAACTTCAGCATGCTGACACGATGCTGACATTTTTTCTGCTGCTTTGTTTAATTCGATGAAAGGTGCCGAGGGGATCAAATCCTTTGTTGGCAGTTGGTGTGTTTCGGCCATAGTTTTCGTAGGCGAGATTGAGTTTTCTGACTACCAATTTCAAATTGAGCGAATATTGTAATTATTGCTGGCAATGGGTGATTGTAACACTTTGAAATAGCTTGCCAAATTTGTTGACTTGAAAGGAACTAGGACGCTGTGCGTTGTTGTACTTGCTTGTGTCAAGATCACTACTTGTACTTGTGTGGTATGTATGTATCGGTTGATGAGTGATGAGTGATGAGTGTTTGATGTTGTTTTTGTTTTGTGTTCATTTTTCGCCCATTTTCCAGCATTTTCAATTTTCACCTTCTTATCTTTCATGCGCGTGTGTGGCGCGCTTGGAACTACTCTCCAGCTCGTCAGCCCTAGAAAAAACAAAGCAGACATCAGCTGAACGTGAGATCGCTCTGCCTTTGTATGATATATCTTCTCATCACAACATTCTTGAGCTGCTAAGTATCAAGTGAAAGAGATAATCAAGACAGCTGTAACGAAGAAATGGCATCGAAAGGTAGGTCCCAGCTTCTTTAGCCTTCACATTTTCAAGATATAACATTCTCACCATAGGTTTTGCAGAAGTATCAGGCGCCCGTGGAGGTCTATTTGGAGCAGGTGGACGCTTCAAAGGAGGAACTGATCCTATCATGGAGAAGTTCAACGAGAGTATTAGTTTCGATAAGAGAATGTGGAGTCAGGATATTCGAGGATCTGTTGCATACGCAAAGGCAATTGTCAAAGTTGGAATCATCACTGAAGAAGAAGGAAATCAATTAGTTGAAGGGCTTGGAAAAGTTGGTGAAGAATGGGCAAATGGCACCTTTGAGATCAAACCGGGAGATGAAGACATCCATACAGCAAATGAGCGCAGGTTGACTGAGTTTGTTGGGGCTGTGGGAGGAAAGTTGCACACCGGTCGTTCTCGTAATGATCAGGTGGCTACTGATACCAGACTCTGGGCAGTAGAAGCCGAACGTGATATCCTTAAAGATATGGCAACGTTCCTCACAGTAGGTGCTGAGTTTGCTCAAGAGCATATTGACATTCTCATGTCAGGATACACGCATTTGCAGCCTGCACAACCAATCCGTTTCTCTCATTGGCTCATGAGCCATCTCGCAGCTGTTATTCGCGATGCACAGCGTTTGAAGGAAATAATCCCTCGAACAAACCAGTGCCCCCTAGGATCTGGTGCTCTCGCAGGTAATGCCTTCGGAGTCGATCGCGAATTTTTGGCAGAGGAGCTTGGATTTGAGGGCGTCTGTTCCAACTCTCTTGATGCAACTTGTGATCGTGACTTTGTTGTTGAGTTTCTCATGTGGAGTGCTCTCTTTTGTACACACCTCAGTCAATTGGCAGAAGATTTGATCATTACCAACCTTCTACGTGGAGTTACCATTGATGACGCATATGCTACAGGCTCATCCCTCATGCCTCAGAAAAAGAATCCCGATGCCCTTGAATTACTCAGAGGAAAAGCAGGTATCGCACTTGGAAGGGCTGTTGGTTTGACCGCTACATTGAAGGGTTTGCCACGTGCATACAACAAGGATCTTCAAGAGGACAAGATTCCTCTCTTTGAAGGTGTCGATACCATCAAGGATTGTCTCGCTATTGCGACTGGTGTTATTGCGACTTTGACACCAAACCCTGAAAATCTCATGAAGGCACTCTGTCCCGAGATGCTCGCCACTGACCTTGCTGACTATCTCGTAAGGAAGGGAGTCCCATTCCGTGAAACACATCACATCAGGTACGTATAAATGTAGCCCATTTTCACAATGGTATTTCATTTCAATGTTTCGAAGAAAAGACTTGTCTAACTCCGGTTTCTTTGTCCTCACATACTATAGTGGTGCCTGTGTTCGTTTGTCTGAAGAACAGAATGTCAGTATTGATACCTTGACTTTGGAACAATTGCAAAACATTGATGCACGATTCGAAGCAGATGTAATGAAAGTGTGGAACTACGAAGAGAGTGTAGAGCGTAAGAGTTCTACCGGTGGAACAGCAAAGGCCGCAGTACAGAAGCAGATCGACGATTGCATTGCGTTTGCGAAGACGTTGTAAATGCATTTAAAAAAAATATGTCAGCTTGTTCATAGCGACAAGATATTTAATTAATTCATCATCGCGTAATTTTCTCTTGGAGAAGAATAAGCGTTAATTCATTGACTGCCTTACTGTTTCTTCATTTTATTGATATTGTTGAAGGAAAAAGGTTAATCCAATAAAGCCGATAACGTTTTGCAACCAAGTCGGCACTAATAACATGAATTGCAACAAAATACCGTAACCAACTAGAAGCAAAACCAATACAGTTTTGATACCATATTCCCCCCAAAGCGCTTTCCAAAATGCAAATGATGCGACACACCACAGAAACAATGCAGCATGAGTCGCTGTCTTATAATTTTGATAGTCAACTTTCTTCTTCTTGATTTTCCCCTCGTACATTTCCAAATAAGCTTTGATGCCAAGTAGAGCTGTAGACAGATATCACACAGATCAGCAAGAGATTTCATTAGGCATTGTAAATCAATCTAAAAACGTAATCGTGCAACCAATAAAATCTCACCAATGCCAGCCGCAAGACCACATTTGAACCACTCATGGTTTACGCCGGGTCCTCTCATGATCTGGTGAAACACATCGTGCTCGTAAAGGCCATATATTGAACCAAACATCACTGTCACCCGGTAAATAATGTTGACAGGGTGATTGGCTGGAAGGACTGTGCTGACAGGCGGACCGTTCCTCAGTTGTCTCGGTTGCTCAGGGTCCATTTTTCAGTTTTCTTGTGATATATTGAATATTCAGCGCACTTTCTTCTCTCTATTCAAGGCTTGTGTATAGGTAGCTGCTGATTGATTGCGTCCACAGAATAATACCTTCTTTCTTCTTTGTTTTGATCAGTCGATGTCTAATGACTTGGAGTCTGTTAGCTTCGCCTGCCTTTATGCATACTCGTAGCCGCCGAGCCTTCTCTTGGCACTTCTGTGTTTGCGATGCGCGTGCATAATGCGCACGCAAGAGTGAGGAAAAAAAGGTCTTCACTGAACCGCCAAACAGAACAAGCGATGCATGATGTGAACAGAACATCCAATCTACCGGTACTGTATTCAGAACCTCAACGATCCATTGGCACATTAATTACCAAATCATGCGGTTGCCTTCCGTCACAACACTCATTGGTGATGAGATTCAAGGGGGTCATAAATGGTCTGCCTTTGTGGATGGTGGGGACGGATTTTTTACGGTATTCCCCATCATGCTCGCCGTGTCGTGAAGTTTAATCCTCTCGACGAATCATTAACTGAGATTGGACCTGACCTCGGTGAGGGTAGATACAAATAGAGCTGTGGTGTGAGAGACAAACACGGTAGAATCTACTGTGCACCTTATAACGCCAACCACATACTTAAAATCAACACCAACGATGGCACAGTGGAAACACTCGACAATGTGG
>Ga0115005_10001190_pt1 | contig 20397 bp, 19 predicted proteins | sample ArcOceMetagenome_FD_87163 | JGI IMG/M metagenome (GOLD analysis project Ga0115005, IMG submission 87163) | Marine eukaryotic phytoplankton communities from Arctic Ocean - Arctic Ocean - Greenland ARC118M Metagenome | ecosystem: Environmental > Aquatic > Marine > Oceanic | place: Arctic Ocean... | reverse complement strand
AGGGGGATCTTTCTTCAAAAACCTGTCAGCAATTTGTAGAGCCAATTCCCATGGCCTTGCATCTGCGCCATTGTTCAATATTGCTATTGCTAAATTTTGTTTAGGGAATCGAGCTAAATACGAACGAAATCCTGCGTCTCCGCCGCTATGCTGAATATATTCGGTACCTTTGTAATGACTAATAAATTGCCCATATGCGCCACCAAATGTTTCTCCATTGTTTAAGGACGCAAGGGTGTTCATTTGCTCGATTATAGCAGGGCTACCCACAGTCGGCTCGGTAAAATTAGCTGACCATTTCAGAAGATCTTCTGCGGTCGTAAACAAACTGGTTGCACCTACATTTGAAAAGTTCAACACACTTTTTTTGTAACCATTACCATTGCGCTCGTATGAATAGGCTCTATTGCTAACGATCTTCTGATGGTCGTCATAAAACAAGCTGTTACTCATACTCAATGGCGTGAATAGCCTTTCTTGTGTGAATTGAGCAAAAGATTTACCGCTAACACGTGCAACAACCTCTGCTAATAGTGTGAACCCAGTATTTGAGTACAGATACTCTTCTCCCGGTTTGAAGTTTAGCTCTTTCTGTTTTGCTACCATTTTTAGTACGTGTTCGGTAGTGATTACGTCATCTAATCGCCAACCAGCCATACGCAACAAATTCCATTGATCTCGCATGCCGCTTGTATGCGATGCCAAGTGACGTAAGGTTATAGTGTGACCAAAATCCGGCACTTCTGGAATGTATTGTCGTATGTCGTCATCGAAATTTAACTTACCTTCTTCAGCAAGTAGAAGAATGGCGAATACGGTGAATTGCTTAGATACAGATGCAACGTGAAACATAGTTTCTGGCGTAACAGGTATATCGTATTCTAGGTTTGCACTACCGTAACCTTTTGAAAATATAATCTCTCCATCCTGCAGAACTGCAACTGAGGCCCCTGGCTTATTAATATCATCGAATTGGGTAAACAGTCGGTCAAACTCGATAGTTTGTTGTGAAGGGCTATTAAGAGGCTGTTCAGGTTTTGAAGATGGTTGGCAGGCGAATAAACCAATCAATAGTAGAAAACTAATGACTAGACGCGCTGCAAAATTAGACATTATAACGATTCCTTGTTATCACTTATTTTTAATTTTTTTCGACGAAGAGCAAACGTCAATACGCTGCAGAAAAACGCAAAAGCTATTCACAGGCAAAGATTAGAGTAAAGTTGTTTTAATTTGTAGGCAAATGTTTCTACACGAAAATAATTAGATAGGGATAACTCATGCACAGATTTGTTCAGGCATTCACTATTGGCCTACTACTAAATTCAGGTAAAGCTGTTGCACAAAATAATCAGATAATGCTTTTAGAAAAAAAATGGACGCTATTGCTGAAAAGAGCATTAGTCCAGATGAGCCTGGATGTTCTATAGGTATAATCCAGAACAAAGAGTTTATTTTCAAAAAAAGCTATGGACTAGCCAATATTGAACACCAAATACCGCTAAGTAGTCAATCGGTATTCAGAATGGCGTCGGTATCAAAGCAATTTACAGCTTTTGCTGTTAGCTGATGATGGCGCCATCGCGCTGACTGACGATATTCGTCAGCATTTGCCAGAACTAAAAGAATATGGAAAAAAGATCTCCATTAACTCAATACTCGGACATTTCAGCGGTTTGGGCGATTTTGAAGATCTGCTAAATCAGTCTGGAATGGCGCAGAAAATGATTGTTATCGGTATTACCAACACCGAGCGCACGCGAGACTTCACACCTACCTATGATGAAAGCTACAACCAGTGGGGAATATCTGGTGGTGCCGACAACTTTTTAGACTTTCTGGAAAAAGAACTAAAGCCTTACGTAAAAGCAAATTATAGCACCAATAACTACGCGATTATTTCTGGCCATTCATTGCCCGAATAGGCGCGCCTAATTCACTAGTTATCGCGTTGCTCTTTACGTTCGCGGTTTGTTCTATGATTTTCAGGCACCGCGACCAACTCGTCTTCTATTAATTGGCAATTCGCGTCAATGGCGCCGCCTCTTCTTGACTCAAACGTTACCGCATCGCCTTCAGATTTGTTAGCACAAGCCTCTTTGGCCTCAGGAGGCGGTCCTTTTCTGCGGTCATCTTGGGCGTGACTTACCGCATTCAATATAATCGTTATAAATATTACCGCAAAAGCTCGCCAGGTTATTTTACGTAATTGAATATGCATGGATTAATCCTCAGTAGTGAAAGTCAATATCAACTCTATAAATGTAGAGTTTAAATGTGCAGAAATAGTGCAGTCCATGTGAAGAAGTGCCGTAGATGCAGATGAGACGGTGATAAAACCGTTAAAACTACATATACTGATGTCAATGAACATATCACAAAAATTATTTCTGTCGTTTCTAGGACTTACCACGTTGGTGTTGTTTGCTACGCTGTCACTTGCTCGTTGGGGATTCGACCAAGGTTTCGCCGACTTCATTAATGCACTGGAAAAACAACGACTGGAAAGTGTAGCTGCCAATCTCGTCGATATTTATGTAGAGTATGATGAGGACTGGTCGCGTGTTCCCCCTTTCGAAATAGTTCGGCTGTTGAGTCGCTCTGATGATGGCTTCCGAAATCCTCCACCTCATCAACGCAGGGGTCCAGCTCCCTTACACGCGCCTCCTAAACAAACAGCAGCTCCTGCGTTTGATAAAGAATTGGAGCGATTCAATCGGCCTCCAAACGCTCTCGTGCACACTACATTACTTGATACGGAGCATACGTTACTCTTCAATGCTCCGTTACCTATTTCTGGGTCAAAAAAAAATACCACGATTACAGACGTCGTTATTGAATTTAACTCGCAACCCATTGGCATTTTGCGCAGTTACCATTCAAAACTCGATGACTCACATATCGCTGGTGAGTTTTCTCAGCAACAATTAATGTGGAGTGCTAGTGTTGGCGGAGGATGTTTATTACTTGCTATTCTATTGGCATATTTTCTTTCAAAATTACTGCTAGATCCGATTCAAACGGTTTTGCAAAGTGTCGCAAAACTGCGTTCCGGGGACTACGACCTTAACCTGTCTCATCACCGTAAAGACGAGTTAGGTCAGTTGATGACAGATATAGAATCATTGTCACAAACCTTGAACAGCACTAAGCGTGCAAAAAGTAGGTGGATTGCCGATATTTCCCATGAACTAAGAACCCCATTAACCGTTCTTGTCGGCGAAATTGATCTAATCAAATCAGGTGTGCGTCCTTTCGACCAAAAGAATTTAAGTTCGTTAGAAGATGAGGTAAAGAGATTAACCCGTCTGGTCGAAGATCTTTATCAGTTGTCGGTGTCAGATACAGGGGCACTTCGATATCAAATGACTCATATTGATATAGTTCCTTTATTAGAAACTGTTGTGGCGAAGAAAACGCTAGAATTTGCCAACAAAGATATTTCGCTGAGTATCACTAACCTAATCAAAAGTGCGAAAAATGTCGGCGTCAGTATTTATGCGGATCAGCAAAGGGTGGAGCAGTTGTTTTTGAATTTATTGAACAACAGTCTCCAATATACCGATCCTATTGGAGCATTACGTATCCAACTTGAAGTACGCAGTGATACTCTTATCATCACTTTTTCTGACTCGGCACCTACCGTCTCTGAAGCAGAATGCGAACAACTCTTTGAACCCTTACAGCGACAAGATGCCGCGCGCACTAGGTTTACCAGCGGGGCGGGGCTTGGGCTTACCATTTGCAGAAATATCGTACACGCCCATCATGGAACAATCTACGCCAAACCCAGTGTGCTAGGCGGTATTGCTATCACGGTCTCATTACCGATAAAAGGAAGCAGAATGTGAATCAACAGCATGTTTTTATCGTTGAAGATGAGCCAAAAATCGCTCAAATTCTTGTCGACAACTTGTCTTTAGCAAATTTCAAAACCTCTGTATTACATGATGGAGGACAAGCGTTGGAGAGTATATTAAACCAGCAACCTGACTTTGTGATTTTGGATGTAATGTTGCCAAACAAGGATGGTCTTCAGATATGTAAAGCACTTCGAGAGGTTTCTCAGGTGCCCATCCTTATGCTTACAGCAAAAATAGAAGAAATTGATCGTTTAATGGGGTTAGGGTTTGGTGCAGATGACTATGTCTGCAAGCCATTCTCTGCCAGAGAAGTAGTGGCTCGAGTGGAAGGTATCCTGCGCCGTACATCAATGCATCACAACACTACTATTCCTAATGTGATTGCGTACAAAAATATAGCGCTGAACATCGAAAATTTCAGTTGCGTTCGAGATGGGCACTCCATCGAACTCACCCCTGTGGAATTTAGGTTGTTAGGCGCTATGCTTCAACATCCAGGCAAGGTTTTCGACCGCACTATGCTAATGACGAAATGCTACACCGATGATCGTATTGTTAGTCATCGAACGGTTGATAGCCATATGAAAAACTTACGAGCAAAACTTAACTTAAACGACCAAGAATCATGCCTGCATTCAGTTTATGGTATCGGCTATAAAGTAGAGTGAAATAAAGGGGATGGTTGGTACCAGCCCCGCTTGTAAGAATACGATGAAGCTTTGATGACAAGAGGTAAGGCTATCGAGAGTTATTCTTTCAATAATACGTTAATGTCGTTCCAAAGGTGCTGAATAGACGTTTTGTTCAATCCATTGTAAACACCGCGAATATGTCTATTTTTATCAATTAGCAATAAGTTCTCTGTATGTAAAAAGTCTTCGTTTTCCATGTATTCGCCCATATCTTCATTGGCAAAATAATCTTCTCTGGCCAATTGATAGATATCGTCCCTATCGCCTGTCACTAAATGCCATTTCCCGTCAATGATGTTATGTTCTTCTGCATACTTCTTTAACACTTCGACCGTGTCAGTTTCGGGCTGGATTGAATATGAAATGATGCCTACTTGTTCATTGTCTTCAAAGTGGTCTTGTACTTTGAATATGCTTGAACGCATCTTCGGGCAAATACCCGGACATGTTGTGAAAAAGAAATTAGCGACATACACCTTGTCTTCAAATGTTGCATTAGTTACTGTTTCGCCAGCTTGGTTGGTGAATGAAAAGTCTGATACTCGGTGAAAATTATGAGCCTCATCGCTGTTGGGAACTAACCAATAAGGCGTAAATTCAGCACTTTTGTAAAAAGGTAAGGGTGCTTTATCTGCTGCGCTCTCTTGTGCCTGTGAGGCGAAAGTAAATGCCGCTATGCTGAGTAGCAGGGCAGGTTTGGTAACACTATAAAATAAGTTCTTCATTATCTAATCCAAAGCATAGATTGGTTTTTTTCATACCGAATATTCGGCCATTAACGTTTTCATAATTCACATACAGCTTGCCATTCGTGCGCCAAGCTTGTTGCAATCCGACTTCCATACCATCGACATAATTCATGCGTTTAAATTTTTCACCTGACACGTACCATTGTCTTGCCAATCCCTGAATTTTTCCGTTTTCATACATAGCGATTGCGCGTAAATTACCGTTTGCCCACACGCTAATGTGTGGGCCGTGAGGCTTTCCCTTCTTGTAGTAAGCAATAAACCCTAACATCCCGCTTGGATACCATTGCATGCTGTCGCCATGTTTAATACCATTTTCATAGCGAGATTTGCTTTTTAACTGAGGGTCGCCATCAACGCTTTGTGGCGGATAATATTCGACAATATGGCCCGTAAAAAGCGTTTGCGCGTAGAACGCCAAACCTGTTTTCTTACTCGTAGTGATACTGCTTTTAGGCACCACTAAAACATCGTTTTGAGTTAGTTTTTTAAGCCTCTCAGCATTGAAAATGGAGGCAGAAATCAATACGCCCCCCAGTATTGTCACTCCCAATAGAGCCCATTTACTGAACTGCACTTGGCGTGCCTTGGTAATCGCCGGGAAACAAAATGTAATAAGCGTTCAAGAACAAATCATTTTGGACATGATAGTGGTAGGTCGGCTCTGTATGATGTTGCGTTATTTCGACATGGCCTCCAGAGGCATCCAAATTTGTTGGATACGTACCCGTTGAATTGCACTTTCTGCCAAACAAGAAAAAACCATCAGCAATAACACCTATTAGGTTCTCATCGTCATCTGAAATGGCCAGTGGCTCTAAATGATAGTGATAACTTTGTGGTCCAGTATGAGCACCATTATAATCTAAGCCTTCAATTGCTGAATCAAGCGCTCGACCTGCGCCTTCCTCATCGTTGTATATCGGCGCGCCGCTCACTGCGATACCAATTGGACCAAGCCCTGTCGCAGTAGGACTAGTTGCATTGTCAGGTATGCCTGGCACTATTAACGTGTAAGTGCCAATAAAATCATCAATATGTCCTGGCACTAATCTATCCAACGTGGTTACAACGGGTGCTACATACAAGGGGTGGTCTGGTGACCAATAGGGTGAAGTGTGATCAGGTAAACCAGTTGACTCTATAATGATATTTGCACCATCAATAACTGCCGTCACGCTGTCTGAGTTAAACATTAAATACGCATCTGGCAACATGGCCAGCGGTGTTTCATTTGGAGTCGAGTCATCGACCGGTGAGTCATCAATTGGTAAAGTCTCAGTACTCGTTTCAGCGTCGCTTCCTCCACAAGCCGTTATGAAAAAAGCGCTTAATACGGCTAAACTTGCAAGCTTATAAAATGTATTCATCAAGGTTCGACCTTCAAAATGTGAGCCGCTATTGAAAACAACCCACTTATGTCTAAATTGTGATGTAACTTTATAAAAACAATGTGCAGAATCTGTGTAGAAAATAAGGAAAGACAATAGATATTCTTGGCGCTAACGCCCCCATTTTTTCCTAGTCACAATAGGAGTGCCGCGCGAAAAGGCCCTGCGTTCTGCGGTAAAGCTCTCATTCTAGGACCGCCTATAGACATAATGACCTGCGGCTTCTTGTTTTAAGCAGACCTTAAAGACGGAAACGAAGTTGCACTGCTCAACACAGAGCGTCACGTACAAGTCCATATTTAACTGAGTAAAACCGTAAGCTCATCCTAAAATTAGTAAAGGGCTACTGTGTCATTACTAGGTTTTCGGAAAATAACTACAAGGCATACCACAGCGGAATTCTAGTATTACTTAAAGCTTTTTAACTAACGTTTGAATAGCTTCAATAACAATTTCAGGCTGCATTTTGTGAATGGAATGCTGACGCGCTCCTGAAAAAATAATTGTGCTATTGATAGAGCGAGTGGCAATGTCTTCCTGCAAGGTCGCCCATACCAAATCTCTGGTTTTTGTATTATCGATTTCAGAAGACGCTTTATTTCGCGCAATAACCACCAAAGGCATATCGCCATAGTTAGGTGTTAATTCATTTAATTCACTAAGGCTTCTTGGAAAGTATTCGGCTTCATCTAAGCTAGTATATTGATGCTTGGTTGTACTTTTTTGGCTTTTTCTTCTGGATTAGTGTTGGAAAGATACAATCTGGGAATACCGACAGGGGCTGCCCACATTCCAAATTTGAAAAGGTATTTTTGAAGAGAATTCGTTTGAGGCATCTCATCTATCTGATCTTCATGGGCAGAGTCTACCAATACCAAAGCGGCTATATATTCGGGAAAGGTGAGGGCATAGCGTTGCATGTTTACCCCGCCAAATGAATGGCCTACAAGGATAATTGGTCCAGTAATGTCTTTCTTTTCTAGAACCGAGTGAAGTTCTGCAACAATAATTTTACTGTCTCTTTTGCGCGGGCTTTCTTCACTCCATCCAAGGCCAGCTCTGTCATAGGTAATGACTCTGGAAAACTGTGAGACTTCCGCTGCTACTTTGTTCCAGACTGATGAGTCATCACCCATACCAGCATCAAAAATAACGGTAACTTTCCCTGTTTCAGAATCCTCGACATAAAGACTGTAGCCACCGACGTCTATCATTTCTCCACGCTTGTCAAAAGAGGTGGAGTCGACATAGCTTGAATATGACTGATAAACAAAACCAACAAATAAAAGCATGACTATGCTGGCAGATAAAATTTTCAACGCGAACTTTCCTTTTCTTTGCATTTCCACGACTTTATTAATATTCCACAAGTCCTTTAGCAATTCAGCTAGTTATTTCGGTTAAATAAACTGATAACGACTAAACAAGGTATCTGGTTCTGGAATGCTGATTTTACCGTAATGCCGTTTTACCAAACCTTCACTTTCAAGCTCACCTAAAAGCTGATTAACCGTTTGCCTACTACTATTTATCATTTGCGCCAAAGATTCTTGCGAGAGGGTGAGTGTAATCGCGTTGTTTTTAGGTAAATGCTGGCCATAGCTGGTGGTGAGCATTAATAGCCGTTTCACAAGCTGGTGTTTGAGGCTAAGCCCTGCGCTTGAGTCAATAAACTGAAAAGCGGCACGCACGCGCGTGCATAAAAGACGAGTAAAATGCGGATAAAGTTCAGGGAACTGTTCAAGTAATGCCTTAAACGCGTTTTTTTGAATTATAGCAACGACGGAGTTTGTCTCGCAAAAGTTGTCGTGAGTGCGAGGGAGGTCGTCAAACATCGATATCTCACCAAACCAGGTGCCGGGGCCCAGTAGCGCAAATAGCATTTCTCGACCATCTACGCCCACAGTGACAACTCTTAAACGACCTTCGCATACCCCGTAGAAACCTACGCCATCTTCTCCCTTGGCATGCAATTGCTGCCCTGCTTTTAAATGCTTAAGGCGCATCTTTTCGAACATAGCTTCCTGTAAATAAGAAGGGATCGCGCTAAACCACGTAGAGCTAGCCAGAACTGGTTTAAATTTTTCCATTTAACAAATTTCTTACAATGTCGTATATCCGACAGTGTATAGCAGCTGGGACGAGTAATGTAGACGGTAAGGAAAATTAAATGGAAGTTTCTTTGAAGCGCGCGAAGTATCGAGCCTTCAATAAGAGGCTGATACCCAGACCCTAATCAAATCATTTTATATATTGAAAGAGAAAAGCTATGACAGATTCAGTAAAGTCGAAGGTTAGCAATGAAGAATGGCAAACCCGCGTTGATCTTGCCGCATGTTATCGTGCGGTTGCAATGTATGGTTGGGACGATCTTATTTTTACTCACATCTCAGCGCGTGTGCCGGGGCCTGACCATCATTTTTTGATTAACCCTTATGGTTTGATGTTTGATGAAGTTACTGCGTCTAGTTTGGTTAAAGTAGATCTTCACGGTAATAAAGTAATGGAAAGTGAATACGACATAAACCCAGCAGGTTTTACTATTCATAGCGCCGTTCATGAGGCTCGAGACGATGCAAAGTGCGTGTTGCATTTGCATACAGCAGAGGGCGTAGCGGTTTCCATTTTAGAGGACGGGTTACAGCCATACTCGCAGCAATCGCTTTTTCCGCTGGCATCACTTTCTTATCATGCTTACGAAGGCGTGGCGTTAAATCCTGACGAAAAAGCACGATTAGTGCGCGACCTGGGTGATACCCAGTTTATGATTTTGCGTAACCATGGGCTTTTAACCTGTGCTGATAATATTCCAGATGCCTTTTTGTTTATGTTTATTATGCAGCGCGCCTGTGAAATTCAGTTAAAAGCGCAGGCCACAGGCAAACCGCTTATTCCAATTCATTCAGCAATTCTAGATGGCATTCGAACACAGGCCGATCAAGTTACCAAACAGGCGGGTGGTTCCCTTGCATGGCCAGGTATTAAACGTCGTGTTGAGCGTCGCTTCCCTGGATACGACAAGTAACTATTTAAAGTTAACGTTATCTAATATCACGAGCTTAAGCGCTATTGCTTTTAGAGTTCCCGTTTTAAAAGATTGTATGAACTTCGGGCGTCTCTTAAATGTTGCGGCCAAACCTGTATTAAATGACGTAAATCAAACAAATTACAGACAAGATAAATCAATGGCGCTGGGTTACTAAAAGCCTAAGTTAAGGTACACTTAGCGCCATGAAAATACTTCTTGAAGATACCATTCCTTTTGGCACAGATTACCTCAACAGCGTAGGTGATGTTGAAACCTATGCTTGGCAATCTCTTGTGCCTGAAATGCTGCGCGATGTAGATATTCTTGCACTGCGTTCTACTACTAAGGTTACTCCTGAACTGCTGAAAAGCGCTAACAAGGTTAAATTTGTTACCACGGCAACGGCGGGCACTAATCATTTAGATAAAGCGCATTTGGACAGCATGGGTATTGCACATAGCAGCGCAGCGGGCTGTAATGCCGTCGCGGTGGCCGAGTATGTACTCAGTGTTTTGCTGCACGCCCAAAAAGCTCAAAAGCTTGATTTATACAATGCGACAGTGGGAATAGTGGGTGCTGGCAATGTAGGAACTGCACTATCAAAAATTTTAACGGCAATTGGCGTTAAACACTGCTTGTACGACCCTCCGTTACAGCAAGCGTTAGCAAGTACTGGTAAAACACAGCACAACGGTCAGTCGTTTGTAGATTTAGCACAAATTGCAACGTGCGACGTTGTCTCGCTTCATGCGCCTTTCATTAAAGGCGGCGACTATCCCACTTATCAGATGATCGACCAAACTTTTCTTGAAGCATTAACACCTGACCAGCTGCTTATCAATGCATGCCGTGGCGAGGTTATAGATGAAGAGGCACTACTTAACTTACTTCAACAAGAACAGGCGCCAACTGTGGTGCTTGATGTGTTCGATAACGAACCTGCTATAAACACAGGGTTATTTGACCACGTTTGGTTCGTTACGCCACATATTGCGGGTCATTCTGTAGAAGGCAAAGTGCGCGGTACACAAATGATTTACGAGCAAATTTGTGAGGTAGTAGGTACAGCACCAGATAAAGCGCTCAGCGACTTTTTAGATAAGACCAACCCAATAAACGCTGAGTTAGCATCGCCAGAGGCATCGCGATTGTCGGTTGATGATCTAATTACTGTGTTTCATCACGTGTATGACGTAGCCATTGACGATGAAATAACGCGAAACGCGTTTGCGTTAACGTCAGGCCATGATGAAATGCCAGATAGACACATTGCGAATACGTTTTCTGCACTGCGCAAGCAATACAGAGTTCGTCGCGAGTGCAGCGCCTATACGTTACAATTGCCAAAGAACACCAGCAAACAAATTCAAAACACATTCACCAAACTAGGCTTTTCCGTTAGTCTGGTTTAGATATTTTCTTATTAGGAGCATAAAGCATTATGTCGCAAGCGTTTGACGTAGCGGTACTTGGCGCCACAGGTTTAGTGGGCCAAACCATGATTGAACTATTAGAAGAGCGAGACTTTCCGGTAAACCGTTTGTATCCGCTTGCCAGTAAACGTTCAGCAGGTAGTACCGTGTCGTTTAAAGGCGAAGACATTGAAGTATTAGATGCTGATGATTTCGACTGGTCATTAGTGCAATTAGGTTTTTTCTCAGCCGGTGGAAGTATCTCAGCAAAATTTGCTCCGCTAGCTGCAGAAGAAGGCTGCATTGTAATCGACAATACTTCAGAGTTTCGTTACGAGCCAGATATCCCACTTGTAGTGCCAGAAGTTAACGCCCATGCACTGGCAGAGTTTCGCAATAGAAACATTATTGCGAACCCAAATTGCTCAACCATTCAAATGTTGGTTGCACTTAAACCTATTCAAGATGCCGTTGGCATTGACCGTATTAACGTATGTACCTACCAATCAGTGTCTGGTGCAGGTAAAGAAGCCATGGAAGAACTGGCTAAACAAACCGCAGGTTTGCTAAACGCACGTGAAGTAAAGCCAGAATCATTTAGTCGCCAAATTGCCTTTAACGTTATTCCTCAAATCGACGTTTTCCAAGACAACGATTACACCAAAGAAGAAATGAAAATGCTGTGGGAAACCCAAAAGATTATGGGTGACGAAAGCATTTTGGTAAACGCCACTGCAGTGCGCGTACCTGTGTTCTACGGACATGCAGAGGCCATTCACTTAGAAACGCGTTCGCCAATAGATGCGCAGCATGTTAAAGAGCTTTTAGCCGATGCGCCAGGCGTAACAGTTTACGACGGCAATGAGCAATTCCCAACGCAAGTTAGCAGTGCTAGCGGCAATGACATTGTTCATGTAGGGCGGATTAGAAATGACATTACTCACCCTTGTGGTTTAAACCTGTGGGTTGTGTCTGACAATATTCGCAAAGGTGCAGCAACAAACAGCATTCAAATTGCTGAAACACTTATTCGCGATTACTTATAAATGTTTCATAGAGGCTTCGCCTCTGGTTAATCGGATAAGCACAGGAAAAGGTAAACATTTTTCTGTGCTTGCCGATAGTTAACGAAAGGTCGGATTTTGACGTAACAAAACGACAATGAATTGGGAAAATTTAAACATTGTTACAGAGCAATACTTCTGTCTAACTAGATCACCCTTCATAACTGGTTTATAGTTTGTAAGGTTAGGAATAAATTAACGTTAAAAACAATCGTCAGTCAGACACTTAGACAAAATGTAAGAACACTAAAAAAGCGCAAATAAATCTTACTGCTAAGGTCGCAATAACTGCAAAACGCTAGCTTGGCGAGATGGTTTCAAGGTAGCTTTAGAATAAAAATAAAAGCCAATGTTTTCTTCCGTACTGATTGGCTAGAAAATCCGCCCAAACATACGGGTGGTCAAGACGCTTGAGGGCATATAGGATTGCTATGAAATTGCATTTGACGGGCTTACTTTTACTCACACTTTGTTTGTCTTGCCCTGTAACTACAGTAGATGCACAAGAACGCGCTACCTTCTTAAAAGGTCCAAAGGACGCTACCGATCAGTTTTCCGGGCTGGAATACGGCCCTATTGACGCCAACGACACACTTTGGCGAATAGCGGAACGCTACCGTCAAAATAATAATCTGAGTGTATATCAGGTTATGACAGCCATCTACGAGCTCAATCCTAACGCATTTGAAAACGGTAATTTAAATCTATTGGTCGATGGCGCGGTGCTTAAGCTTCCTTCAGAGCGCTACATTGCAAGAATTGATAAGCAAAAAGCCCAAATGCGCGCTGAGCAGGACGAAAGAGCATTTGCTGAAATGCTTAACAAGCCTGGTAGCAGCGTAAGGAACATCAAACCGGCTTCTCCGTTAGTTAATCAGCAAGACCTCACCCAAACTCAAACCGACATCGAACAAAAGATCACCCGTTTAGATCAGGAGCAAAATCGTCAGTTTGATGAACTACGCATGCAGTTTGCTGCATCTCTTGAAAATGTAGAAGCCATCCTTAACGAAAATCGACGCTTGTACGAACGCGTTGAAGCAGTTAATGGCGAGCTAGAAACGTTAAGAGGGCAAGTTGAAGGTGATGTAAAAGCACAGCTTGATATGCAAGTAGCGCTTCAGCAAGAGTTGCTAGATATGATTAAGGCTGAGCAAGCTCAGCGTGAAGCAGAAAAGCAATCATCGTTCTTGACCACGTTAACAAGCCCACTGAGTCTTATTATTGGCTCTGCATTTTTGTCGTTGCTACTCGTTGGCGGTTTGATCATGTGGTTGCTTAAACGCAACAGCAAACCTGAAGAGGCGCCATCAGCTGGACCCACAATAACGGCTAATGATGATGATATACCTGTACCTGATGCTGATATCGGCGACCTTTCAAGTGCTCTAGCGCCAGATTTAGATGAAAAAGCAGAATTATCTGACGACGACTTATTCAATGACGATGACCTTCTAGACGATGTACTCACCTCCGACTTAGAAGAGAGCTTAGATGACGAGCTTGAGTCCTTTGCAGACCTAGAAGACGATATGCTAGTGCCAGACAATGATGACGATTTGTTTGAAGCTGGTGATGATGAGCTTGACCAAAGTGAGCTTGACAGTTTGTTTGATGACGATGACTTATCAGACAAGGTGCTAAACGAAAATGACGCGGATGATCTGGAAGGTTTCGACTTATCGGGCGACGACGATGTTTTTGAAGAGAGTGGTGATAGCGATAGCGAGCAGGCCTCAGATTCAGCGAGTGCTGAAAACGCAGGTGACGATGATGATTTCGATATTGATGATTTACTTGATAATGTCCAAAGTCAAGGCACTGATGAGGAAAGCAAAGCTGAGATAGATGAGTCAGAGGAAATTAACCCTGACGATATCTTAAACGAGGTTAATGGTACCTCTGAATCTGAAAATGTTGATGAGGACGACATAGACGCGTTGCTTGCCAGTTCTGTTGAAGAGCTTACTGATGACGCTGAGCCAAATGAAATCTCACCCTCGCTCCCTACTATAGAGGATGAGGACGAAAAGCCCGAGATTAGCATTGATGATTTGTTGGAAGAGCATGGTGTTGATGCCGGTCTTACCGATGAGTTAGACAGTAACGATGAACTCATTAATGAAGACATGTTGAGTAAGCTCGATGACGAGATTAATCAGCAAAACAAAGAAATCGATAAAATCACCGACGATCTGCTCAACGAGATTGAACAAATAGAAATGATGGGTGGATTAGGCGAAGAAGAAGATGATGACTTTGAAGATGAAATAACAACATCAGCGCCGTCACCTCAGTCAATTCAAAGCCTTGACGCCATAACCGATGATTTAGACGATTTGCTTGAAGAAGAGATTGAGGTTGATTCGGACTTCAGCGATCCCCTCTCTGACGAGCTTATAGCGGAATTACAATCAGAACAAGAGAACGACGACAGCGATTTTGAAGACGACGATACTTCACCTGAATCTGTAGCTGAACCCGATGATGACGAAGATTTTGATGACCCTTTCACTGACGAGTTACTCGCCGAGCTTGAAGCTGAGCTTGAAGGTGAGCCTGTAGTTAGTCCGGAGGCCGATTCCCTTGAAGACACGAATAACGATATTTCTGATGGAGTCGACGAGGAAGAGGAAGACGATTTCAGTGATCCTTTAACCGACGAGCTACTTGCTGAATTGGAAGCTGAAGAGTCGAAAAGCAGTAGTGACGTAGAGCAGTTAACCGACGAGTTACTGTCTGAATTAGAGGCAGAAATCGAGTCGGGAGATGAAGACTTATCAGAGCCGGAATCAGAACTTGGTTCTGAGATGGAAGAACCAGAGCTTACCTCTGACACAGAGCCTGAAGTTGACCTTGGAACTAAAATCGAAGAAGAGCCTGAGCTCGAAGCCGAGGTGGATTCACTGCCAGAACCTGAACTAGAGTTTGAGCCCGAGGCTGAGTCAGAAATAGCGGCTGCCAATGAAAACGAGCTATCGAGCGAAGCTGAGATAGAGCCAGAAACAGAGCTCGATGTTGAGGAAGTACCAGAAGTTACCCCTGAAGCAGAATCAGAGAGTGAGTTTGGAACGGAAGCAGAGCAAGAGCCTGCATCAGAACTTGGTTCTGAGATGGAAGAACCAGAGGTTACCTCTGACGCAGAGCCTGAAGCTGAGCTTGGATCTGAAGTCGAAGAAGAGCCTAGTTCTATTGAAGAGCCTGAGCTTGAAGCCGAGGTAGATTCACTGCCAGAGCCTGAAGCTGAACTAGAGTTTGAATCCGATGCAGAATCAGAAATAGCGCCTGCCGATGAAGACGAAAACGATAGTGACGCTAACGCTGAGGCAAACGAAAGTGCTTTAACTTCTGAAGACCCCCTTGATGACGCTATTGAAGCGTTTGAAAAGCAAATGATGGATGATATTCCATCGTTTAGTCAAATGGGTGTGGATGAAGAACTTCAAGCAGAAGAAGCATCAAAAGAGAATACAGATTCGACGGATGAAAACACTTCAATGGGGTCTGAAGAGTCTTTATCTAATGAAGAATCGAGCAGCGATGATGAATATGACGACAGTCTTCTGAACGACGCTTTCGACGAAATCGAAAGCTTCGAGTTAGAGCAAGAAATTGATGGCGTTATTGACAGTAAAGACAACGAAGAACAAGAAACGTCTTCTGAAAATGAGGCGCCATCGAAAGAAGATAGTTCTCAAAAAATTGTCAATAAAGATTTTGAAGAGCTAGACGATGTCCCCGGACTTGATGATTGGCTCTCTGCTTCTGATGATGATGACACTGTTGACGATAACGAAATTCTTGACGATTTAGACAGTGCGGAATTCGATGAGTTACTGCAAAGCCTAGAGTCTGACGATGTGATGGATTCTAGCGAGTTAGTAAGCGATGCAGAAGATAACCATGATTCTCTGAAAGAAAATAGCGTTGAAGCGAATGCCTCTAGTGATGAAGTAGAAGAAACCGCTAATCTTGAACAAGATGACGATGACGACGAAACGTTCGAACTCGAGCAAGACGAGGATGCAGATGCGAGACTTGAGCTCGAACAAGATGACGAAACGTTCGAACTTGAGCAAAGTGATGACAGCGAGCTCTTTGAGTTAGATGAGGATGAAGGGGCAGAGGAGTTAGACGAGCTTGAGATTCCAGATGATCTAGACATAGCCACGCCATCTGAGATTGAGGAAAGTGAGCCAGTAGTAGACGACCCTGCAGCTGACGATAACGGTGATGAACTTAAGCTAGATAATCCTGACCTTGACCTTGCTGCATTGTTGAGCGACATAGAGTCAGATGATGAAGGAGAGACGAGCTCTGCGTCACAAGATTACCTCGATGTAGAATCGCTCTTAGATGACGGTGACGATGCAAATGCTATTGATCCTGACAGTCAGGCGCTTGATCTTGACGTGAGTTTATCTGATTTTACCGGCGTTTCTGATGACGATACGGTTATAGATATCGATAAAGATGCAGGCCAAAACGCAAACCTTGATTTAGCTCGTGCTTACATTGAAATGGATGATGCAGAGGCAGCAAGAGAGTTGCTAGAAGAAGTAATGAATGAAGGTAGCGAAGAACAAAAGCAGGAAGCTGAGTCAATACTAGCAAAAATCGTTTAGCGTTTGAGCGTTACTTTTTGAAATAAATAAACAGCCTGCCTTTTTAACGCAGGCTGTTTTTGTTTAAGTTACTGCGCGGTAACGGGTCATTCCGTTAGTGTTTTTTACGCATATGTGGCATTGCATGTTGTCCACAGGATGACTAAACTTAGCGCCTTTTTAGCGAAGGGGTAATGTAAATGGGGCGAATTGCCTTAGGGATTGAATACGATGGTGCGGCAGTTTACGGCTGGCAACGCCAGCGCGAAGTTCCCAGTGTTCAAGAACATCTCGAAAAGGCACTGTCGACAGTGGCCAATCAACCCATTGAGGTGCAATGTGCCGGGCGAACCGATGCAGGTGTGCATGCCACAGGGCAGGTGGTTCACTTCGATTGTGATGCTCCTCGCTCCGAACGCGCATGGACGCTCGGTGTAAATGCGAACCTACCTAATTCTGTAGCTGTTACCTGGGCGAAGAACGTCAGTGATGACTTTCACGCGCGTTTTTCTGCTACTCATCGTCGCTATCGTTACGTCATTCACAACGCAAAAATGCGTCCCGCTATTTTGCACTCAGGTGTTACGCACATTCATCGTGAGCTAGACGAAAAGAAAATGCACCTTGCTGCACAGGCGTTATTGGGAGAGCAAGATTTTACCTCATTTCGCGCAGCGCTATGCCAGAGTAAAACGCCATTTCGAAACGTTACCGATGTGAGCGTGAGCCGACAAGGCCGCTATGTCATTATTGATATTCGGGCAAACGCGTTCTTACACCACATGGTTCGCAACATTACCGGTGCGCTTGTTGAAATTGGTGCAGGGGAGCAAGATGTTAATTGGATTGCACACTTGCTAAGTCTAAAAGACAGAAGTAAATCAGCTGCAACGGCTAAGCCAAACGGTTTGTATTTGGTTGACGTAACTTATCCTGAGGAGCATGACTTGCCCAAAGGGCCTTTAGGACCTTTGTTTTTGCCAAATTGACATGATTTAGCACGCTAATAGATTGTGTGAAGCTACCCCAAGGGTTTTAAGCATTATGCTTTTTTTAGTGTTCTGCAGGGGAGTAAGGATGGTGAAGTAAACCGACGTATAATCGTGATTTTAGTGGTTCGTTCATAATGCGCTGTCGATAAATATACAAGGAGGTAATGTGCCTATTTTTCACTTCAGCTTAACACTACTTTGCTCGTTACTGTGTCTAACGACATTTTACTGCCGTGCTAATACACAAGGTCATATCCCTAGCGTGCGTTTTGCCGTTAACACACCCGGCTCAGCTCCTTATTTGTACTATGATGAGAGCGCAAAGAGCTACCAAGGCGTCGTTGTCGATTTTTTTAATGCTGATGAACTATCAAGTCAGTTTCGCGTCGTCTATTTAGATTCAAATCGCGCTAGAAGTGAAGATTTATTAAAGTCGTCGTCCGTAGACTTGTTTTTATCTTCCGAAAGTTGGATAAGTAAACCGAGCAGCTTTCTCTTTAGCGAAGAGTTGATTAAGCATGAAAGTTATATCTACTCCACTACAAATTTCGAAGGACCATTTGTTCCAGAGGAGAACGTATCCTCGAGTATCTGTACACGATACGGTTTTGTTTATCCTGCCTTAACACCGTATTTTGATAGGGAAGAAAATAATATTGATAGGGTTGACTCAAGTAGCCAATCTACAATGGCTATGATGCTGTCGAGAGGACGCTGTGACTTTGCGATAATGAATGAACACAATGCCCGTTCAGTCATGTTTGACCCGAAGTTCTGTTCTACAGAGTTTTATCAGTCGCCTAATGTTATTAGTCGGGTGAGTTTAGTGTTCGTTATTCGTTCTGGTTTCACTTCTCTTAAAGATAAAATCGATATCGCACTTAAGCATTTTGTTGAAAGCGGCCAAAGGCAACTATCTTTTGAGCGTCATTCAGGTGTTAACCAGTTTCCAAAGGCTAAATGCTAGAGACGTCTATTTAAGCCAGTACATACTGATACCTTTATATACTAATTTAAATGCAGGAATAACAGAGGTAAGCGTCACTAATCCCGACCGCCAACTTCTAAGACCAGTTTTGTTTTTTCCATTTCGTTGTATTGTGGTCTAATAGCGCGCTATATTAGGTAGCTGTTCTGTTGTATTACGTATTTTTTCTTTGTAATACAGCATGGAACTTAAAAATTTAATGTGTTGTTGGCCTCAAGTATGAACAAATATTAATCGTCATGGTCGGCAAACAAAAACAAAGGATTCAATTTCCATGAGCTGGATTCAAAAAATTCTCCCGCGCACGCAAACATCACACAAAGGTAATGTACCTGAAGGTATTTGGACAAAATGTGGTTCTTGCCAAGCTGTGTTGTACAAAAGCGAACTGGAAAAACTTCAGGAAGTTTGCCCTAAGTGTGATCATCATATGCGTATTACGGCACGCCGTCGTATTGATGCGTTTTTAGACGATGGCGATCGCGTAGAATTGGGTGCCGAGCATGAACCTCAAGACGTACTAAAGTTTAAAGACTCTAAGCGCTATAAAGACCGTATCGTTGCTGCACAAAAGGCGACAAACGAGAAAGATGCTTTAGTGGTAATGCAGGGTAAGCTGAAAGGCATGCCTGTGGTCGTCGCTTGTTTTGAGTTTGCGTTTATGGGCGGTTCAATGGCATCGGTGGTAGGTGCACGTTTTGTTGCGGCTGTTAATGCATGCTTAGAAAACGACATGCCACTCATTTGTTTCAGTGCAAGTGGCGGAGCGCGTATGCAAGAAGCGCTTATGTCGTTGATGCAAATGGCTAAAACATCTGCAGCTCTGGCTAAAATGAGCAAAAAAGGCCTGCCTTACATCAGTGTGCTTACCGACCCTACGATGGGTGGTGTATCAGCAAGTCTGGCAATGCTTGGTGACGTGAATGTGGCAGAGCCGAAAGCGCTTATCGGTTTTGCGGGTCCTCGTGTTATCGAACAAACAGTAAGAGAAAAGCTGCCTGAGGGTTTCCAGCGCAGTGAATTCCTTGTTGAGAAAGGCGCAATTGATATGATTGTTGACCGCAGAGATATGCGTGATAGATTACACAGCCTGTTGGTTAAGTTGCATCATAAAAATTAGTGAATAACGAAAACAATTTAAATACTGGCTCAGCGGAAAACGAACAAGACACTTCTGTGTCTTCAACTTCGCAAAAAAGCTTGAGCCAGTGGCTATCCTACCTAGAATCAATTCATCCTAGCGCCATCGATATGGGGCTAGACAGAGTGAAAGCGGTTGCCAATGCCATGGCACTATCGCTTAGCCAATCGCTGGTTATTACCGTAGCAGGCACAAATGGTAAAGGCACCACGTGTCGCTTGCTTGAGCAAGCCATGCTATCGCAAGGCAAAAGTGTTGCAGTGTACAGCTCACCACATTTAATCGATTACCGTGAACGGGTGCGTTACAACGGCGAGTTACCGCCTGCCAATGAATTTGTAGATGCTTTTGAGTTTGTTGAAAACGCACGAAAGGACACGGGTGGTGAGCCTATCACCTTGACGTACTTTGAGTTCGGTACGCTGGCTGCAATGAGAATGATGCAGTTATGGGCTGTAGATGTGGTGATTCTT
>Ga0115005_10001189_pt1 | contig 20402 bp, 13 predicted proteins | sample ArcOceMetagenome_FD_87163 | JGI IMG/M metagenome (GOLD analysis project Ga0115005, IMG submission 87163) | Marine eukaryotic phytoplankton communities from Arctic Ocean - Arctic Ocean - Greenland ARC118M Metagenome | ecosystem: Environmental > Aquatic > Marine > Oceanic | place: Arctic Ocean... | reverse complement strand
TGGACTTGACCGTCATACTGCCTGCGGAATCCCTTGACGAATCTTCATCATCCCCATTCGCATGAGCCGCTTTCATCAAATTTTCTGCCGCCTCCTTTCTAGCTAAATCCTTTTCCTGCTTCTCGCGTAACTTAGATAAAAGATTGTAGTTTGCACCGGAGCTAGCTGCTGCGCAGAGCATCAGTGACCTGACAATCTGAGCAATTGTGTCAAAACACTTTCCTTGCAAATATCGTGCACCTTCTCTCACCAATGTCATTTCTCTCAAGTCTTCCTCGGTGTGGTGAAGCGCTGGATTTACCCCTGCAGATTGAGAATCTACTTCAGCTAGATCAATGCGAGTCAAACGGATTTGATCACTAACTATATCTGTACACTGTTCAGCGAGGGTGCACAGGGCGCCGCACATCTGCTGTGTAATTTTCCAATGAGTACTGGGCAACAAGCTAAAGTGCGTTTTACTTGACTGAGCATCAACCTGATCAAAATTCATAAAAAGTTCCAAAATATCACGAGGTTCAGAAATGAACCAACTTTTCATCTCAGTCACAATGCAAACTTGTTGGGGCAAAAGAGACACAGTCATATCATTCAGGGCTGAAGAACTTGTCTTACTAAGTCTCTTTGGCGGCAGAACCTGAGGGCCAAGACGCAAAAACTTCAGCACAAAATGTTCAATCAAGACACCAATCTCAATTTTGATGTGGCGCCGAAGTAATCGATTGCACCATAGCTCCGTGACTATCTTCATCATTCTTCGGAAAACTTTGATGTCATCCAAACCGGATCTTGTATTTGACAGGAGACATGGTATTATAAGGCGTCGAATAGTGTATGCCATAGTTGCTAATGAAGATGAATCTTCTATTTGTCTACCTTCTTTCACTGCCATTTTTTCCAACGCATTATTGTATTTGCAGGTCTTGCCCCATTGATGAAGGAAATGGTGCATAAGTTCGAGACTCAGCAACTTACTGGCAATGTCCCTTGGAACAAATTCGCTACTTTGGGCTAGCCTTCGAACCTTCCCCGATGTTATCTTGACAACGCTGGACAAGATTGCAAAAGACGTCACATAGTAGTCCTTTGCTGCCGGTACTATTGTCGAATCTTGACCAAATAATCCAAGACCACAAGAAGTCATCATATCATGCCAAAAGAGCTCACTTCCACCAGATCTGTGAATTTGATGTAAGGCCATCTCTGTGTAGTTTGACACGTCAACTTGATGTACGGCACCGTCAATCAGAGAGTCGACATAGTGTGTAATGAAACCGTCGATCTTTTCAAAGGCATCACCTGATTTAGCTACTTGTTTACGACCACCCATCTTCATTTTTCGCAGCCGGGATAAGAATATTGAAATTAATTCTTTCAGTGCCAATGCTGCGGCCTGCGGTGCACCTCCAGGAACATAACCAGCACGACGGTCATTCAATTCATCTTCACTCAGGAGCATTGTATCATTTGCCTCGTCGAGCCCTTCTTTTCTTGAATATCCAGATGTTTTGCTTTTAGGCCAACTCGATGCAGTGGGAACGCTAGCTCCAAAGTAAAAGACAAAAAGGTAAAAGCGTATAATGTATCCAATCGTTCTCGCATTCAAATTTCCCTTTGCATAGTTCGTCGCCTCCACCACAAATTCGATGCAGGGCAGAAAATTAGTTTCGCGAGCCGTGGAATTTGCAACGTCGCAGACAACTTGAATTGAAAGGTCCAAGAGAGTTAATCTTTGATTGACGTTAGGATCATCGAACAAAGCAACATCTGGCATGAAAAAGTCTGTCTCGTTCAAAAGCTTAGTCAGTCCCTCTACAGCTAATAACGCTGAACCACCATGATGCGTGTAGCATGCTGTAAGGATGGGAGTGAGAACAGCGATCCTGGCTTGCAAAAGTGTTTCCAACGTTCCTTTGTCGATTTGACCAAGAGTGTTATATGGGCATTGAACCAGAGGTATGAAATCCATGGCCTCAAAACAAGCTGCCAAGCTTGAATCATCTCGCGCAGCAAAAAGACTACTTTGTGCACTACTCGCAACTGAATGCCCGTCATCATGTTCATTATTATCTTTCGCATCCGCAGCAGAAGCATCCACAACAGCAGAAGCATCCACAGCAGAAGCAGCATCAGTTTCCATATCTCCGACCAAAAGACTTTTCGACTTATCTTGAGCATCATTTTTCTGCTTGCTACCTGGCGAAATTTGGTTGACTAAATGCAAGATATTGTCAACCAATGACGATTCTTTCTGTTGTTGAGGTTGGGTAATTCCTTCTGACTGGACTGAAGAATCTGTTTCGCCATCAGCAGGATTAACAGATTTGTCGTAACTGTGGCTAAATTGAAGTGATGCTCCAGAACTTGGTGATACCGCCACAAGCCCATTTGCTAATGTCGTCGGGGACGGCGATCGATCTGACCGGGTACTCTTTCCAGTAGTGCTATTTCCATTCCCATTGGTATTTGAGTTCTTGTTGCGAGATGCCTGGATTAAACTTAGACGATTCGTCACCGAAGAAGGACTAATGAGTGGGTGTGTAGATCTATCCATGATATGATATTTGCCGATATCGGACGGTACCACTGTACCACCTGTACAATAATATGCTTTAAGCCGCATTCGTTTCTTCTTTCCACCTGGCGATTGGGAAACATTTTGATAATTGCCATTTGAGTAGTGAACCGAAAGGACAAGAGGAAGAGGACGAAGTGTTTCAAGATTTGCAAGCCTCTGTCTGAATGACAAAAACACTGGTGGTCCTGCCTTGGAATTGATATCAGCCACAAAATTTCTAGGCGATCGTTCGAGGACAGTGTATCCTTCAGGAACAGGCTCGTTATTAGATGGTTGGAGAGGAATCATCCCTGTAACGGGGTTTCCCTCTCTCGATCGCCTATAACACAGGTAAACTCTCTCTCCCGATGTACCATAATTAAGATTTGCCGGAAACGAGGTATTTAACGATCCGGCATCTTCTTCTTTGATCGATTTGTCATATTTGCTGTCGTCGCTATTATTTGATTTTCGATCCGATCTACTGGGTGCTTTATATCTCCTCACAACACAAAATCCGGGAGGAACGAATTCATTTCGATCGGGAAAGATGACAGCCAAGGCAGTAACGCAAGGACGCTGCACGGCTCTATCCCACTTTTGCTCCTTCTTAACATTCAAGTAAACACCACTAAACTTCCGCTTTCCAATCCCACCTGAATTAGATATTTTCAACGTCTCTAGTGCGGTTCCGTTACTTGTCTGTGAAATTCTGTAGTATCCCTTGGGAGGCTTCTCCGATCCATGAGTTACAACGACATCGGTAATTGCCGCACCGATAATATCCGGCGGGGCCTCCTCCAAACTAATTCCTCTCGCTCCGCTATGCAACGACGCAGAAGTATTGGACATGGTACTAACACTCCCCGCTGTAAAACGAACTGGATCCTGTGTTCTACTATTACCATGCTGATGGCTGTGACTTCCAGCCATGCCACTCATGGCACTCACGGACCCAGATTCATACGCTGAAACAGAAACAGTTCCCGATCTCGTCGGAGAGTTCTTCGTTGCCGCAGCAGCTATAGTGGATGCATTCTTCTTCTTCTTAAGCATCTTAGGGAAAGAGCGTGATTTGACTTTGCGAACAGGAGGTGAAAAAATCGATTCCGAGCAGAGATGGCGGGCATATTCCGATCCAAACATTTGCATTCTCGGTTTAGAAGACGGTCGTTCTGGCGACATTGTCAATCTTGTATTTGCAGCGGCTGATTCTGGCGAAAGTGCGGATTTTGGTGATCGTGTTGCAGCCGACGTGGAGAATTCCAAGGATGACGACATTGGTATTTCCCCTGGATCAATGTGCAGCGGACTGGGCTCGTATACATTCGTTTGGTTGCTGCTTGTGGTGTTGGAAGTGGGCATGGTGACATTGAGATCATGCGCTTGACCTACGTGTTCTTCGTTTCCCTCCGCGACGGAACTCAAGACAACTCCATCCTCTTTGGAATTGGCAGGTATAAGATCCAGCACATCATCCGTTTCCTCATCTTCCTCCATGATGGCATTCATGCAATCATCCAACATACCCGGATTAAAATCGGAATCATCCACAGACATGGAAACTGCCCCGGGGAACAAAAGTCTATCATTGGACAAATCATTGGCACTGCGGTCACGATCCCCACTTTCGTCCAAAGCGAACATAAATGCCTTTCTTGTCGAGGCTCCACCCGTATCTTTCTTTTCATTCTCATCACTTGCAAAGGTAGGCGCCATCTCCACCTCCTTCTGCCACCGCGTCATATCCTCCTGACTCTCTACCCTCTCCACCCTCTCCACATCCACATCGTAACCTTGATTCCCATGGACTGCATGGATATCCGCTTGAAACGCTGCGGCAGCAGCCTTTAGATTGAAATCAATTACCTCCACGTCAATGCTTTCAATCGTTCTAGCGCAGAGAGCGGCGAGACTGACGTTTCCCATGACGGCTTCGGGGCCTTGCCCGAGTCGGATCGTGGGTCTGGTGATGGGAGGTGGCATGGGGAGTGCCTCATCCAAATCTTGAGGTGTTTGAATGCTGACTGATTTGGGCAGTTTGCTGTTCCTAATCGGCGTGGATTGAGATTGGGATTGAGATGCCGATGTCGATCTGGATGGATTTGGATTTAGGTCAAGGTCTAGACTTGGGTTGGCAAAAGATGGAGAAAAGAGGAAGGGCATGGAATCTCCCAAGTCCGCTGCAGTGGGGGATGGTTCGACCATTTTCATTCCAGATCCTTTTTCTACACCGACTTGGACGTGATGTTGTCGTGAAAAATTATGATGCATGGGAGTACCGCTTGCTTGAGATTTGGATGCAATGGTGGTGTTACTAACAGAATTTGTTCCCCTTTCTTTTGGAGCAGTAGGAGGAGCTTTGACAGCAGTCATGGGATTCCCGATAGCATTGTCATGAATGTCATCGTGAAGGGGAGGGGAATCGTCAAAGGCCACCTGATTGAGGATGGCATGGACCAATAATTTGGCTTGATGAATTCCTGTATTGCCCGACCGAACCCAGGAGGGGGATCGCAGTTGACCCGTAGGTGAGATTGGGTTGTTTTCCCTCATTTTCTTTCGATGCGGTGTTGCAACATTGCCGTTGCCATTGACAATCGTATTGGGGTTCTTGTCAGAAAGAGGCTGGGAAGTTGATGAAGTCATATTGATGGATGTGATCTGTCGATAGCTTCAATTTTGGTATGTTGATCAAGATGATAATGATATGATGTCTTGCTGGATGCTAATCAATAATCAACCGCCCAAACTAAACAACTGGTTCTATTTCGGTCTCAATGTGTCAGCAACAAGTTAGATCTCAATGCTCTTTTGAATACTGATAGTACTGCGCACGCTGGAGACTTAAAATGGCCCGCCGAGTTAAGCTGAAGTGGTGTCAAGTTCCTCAAGGATGCAATTGTCCTTCCCTTTGTAGATAACTGTAACTGCGCTGCAGACTCCAAAGATAGATGCGTCAAGGATATGTCACTCAGCAGACAGTACTAGGGTCAGAGTAGGTAATAGTTTTAATAGGTATGAACCGTAATGATGCTGTAATACTCAAAATGACAGATTGAAGATTGTCCCCGCTGCGAAGAATCTTTTCCCACGGACGGTCGTGTACAACCCTGGAATTAAATGCGGAATGAAACAATAGCAGCTAATTCACTCAAACTACCAAAATTTCGAATTGTGCCATCAGTCCGTTGGTTTAACTGATTGATATTTATATGTATTTTTACGGACTTTGTCACAGGACAAGAAGCCTTTTTCATCATGAATTCCCCTAAATTGACACTATTTGAAAATGCCATGCGCCCGCGTTTTAGTTTTCCAGTAGTTTTAGTTTTAGTTTTAGTACGCACGAGGTTGAACATGATACATGATGGAGCCATGCGGTAACTCATAACTCTCTTTTGCATTTCAGACAGTTTGTGCATTGAGATCTGCTGTGATATTATCAATACGTACTGTAGGCTGAAATGGTAATTGATTTGTGTGCTCCGTTTTTGATTAGGTACACGTACTGTAGTCGCAGCAAGGTCACAGATTTTGAATTCTTTGACAAAGTTCAAATTTAGGTCACGTAATGTCGTTATTAAAAGAACCAGTACATACACTACGTGTAGCTAGTAGACTAGACATGTTAGCAAAACCCGGGTCAGCCGGCTACACTCTGAACTTCGAGGTCACAAATTCAAAAATTGCTTGAAAGCTTGCTACGTGTACGCTGCACACTTTGCAGTGTACTTTATTGTACAACTCCACAAATCTAAAATCTACTGAAACTCAAAAATAATAACATTATCGTGTACTTCATCCCCCTAAAACCGAAAATGGGCGTACAGTTTATTCTTCTAAATCATGATCTTGTGATCATGATCCATCCACGTCATCTCTCGCATCGCACTCCTCCAAAACAACCTCACAATTCTTCATCAAATTCTTCTGCTGCACCAACGCCTCCCTGATCGTAGGACCCCCCGCCATCTTACCATAGACCCTCTTCAAATCTGCCATCTCCCTCGAATCCTTCAATTCATCATCAAACAGCGCTTGGAGCTTTTGTCTCCTAGCGTCACTCGCTTTCTTCGCATCGGCCTCGATAGACTCGAGACTCTGATAGATTTTCTCTTGGCTATATGACATGTCGGTCATTTTGGATTGAAGCGTAGTTATCCGGAGCTTATACTCGTCAATCGCCATCTTTTCAGTCATGTACTGCTGCCGAACTGCCATGAGTTCGTCCTGAAGACGAGCATTCTGTTCCTCGTAGTGGCTCATCTCTTTATCACACGCGGCTATTCTAGTCTCTTTATGTGCGATAAACTGCTCTTTAGAGGCTTGATCACGTTTGGCCTTTTGGTTCTTTTCAATCTCTTTGTGGGTGGAGACTTCGAGGGCTATGGCTGCTTCCTCGTGGTCTTCTCGCAGGGTGACCATTGCTTCTTCGTGCTCAGCTTCGTTGAAAGCTTGCTCTGCCTTGAGTTTGACGATTTGGGCGTTATATTTTGCAACTGTTTTGTTCACGGAGCCCCTGGTCATGTTTGTGCTGATTGATCGGATGCTGTGGGTGGAAGCGCTTATGTTGCTGGGTGAACGGAGGATACTGGTTGAACCATTGTATTTAGAAAAGCTGGAAGAGATGCGTTTGCTGCCCACTTCGGAGGAGTGGTAAGGACCTGTGGAGTAGGATAAATCTGATGGAATTGATGATTGAGAAACCTTTTTGGGGAGTCCTCGCCTTGGTGAACCGCCAACATTGCGGCTCTGTAGTGCATCCACCATTACTTGTCTATACGGGTAGTTTGCTTCCCTTGCATAATCAAGTGGTGTCCAACCCTCATCATCTACAATGCCACAAAGTTGTTTGCTAGCCTTTGCTAGCGGTTCAATAACGCCCGTTTCAAACGGTCCTGAGATTGCCATCCAATGCAGAGGAAGTTTACCCTCAGGGTCGCTAGTAGTTGCTGCAGAAGGGAAAGCATCGACGAGAGCATGTATGACTCCAGCCGAAGCTTGATTTCCACTAGCATAATGAAGAGCATATTTCCCCTGATCGTCACAGCACTGTGCTCCTTCGGGGTATGCTTCGATAAGTGCGACCATTACAGCTTCTGGTGGCTGGCGTGCCGCAGCAGAATGGATGGGGAGGAATCTCCACATCATTCCCTTGTCCTCGTCTTCATGATAGCGGACAACCCATGTCCGTGCCTCGACGGGGTTCATTCTTATGGCTCGGAGAGCCTCTTGCCATTGTGAATTAGAAATGAATCGGTACACATCTGTTACGTTGTTATCGTAGTCAACTTCTAGATCTTTATAAACATCATTCTGAGAGTTTGCATGCATGGGAACATTCTCGTTTTTTATGGCAATTTGATGTGTTCTATACGTCGGGAATCCAGTTGTTGGTGGCATGATATTACTTTGTTCTTGATAGGTAGTCATGCACCTATACTTCTTGTTGCAATGTTCTTGTACCTGCGGGTGGTCGTTATGACTGATTGATGCTCGCCTCACTCGCTAAAAGTTGCAAGCTTTATTGAGCCTTTCATTATTATTGATCTGGCGAAAGAAAAACATAGTTGGCGAGCTATGTACCCCGGCGCGAAGACTCCCCAATCGGAATCACGGCAACGGATTCTTTTTATAATTGCCCCATGTACTCCCTTTCCAACACGGATTGATTCAAAATCCAATAAACTGTTCACAACGAACTTTCAAACCCATCATCAATCGATGAAGGAAAGTTCAACGGAGAAACATTAATAAAGCCATCCTCTCCTTTCTCTGCAAAGCTAGAACCTTTAACCAACGAGAAATAAATCACCAACGAAGATATACTATTGGCGCACTTACTTTACTTGGATATATTGTGGTGGAAAGACTGTGAAGTCGCGACTTGCACGGAAGGTTTGCATACTTGCCATCATGTCCTCGGCGGAAGACAGCAGAAAATGTAGTGGAGACAACGAACAGAGTGTTACTACCAAATCCTCAAGACGTCGAGAATCAAACATACCAGACATTAGAACTCGCAGGGGTACTATGAAAAAGAATGGGAAATCTACACTGTCAAAACAAGAGAAAGTTACTATATTTACTGGACAGTCAGTTGACACTATCAGTCTTCCTACAGCCGTGACACCCAATTACAGGGGGTCAGAAGACAGATTGGAAAGAGATAGGGGCAGTGAAACGAGAATCGCAAAGGATAAGAAATTACTGCGCACGTCTAAAAGAACACCTGATTGCCATAGTTCTCCAATGTCAATGTCTGGATTTATGAGTGGTATAAAATCAAGTGGTATGAAAGGTGGAGCTCGAAGGGTTGTTCGAAAGGTTCCAATGGGTCCTGGTATTACCAGTACATCTGATACCCCTGGGTCAAATATTCGGGCTTGTGCGATTACTCCCTCTCCTCGTGAAGCATCAGCCTTTACTTTTGAAAACAATAGCAATGTCAAGGTACCGTCTAGTTCCAGGCGTCGACGACAAATTCAGAATGATGAAATAGGGAACAAGGCTGAATCTGTAGATATTTCAACGGATGCGCCAATTCTAAATACACTGTCATCTCTTTCGTTGAATGACGATAGGAGAAAGAGACTGGCGTCTGGTCCAAAACGCATTCCACGTCAAAGGTAAGTGTTGCATATTCAATCTGTATAGACAGCTAGTTATGGATCTCCTGCCAGGTGATTGGTATGGTCGAGCGAAGCTCACTAACCTCTGCATCATTATTTACAATTAGTTCATCGGCAAGAAAAGATAATGTGGGCACGCCGTCTATTCGCCTGCTCCGATCGACAGCAGCATCGAGATCAAAAGATATTCAGTCTCGTGAGAGTCACACACCCACTGTTGCCAAGCAGTCGTCCGCTACTGAAAGTGATTTGAAGCTGGCAAGAAGTGATTGCCAAACCAGTCAGTCTGATCGGAAAAACGAATCGAATACGCGCACATCAACAAAGATTTCACTAATGAGTGACTTTATGAGCGAAGTAGTTACAACTATTGAGATACCAAGTGATGAGCATACCCAAGATGGAAATGATGTCCTGTCCATGTCTCCCGACACTAAAATCGATTCACGAGTAGAAAGAATCCGAAGTGAATTGGAAAGAACGAAACTGAAACCAGGCGCTGAAGAAGATCTGCTCGATGGATACCTACACTGTGATAGCGAGCAAAGTTGTGATCTGATAGACTCTTTTGATATGGCTGCTTCTGAGTCAATAAATGAGAATTCTAGTGGGGCAGCAGCGCCTATTTCATTGCACATAGATAATCTTCCGAGTGAAGACAGACCATTTTCCGATAAAACCACAAACGAAAGCTTTGACTCTGTGACAGAGCATTTTCGGAAGCACAACAAGTCCAACAGTGAATTGGCATTGAGAAGAAACCAAGCTCAAAGTTTTGAGTCAAGTGATGGTAGAACCAATCCGGTGGCAAAAACTTTGTCAAACATGGATGCAAGTGACGTAGTTTATGAAGAGGCGGAAAGAACGTTTTCTTGTGGTGGAAACTCGTCAGCTTTTTCAGAGCTGTAGCAGTCACAACCATACTAGCAAAAATGTCAGGGGTCTGGTCTATAATGCTGAATTCAGTCGAGTAAAAACATGTGTGAGATTCACACTGTTTATTTCCTCAAGAGGACCACTATGGATTACATAGAGAAGTATGTGTCGCCCCGTGTTGATGGCTAGATGTGTAGAAGGAAGCAAAGTGATTAAGATAACATGGGGATTATTCTGAATTTCCGGCAGATACTTGATACTGCCTCGGTGTGTTGCCTCCTTCTATTATAATAAAGAATAAAATAGAAACAAATTCATTCCATTTGTGCCGGGGAACATAATATGATAAATGCAGTTCCAACGAAGATACGTATCATATCTCTTTTAGTTTCTCTTCTTCAAAAAGGCATGCTCTGACTTATAGAATATTTACCGTGAGTACGTGTAGCATGAAATTGGTTACTGCTTTGAATAAAAGCGTTTATGGTGGCCGACCGCCTCGTGCATAAACAGTAAAACAATTTGTAATATGTTGAGGACGTATCTAGATCTATCGACATGAGGAAGATGGAGTATTAATTAATGTCAATCTTGTTCTTCAAAAATACCGTAGAAAGAGAAAACGCAAGATGTCATGCTTTCACAGTGTTCTTCGATCTATCAACAAGCGTATCAGATCGACGATTTCAATTCTCAGGTTATGAAATCTCTCAGATTATGAATGATCAATCTTGAAATCACTTGAACATAAATCAGGGTCAAATTGAGTTACATGTAAAGCACGAGTTGAGACAAAGACGTTTCGCTTACTTTTGTATTTTGAACTATCTGATACAATCTTTAATTTTTAATAATAATCACCTTGTATCAGTGTCGTACGTAAAGTCAACGCATTTTTGTTGGGAAACGACGTGTAAATTACCTTGATATCTGCAACAGTCTCAAAGAATCATCTTCATCAGTCTCAAGCGATCAATATAACATTTGTCTCGTCGGACCTCCATAAAAAAACCTCACCAGAACGATAACGACATGAAGAGAATCATGAGGTTACCTTCTCACAACTCTTGCCGGTAATGAGGTTAGAGGGAACTTCGAATGGTGTGGTTCTACAGTGTTTCTGCCACTGGAGCAGACGGTTGCGTGTACCGTATGACATTCCTTATACTGCTTGTCGCTTGGGTAAATGTATCAATCAACACCCTGACTCCCATTGATCAAGATCTCAGCGATGGTAGATGCAGGTGGATGAGAGGTGTTCTTGCTAAAAACGGTTGCATTCACTGTGTTCCTGCTGATGGGTCTACTCAAATTCTCAAGATTGATACCATCAACGGCATCACAAAGTCCTTGATGACCGAATACCAGAGCCGAATATGAATAATAGATGGATCTTAGGTGAACTTGCTTTAGAGTGCTGCTTCTACGCCATGTCTCGCAGTGCCCGTCGCATCCTGAAAGTAGACCCCAAGGACGATTCGGCATACGTGCATTCTTATCAGTGTAGAATGGATAGTAACGAAATTCAATTGTCATGTCGGCCGCCTCGTGCAAGAACAGTAACGTTGATGTCATTTTATCATTTGTTGACGAGGGATCTACTAGCTAGACCCTTCGCCATTGGCATCTTAAAGCTGATCATAGTTACCGGTACGAGAGTACAACAAATGGATTGTTGTCGGCAATTCGAGCATTAAAGTATATCGTCTCGAAACATGTGAGGTTGGCAGAGTCAAGCACCATAGTCATCATATATATTTTGAGGAATATCATAAAATTGAAGACCTACACGTGTTCCTCATTTCTTTCATTTGTAGTATTGTACTGTGTAGTGTTCATTCCAGTTACAAGTACCGGCGGTACGACACCATACTCTACCGGGTAGCACTGACATGTATGAACATTACTGTCGGCACCAGAACGCAACAATAGACAAACAATCTCAAATCACAGTTTTATCTCAATCAACTTAATTCTAAATTGCCCCCCCCCCCCTCTCTTACTATGTGGTGGAACATGATTATACACCTGCCATCTCCAGGAGATTTTCAGTCAATTTCAATCAGGTTGGTACACCAGACCAAGTGTGTCGATTCTCAGAAAGCACGAACAACTCATAAATTCATTATACGTAGTACGTGTACTGCTATCTAGAGAAACCATGGATTTGAATATAAGAGCTCTTCGCCAGAATGAGGAGCTTGGGCAACGAGAAGGCAATCATCATTTAGCAGATGGAATCTGGTTTAAGATCTATTCTTTCTTACAGTGCATTCGCTATGAGGACGAAGAATCTATACAGAAGAAGTCTTCAACTCTTCACAAGATATTTCGGCTAATTGGTTACATTTCAAAGAACGATAATGCTCGAATTGTCCGTTATATCCAACAAATTCCTCATGAACTCAAATGCTTGCGCCATGACAAGGACGGCCTCATATGGGCTTGTCGGAATGGTATGAAATTAAGGGCACTTGATCTTGGAATGTCCTCTTCTACCGAGGCAATTCTCATACTCAAGTCTTGTAATGTTTCTCATATGCATACACTTAAAATATGTCCAGCGGCGTTTGTTCAGAGGACGGCATGGGGTACAAGGATTGCAGCTGGAGATACATCTAATATACGTCAGAGCCCCGTGCTTACGAGTATCGAGATTCAAAGAAAAGTTGTCGACAATTTATTACCATCGACGTCATTGGAGAAGCTCCATCTTCGCGTCAAAAAAATGAACTCTATACTCCCTTCTTGACAAACTTTTCTCAAACTTTGGTCAAGTGCATGGAATGATGGCATCAGAACAAACTCAGGATGTAACGATGATGACTTCGAGACAATTTCCCATGCTATTGAAAGCTTACTGAAGTTGAAGAGGCTCACAATATATTCCTTCTTAAACATGTCCTTACGCATCAGATCCTCTTCTATGCAGGAAATAGACACACGTGGATGCTGTTTTGGTTTTGGAGCGGAACAGTGCATTTGCCCGTCTTTGAAAATGTTTAGATGTAGCTATCTTCTTGATCATGGACTTTCTAATGGTGTGAATGCGGTCACCGTAATAACTAGACATGAAGGCAGAATTCATCGGAGCTTTGATAATGACATTAGATTCCAGGTCGGGTCTCGTCCCTTTTTCGGGATGGAGGTACCAGCATCATGTGTTGTATCACTGTTGGACAAATACTAAGCACCGTCATTTCATGAACACAAATTAATTAAACATGGGAGAAAGTAAATACGTTAGAGATGATTTCATATTCCTACTGTTCTACAAAATGCCAATGGAGATGGAACTTGTTGACATCAGAAACTACAAAGCTTCTCAACCCTTCACTGCATATTTTGCATTGATACCACGTGATAGATTCATTGGCAGCAATCTTCTTTGCTTCCTCTGCCGTACGGCCTTCACGCAATAATAAAGCCATGAAACCTCCTCCTCCAGCACCGGTGAGAGTGGCACCATCAATTACATTTTTATTAGTCAGTTTGACGAAAAGCTCCTGGACCTCAAAAGGTTCAACTCCACTATCTTCTCCAGCCATTACCTTCTTTTGCGACCAATACGCATTTATCAATCTGCCTAATCGTTCGTGATCATTTTGTTTAATTGCATCGATGGCTTGGTGAGCTCCATCGACTAGACTTTGTACCGTTGAAACAATTATGGGACTCCGTCTAGCCCACTGTCTAAGGACCTTTTGCAAAATATTCTTCGCCAGGCGCGGCTTTCCACTAAACGCGAGAAGGAGACGTTTATTCATTTCTTCAAGGTGTTCCGTCGTAATTTCGTGCGTTTCGACATTTACTTGGATAGGTATTACGTTTGTCTCTGCTGTGCATAGCTTGAGGCCTGGATACAACCCTCCGACTTGATCTTGCCACCCCCCGCCAGTACTAAGTAACTGTTCTAGATTTAGGATTGTTCGGATGACATAACTTGGGTCTTTAACCTTTGATAATCCTAAGCATTGGCCAAGACTCGAGAGAATACACCCGGCTAATATTGAACTTGTACCCAAACCAGAACCATGCGGCAACAGAGAGGTAGAAACTAATTCCAAGCCACAACTTTCACCGCTCTCCTCTTCATACAGTTCACAAAGAAATTCATCAAGCTTTTGGTCATTCCTTTCATTGATAAGCGACAGTGGAATCAGCCCTAAAGCCACCACGGCACATTTCAACAGCGCGCACTTTGCTAGAGGATCGCGAAAATCTGATAAATCTTTGACTTTTGTCAAATGCACCGATTCAGATTCAAGGAGATTACCGCTATCGATATCCCGATTTTCAACAGTAAGAAGAATGCCAGGCGAGCCTTTGACTCTTCTGCATCTGGCGGAGAGAGGCTTCACATCTCTCAAGATAACAGCCAAGCAGCATACTGCACCGCCAAACTCATAGCTCACTGGTGGAGTATCACTCCACCCACCGCTAAGGTCTATACGCGCGGGGGCGTTTGATATAACCCACGATCCACACGGAGGTAACGAATTACGGTCCACTTCTGGTTTGGGTATTGATGATGTAACACATTTTGTGATGAAAGCAAAGGCAGCATCTTCTATCCGACCTGCGCAGTCCTCAAGTAAAGTTGCATCACATGTTTCGATTGCTCTCTTAATCATAATTTGAAGAAAGTCCAACATAGGTTTGCAGCCCGTGTAAGGATCTGTCGACAAAGACTTTAGCGATTCGAGGTAAGAGGTTACACACTTCTCATTGGCATCAAGACGAGTCGAGCGCAATGGCACAATTATTTCCGCATATTCCAAACATGCAGCGCTCAGAATCATCAAGCAGCGACTGCATATATCATAAGTATTTTCTCTTAACTTTGAAAGAATCACATCTCCAAACATATCAAATATTGGCTTGAAATACAAGGAGTATGCAACGTACTTGTTGCGAGCTACAGAAATAGAATGTATGATAGGACAGAGCTTGATTTCTTCATGGCGCCTATTCACCAGGATGCTTTTGAAGGACTCTACTGTCTGTGCAAGCTTTTGCGATTCCTTCATGTTAGACCTGTACGAAAACTCGGAACATGCATCCGCCCTCCCCTGAATTTCAGCCAGAGACAGCTTTTTCAAGGCCCTCCATTTCTTCAGGCTTGATTGCACCAATGAGCTCATCATTCCGTCCTTTCCTTTTGTTAGATAATGTCGGATCCAAAGGAATGGTTCCCAATCAAACACACCATCGTCCCCAGCCATCATAATTGGATGCATCTTGGCATTCCAGAGAAAACGCTTGGTGTCACCCTGCTCCCACAAATCAATTGATTGGATTCCTGTATCATTACATAATTTCTCAAATTCCACCCCGTAACACGTTCCGTGCTTCTTGATCTCATCATGAATCCCAAGATACATGAATACATAATGAGAGCCATCACTTCTACTTGTACTCGCACTCTCATCACCAACATCGACAGGTAACATTTGCAACACCATATTGGACGGAATGTCAATAGTGGAACTGCACCTACCACGCAAACCACTGACTACACAGGTAGACCCAACCTTAAGCGTTGTATCTTGGAGAAAGCAGTGTTCCAAAATACTCTGTGTACCAATCGAGGATAATCCATTGGAAGAGGATGTAGAGTCCACCACGGAGTTCATGACTATGCACTGATTATCTGCCTCGACACCTTTCAGAGATACATGTGCCCGATTGGTGAGATGCAAACCCGATCCATTGTCTCCTCCACTATCCCTCTGATTCGCACCTGGAATCATAAACTGCAGTAGTTCAATCGTGGTGCCAAGATGAATAAAATTTCCCCGAGGTACGGTACAAACTTGCAGCTCAAATCCTGACAAATGGTCAAACATATTTTTTAAAAGTTTGGGACAAAAATCTCCATTAGATTCATTGGTGAGATACTTTTGAAGAAGATCCTGTCGGTCTGCGTTCTGCATCGCTCCCTTGGTGGATATTGCGAGGAGAAGATGGGAGTAGAGTTCGAGTTTGGATTGAATGGTTGCTTTTGCAAACTTTTCGAGGTGGTCATTCTCAAATGTGTTTTTCGTTGATTCAGAAGAATCTATCAGCTTGTGATTGCGATAAAGTGCCGCGAGTCCATTTGCCGTATAGTGGGAGAGATCTCCCTGGATCAATTTTCTCAATGCATTTGCAGCTTTGGGGAGAAAGATAATGACCCCCGTGTCGATCCACGCCATATCTATGGAATCAGACTCGGAACCAGAATTCGATTTCATTGGAAAGGTGCACCCTGGGAATTTCTTCATGGTGTCAATGGATGGCTTTTGAAAGAATGTGTCGACTGCCTGAATACTCGTTTTTGTACCCTTTGCACCGTCAACGTCACCATCCAACGAAAATACTCCATGATTTTTAGCAGTGTGCAAAGGAGCAGGAACTGCCAATCCCAAGACCTTATCGTCACCCACTTCGTCAAATGAAAGAGGAGAATTTTCATCACCATCACCATTTCGACCACCGGGTAAATGGAGCATGACATCACTTGCCGCAACCACCACACTGCCATGAGGTAAATCCCTCAAAAGGTTAGACAAAGACTCCATGAGAATATAAGTAGGATTCGTCAAAGTATCTGTCGCTTGTGCATCTAATTGTCCTTTCTGAGAAATGGGGAGATCAGTCCATGCTTTGCCGAGGGTCATTTGTGTGGGACAACGAGATGACTGCCCACCCGCATGAATGATCAGGACACTACCTTCCTTTCCCTCATTCTTTTCGGAACGCATCCATTCATTGTGATCCGCATCTGCCTCATCAAGAGCTGCGAGGGTACCACCCCCACTTCCCATTCGAGTGTTGTACGGATCGGAAGTGGAGATGATTTGGATGGGTACGTCAGAGTATCCAATGTTGGACGGAAGATTCTGTCGGTGGAGGGGTCCCCCTTCGTCTTCGGCGGCTCTAGCTGCTTGGCCATCTGGTGACGTCACCACGATGGTGTGAAATGGGCTGCTGCTGTTATGGTTGATCATATCTAGTTAATTAAAATTACGTTTGCGTTTTTTTCGCTGCTTTGAGCTTTGAAGCAGGGTCATTATGGAGATGTATTTCTCCAACTTTCTTCTTGCTCCCGTCCCAAAGATAGATACACAAAAATGCGCAAAGATCGTTACGGATCGTAAGGCCTTTTATTGGCGCGCCCAACGGTTTTGAGTAAAATGCCCAAAGTCAGCGATGACAATCATACATCTTCATGAACGTATACCTACATACCTCATATGTGTTTTTGGCCAACTTCCGATGCCGAAATCGGAACCAAACGAAACACCTGCACGCACGAAAGCTGCCCCCTCAAGTGCTGTTCCTTTACAGTAGCATTGCTCTTTTCCGCATCATCATCTATTTTACTAGACACTAGAGGCTCAAACTCTATTCTCACCCACTTCCAATTATACCAATTCTAATAAATTTCCAAAATGGCTTCCGATCAGATCCGTCAAATGGTAAACTTCATCCTCCAAGAAGCCCACGAAAAAGCAAATGAAATCCGCGTCAAGACCGAGCACGATTTCAACCTCGAGAAGCAAACCCTCGTGCACGAGGCCAAACTCAACATCCAAGATGAATTCGCCAAGAAGGAAAAAGACCGCGAGGTCGAGGAGAGAATCGCCCGCTCTGCCGAGATCGGAGAATGCAAGGTGAAGAAGATGCAGACGCGCGATGAGCTCCTCCAGCAGCTCTTGGCAGAGGCTGGTACCAAGCTCGGCGTTGTGGCGAGGGGGAGCAACTACCCCCAGCTTCTCCAGAAGCTCATTGTGCAGGGACTCATCAAGATTGAGGAGATTGAGGTCATTGTGTACTGTCGTAAGGAGGATCTGGAAACTTGCGCTTCGGTTTTGCCCGCTGCTATTGAGGAATACGTCGAGATCATTGAGAGGGAGAGCGGAATCAAGCTCTCTCCCAAGGTTACCATGAACGGCAACGATAGCAGGACTCTTCCTGATTCTACTCACGGAGGTGTTGTTCTTACTTCTTGTGGCGGAAAGATTGTCTGTGACAATACCATGGCTGCCAGGTTGAAGCTTGTCTACGAGGAGCTCTTGCCGTCTATCCGTGCCATTCTTTACCCCGAGGAATAGATTATTGGTGATACTTACACTAGTTAACCTTGTATAAAATGGATGAATCATGGCCTGAATCTTGGCCAACTAGAGATGGAAGATACACAAGCAAATACATGGCGCATAAAATCATAAGATAAACATGAAATTTGAATAAGCTTCTTATTATAATGTTATATACAATGCTGCTGCCCTGATAATACATACTGTACTGTCGTTGGCAATAATGAGCATTGACATTTTTATTGAATGATTATTGTTTGTGTAGTCCAAGATAAATGCCGAATAAAAGAGTCACAAATGACAACTGGAAAATCCATTCTCATTTTAACGGTATCATACTACTGTAATACCAAGTTAAGTTCTAAGTCGTCAGTCAAAATTGAAAGATTTTTCAGGAGGAAGAACAAAGCCTTTGGAGAATATATCCAATCTGACTACAGTACTCCTGTACATCCGCACCAATTGCATTCGTAATCATCTATGCTACTGTAGCTTATCTACAAATCAAAATGATACACACAATTACATTTGTCATTCAATCCTAGAAATATATCCTTTCTCATAACAATAATCCATCGCAGCTGCAGTAGCACCAAATAAAACCACGCTCTCCAGACCGCTGAACATCAACTGCTGAAGCATTGACCAATCAAAATAACCAAAAGGATCTCCGCAATCCAAAGGCACAGCATCGCAATAATAGCTAACCCTCACCCGACTCACAGTCCTCACAATCACAAAGGCCCCGATAACACCCATGGGGAGCATCGTATCCTTTTCCTCACCTTCACGAACGCAATACCTATACACGATGGCAAATAGTGCTGCAGAGATGGATCCAGTGTCTGTATCAAATTCCCATTGTGCAAGGCCGTTCGTGATCGTTTCGCCTGGGAACAATATGTCATGCAGGGCTGTGATGGGCGTCACTGCTATGCCGCCAGCGAAGAGGCCTACTATTGCTGTTTTGACGGATTCAAATTGTTGTGCCAATTTGGATTTTCCTTTTGCTTCTTTCTTTGGTGGGGAGGATACGGAGGAGCGCGTAACGGAAGTTTGAGTGGCAGATGGATCTCCATCGTAGGAAGGATTTGCCCTCTCACTCTGTTGTACGGCTGATTCTACTGCCCCGGCAACTGCGGGACCGTTCACTACAGAACCCAGGACATCTTCTAGGAATGCAAATACATTTTGTTTTCTCTTCCTCTCTGCCTCAGCCATTAATGCCTTTTCTGTTGTATCGACATCATCGCCTTTAATTTCAGCTTGTTGCTGGAAGATGGAAGCTAATGTTTTTGATTTTTTACTATTTTGCTTGCTCTCATTTATCCTCTTGAGATATTTCTCTTCCTCGTCGTTATCTTTCTTTGATTCTAACCATGAAGTGCCAGTGCGTGTAGGTTGCCGCCTTCTTGACACTAACGCTTTTCGTCCACTACTACGTGTAGAATAAGAAAAGGCAGTCGCACTTGACAATAAATGTGCAACCATGAAGGCTGCCAGCATCATTGTGTTTGTTACTATTTTCGCCATTCCTCTTGAACAATAAGAAGGAATCCTCTGGAAATAGCTATGAATGATGTATTGTGAAAATATTCCGTCTTGTACTACGAAGAACTTTGCAATTGAAATTGACGGCCAATAATGGATAATGGCTTCACTTTAGAAATAGTCTGCAGTAAAATTCCTCAGGAGAATAGACAAGGAAGGCCACAAATACTCCAGTGCAAGAAAGAGTAAGATCTGGGATAGGGTCCGAAGGTTTGGAAATACTGACAATCTGTACAACAACAGTATGTACAACAACTAAGACCCCCTCACCATCAATCAACACCACATCCACATCATCCCACATGATCCATCATCTTTCACGAGAAAATTTGGTTCTTGTTCACGAACCTAAAAACGTCATAAACCGCGAAATTTATTTTGAAGCATCCTTCTCTTTTTCCAGCCCCCTCCCTCCTCTCTTTCTCTCTCTCTCTTGCTTGTACAAAAAGATTTCATTTCAAGTTGAAGGTAAAGATTGAAGAAAAATGCTGTCTTTTATGGTTCACCCCACGATAAGAAAAAAATGGCAATAATCTGAAGTCATTCATCTCACAATTTCCAACCGGATCCAAAACAAATTACATAAACCAAAATGAAGCTTATCCTTGCATCCCTCATCGCCTCTGCTGCTGCTTTCGCTCCTTCCCAGGTTGCTAAGTCCTCCACTTCCCTCAACGCTTTCGAGGGTGAGCTCGGAGT
>Ga0115005_10001188_pt1 | contig 20403 bp, 14 predicted proteins | sample ArcOceMetagenome_FD_87163 | JGI IMG/M metagenome (GOLD analysis project Ga0115005, IMG submission 87163) | Marine eukaryotic phytoplankton communities from Arctic Ocean - Arctic Ocean - Greenland ARC118M Metagenome | ecosystem: Environmental > Aquatic > Marine > Oceanic | place: Arctic Ocean... | reverse complement strand
GTTCTTGAAATCTTTCTCTAGTCAGTAAGTCTTCTAATTTGTGAATATCATAAAGTATGTATTTAAGTGTTTCGAGGTCTACATACTTTTTTGGCATAATATTGATATTTTATAGTTGTTTTTGATAGCTAATCTATTCTGATTTATCAGCTTTTATATCTTCAAATATAACAAAAATTATTATGCATGCATAGTAAATTACAAAAACTAGATATACTTAATACATTATAATTCACTTATCAGGAATTATAAAGTGTTTCTACTCCTAGAAAAAAGGGTGAATTTTGAGTTTTAAAGTTGATTTTTAATTTTAAGCAGTTCAGCTCTAACAGCTTCTAATCTGCTAATAATTTCGTGATTATTAAAAATTCCTTCAGGATTTTTTTTAAGTTTCTGTTTTGCACCATCTAAAGTGAAGCCTCTTTCTTTAACTAAATTGAAGATTAATTTAAGATTCTTGACATCTTCTTGAGTGAAAAGTCTATTACCTTTTGCATTCTTTTTAGGTTTTATAATCTCAAATTCTTTTTCCCAAAAACGAACCAAGGAGGTATTTACTTGAAAAGCCTTAGCAACTTCCCCTATTTTATAATATCTTTTTTCAGGTAAATTTACGTGCATAATTAATCTAAAGATTGACTTTCTTCTGAGGTTTTTTGTAAAGCTGCAAATTCATCCAAAGTTAAATTTCCGTAATAAAAATTTATCGGATTTAAAGGGCGACCATTTTTATGAACTTCATAATGTAAATGCGAAGAAACAGACAAACCTGTATTACCAACAAAACCAATTAAATCACCTCTTTTCACCTCTTGTCCTCTTCTTACCTTCATTTTACTCATATGTGCATAAATAGTTTTATAACCATAACCATGCTCTATATAAACTACTTTACCAAAGGTACTGCTCCTTTGTGCTCTGCTTACTTTTCCATTCCCAGCAGCATAAATTGGAGTTCCTGTTGCTGAGGTAAAATCCATTCCTTTATGAAACTTTTTGATTTTTAAAATAGGATGCATCCTCATTTTATAGCCAGAAGCTACATAAAAATCAGTTTTTTCAATTGGTAATATTGCCGGAATAGAGGCTAACATGTCTTTCTTTTCTTTGGCTAGAGCAACAATTTCATCTAAAGATTTCGACTGTACTACCATTTGCTTAGACAAAATATCGACTTCTTTTGTGAGTTTTTTTATCAATTTAGTATTATCATAACCCTCTAAGTTTTTATATCTATTTACACCGCCAAAACCAGCTTTACGTTGTTCTTCAGAAATAGGGTTTGCTTCAAAATAACTTCTATATATATTATTATCTCTTTCCTGAAGTTGGCCTAAAAACACAGCGTTTTCATCCATTCTTTTCCCTAACAATTGGTAATGTAATTTTAAGTTTTCAACCTCTCTTTTTTGAGCTCTTTCTGACGGAGACATAATAATTTGACTAAAGCCAATAAAACCAAAAAAAGCAATTAAGGTGACACCTAAAAAGGTAAAAATTATTCTTCTATAATAGTTACTCTTATCTACAGTAATTTTTCTGTAAGAAAGCGTATCCTCATCATAATAATATTTTACTTTTGCCATAATGCTAAATGTACTATTTTTGTCTTTATAATTGGTTTTTAACTTTAAAAACCTCTTTGTAATAGCAAACAAATTTACAAAATGTTTTACAACTGCTTTTTTTAAGTGGTTTTGTTTAAAAATAAATTAACATAAATCAATATAGTCGGAAACTCCTTTTTTATGAAATCTCAAGATATTCGTTCCACTTTTTTAAATTTTTTTCAAGAAAAATCGCATTTGGTAGTTCCTTCTGCTCCCATGGTTACAAAAGATGATCCAACATTAATGTTTGTGAATTCTGGAATGGCGCCTTTTAAAGAATACTTTTTAGGAAATGGGAAACCAAAAAAGAACAGAATTACAGATTCTCAAAAATGTTTACGTGTTTCCGGAAAACATAATGATTTAGAAGAAGTTGGCTATGACACCTATCATCACACGTTATTTGAAATGTTAGGAAATTGGTCTTTTGGAGATTATTTTAAAAAAGAAGCTATTGCTTGGGCTTGGGAGTTGCTGACTGAAGTGTACAAAATAGACAAAGACATTTTATATGTTACTGTTTTTGAAGGAAGTGATGATGCTGATAATCTAAATATGGATACAGAGGCGTATGATTTGTGGAAACAGTGCATTTCTGAAGACCGTATTTTAAAGGGAAATAAAAAAGATAATTTTTGGGAAATGGGTGAACAAGGACCGTGTGGACCGTGTTCTGAAATTCATGTTGACATACGCTCTGCAGAAGAAAAAGCAAAAGTTGATGGCAGAACGTTAATCAATAAAGATCATCCGCATGTTGTAGAGATTTGGAATTTAGTTTTTATGCAGTATAACAGGAAAGCTGATAACTCTCTAGAAAACTTACCTAACAAACATATAGATACGGGTATGGGTTTCGAGCGTCTTTGTATGGTTTTACAAGGAGTTCAATCTAATTATGATACAGATGTTTTTACACCAATCATCAGGGAAATAGAAACCATTACGAATACAAAATATGGTTCTGATGAGAAACAAGATATTGCAACTCGTGTAATTTCTGATCATGTAAGAGCGGTTGCTTTTTCAATCGCGGATGGCCAGTTACCTAGCAACACAGGATCAGGTTATGTGATTCGCAGAATTTTAAGAAGAGCTGTAAGATATGGTTTTACTTTTCTCGATAAAAAAGAACCTTTTATTTATAGATTAGTTGCTGTTTTAAGTGAAAAAATGGGAACTGCTTTCCCTGAATTAAAAGCTCAAAAACAATTAATTGAAAACGTAATTAAAGAAGAAGAGACCTCTTTCTTAAGAGCTCTAGATCAAGGTTTAATTTTGTTAGATGGTATTGTTTCATCAGCAAAAAGTAAAGAAATTTCTGGTGATAAAGCTTTTGAATTGTTTGACACTTATGGTTTTCCTATAGATTTAACTGCTTTAATTTTATCGGAGAAAGGATATACTTTAGATGAAGAAGGATTTGAAATTGAACTTCAAAAACAAAAAAATAGATCTAGAGCCGCAAGTGAAATGTCTACAGGTGATTGGACTGTTTTAAGTGACGATGCTATTGAAGAGTTTGTAGGTTACGATACATTACAATCGAATGTAAAAATTACGAGATACAGAAAAGTTACTTCTAAAAAAGATGGTGAAATGTATCAATTAGTTTTTAATCTGACTCCTTTTTATCCAGAAGGTGGAGGTCAAGTTGGTGACAAAGGGTATTTAGAAACTGCTCATGGAGATGTTGTTTACATTTTAGATACCAAAAAAGAAAATAATGTTATTATTCATTTTACTAAAAATCTTCCAAAGCACGTTAATGAAGCTTTTAAAGCTGTTGTAGATGCAAAACAACGTTATATAACAGAATGTAATCATACAGCTACTCATCTGTTGCATCAAGCATTAAGAGAAGTTTTAGGGACGCATGTAGAACAAAAAGGCTCTGCAGTTCACTCAAAAAATTTACGTTTTGATTTTTCTCATTTTTCTAAAATGACAGTTGATGAATTAAGAGAAGTTGAAAATTTTGTTAATAGTAGAATTGCTGGTAAACTTCCTTTAGAAGAAAAAAGAAACATTCCTATGCAACAAGCAATTGAGAATGGAGCAATCGCTTTATTTGGTGAAAAATATGGAGATACTGTAAGGACTATAAAATTTGGAAAATCGGTAGAACTCTGTGGAGGTACTCACGTAAAAAATACAAGTGACATTTGGCATTTTAAAATAAAATCTGAAGGTGCAGTTGCTGCAGGAATTAGAAGAATTGAAGCAATTACAAATGATGCCGTAAAAGATTTTTATTTCGAAAACAATAGAGCTTTATTTGAAATAAAAGACTTACTAAACAACGCTAAAGAACCGGTAAAAGCAGTAAAGAAATTACAAGATGAAAATACTACTTTACAAAAACAAATTGAGCAATTATTAAAGGATAAAGCTCAAAATTTAACTGGCGAAATTAAAAATCAATTACAAGAGATTAATGGTGTTCAATTCTTGGCGACAAAAGTAGATTTAGATCAAAATGGAATTAAAAATCTAGCCTTTGCTATCGGAAAAGAACATAAAAATTTATTCTTACTTTTTGCCTCTTCAGAGAAGAAAGACAAAGCCATGCTCACCTGCTACATTTCTAAAGAGTTGGCAAATGAGCGCGGTTATGATGCGGGGAAAGTTGTAAGAGAATTAGGTAAATTAATTCACGGAGGTGGTGGAGGTCAAAATTTCTTTGCAACTGCTGGAGGTAAAAATCCTGGAGGAATTCCGAAAGCATTGGAAAAAGCGAAAGATTATTTAATTTAAGATTTAAACTTTTTCTAAATTTCAAGGTCCTAGTTTAAAAGTATTTAGCTAATCTATTTTTTCAAATAAAAAGATTAAATTTGAAAAAGTTCAACATTAGTTTTCATTCACCTAAACTAAACTATGCCTAATTTAGATATTTATTCAGGAAACTGGACTGCAAAAGAAGCTAGACATTTACTCAAAAGAACTTCTTTTGGTATCTCAGAAATAGTAGTTTCTGAAGCTGTTTCTTTGGGTTTGTCTGGTACTATTGATAAACTGTTTGAAGAAAAACCGCTGCCTGATGCTCCTTTAAAATATCAATTAGATGGTATTGGGAATGGTGAAATAAATGACCCCGATGTAATTTATGGAGAAACTTGGGTAAATGCACCAGCGTATCCAGATTTACCTACGACTAATGCAAGAAACAAGGTCTTTAGGTCTAGAAATAGATCTTTATACGCTTGGTCTTTTTTGCAAATGCAGAACTCAAAAATTTCAATTAGAGAAAAACTAACTTTATTTTGGCACAATCATTTTGTGTCTGAAAACACAAATTCTCATAGAGAATTCGTTTACATAAATATCTTGAGAACAAATGCTTTAGGTAATTTTAAAGAACTTACGAAACAAATTACAACAGATCCAAATATGCTTATTTATTTAAGTGGATATCAAAACTCAAATAAGGCTCCAAATGAGAATTACTCAAGAGAACTTTTAGAGCTTTTTTCTATTGGAAAAGGGGATGCTATTGGTAATGGGGATCATACAAATTATACAGAAGATGATGTTGTACAAATGTCAAAAATATTAACTGGATGGAGCGTTAGAGGAATTGCGCATGAAGAAGGACTCGTCTCTTATTTCTCAAATTTTAAACACACAAAAGAGAGTAAAACTCTTTCTCACAGATTTAACAATGCTGTTATCTCTGAAAATGGCGAAAATGAATACAATGATTTAATTGATAAAATTTTTGAGCAAGAAGAATGCTCAAAATTTATTTCGAGACAATTGTACATATGGTTTGTAAATGCAGAAATATCAGAAACAATCGAAACCAATATCATTGAGCCATTAGCAAAAAACATTAGAGATCATAATTACGAAATTGCTCCTGCTCTAAAAATTCTATTGTCTTCAGAACATTTTTTTGAAAACACTTTTTGCATGATAAAAAGTCCTATTGATTTGATGCTTTCTGCCACTGAATCTTTATTTCTTTCTGCACCAAAAACTTCTGTTTTAGAAGAATATGAATTCGCTTTAATTTTATATTTAGCCGCTTCAGATATAGGACAATCTATTTTTCATCATCCAGATGTAGCAGGATGGAAAGCGTATTATCAAAAACCACTCTTTTACAAAACTTGGGTTAACAACTATCTGTTACCAAAAAGATTAGAATATTGTAAGATTTTAGTAACTGGTGGTGAATTATTGATTGATAAAAAAAAGTATGTAGTACCTCCTTTAGTACCCGTATTATTGCTAGCCTCAAGTATACAAAACGCTGAAAACCCTAACATTTTAATAACATCATTAGCAGACCAATTATTTAATTATGAAATTTCTCAAAATCAAATTGATAGCTTAAAAGACATTTTAATTCCGGGATTGCCAGACTTTGAATGGACTGTAGAATATTCTGAATTTTTAGGAAACCCCTCAGACACTGCTTTACGAATTTCTATTGAAAACAAACTTAGAAATTTGATTGGAACTATGGTGCAAATGTCTGAATTTCAAATAATGTAAGATGAAAAAGAAACAAAAATTAAATAGAAGAGATTTTATTAAGTTAAGCTCCATTGCTTCTGCTTCCTTAACAATTGCATTAAGTGGATTTCCAATATTTGCAAACAAAAAACCCAAAGAATACAACTTTACCGTAGGCAATGACAATGTTTTAGTTCTAATACAATTACAAGGCGGAAATGACGGTTTAAACACGGTTTTCAACCTAAATCAATATGATAATTTACAAAGTGTTCGTTCTAACATTATCGTTCCAGAAAATGAATTATTAATGGTTGATGATGTCACTCGTTTTCATCCAGCAATGACAGGAATTCAGCAAGTTTGGGAACAAGAAAAATTATCTATTATTCAAAATGTTGGCTATCCAAATCAAAATCGTTCTCACTTTAGGTCAACAGATATTTGGAATTCTGCATCAAATGCGAAAGAATATGTTTCTTCAGGTTGGATTGGGCGCTTTTTTGATAGCAATCATTCAGAATTTCCATCCAATTATCCAAATACAGAAAACCCACATCCGTTTGCAATTACTATTGGTAAAATAGTTTCAGAAACTTGTCAAGGACCAAGCGCCAATTTTTCTATGGCATTAAATGATCCTGAAAACCCAGGAACAGCTTTAGTTTCTAACTCTGGTGAGATTCCAGATAATTGTTACGGAGATGCATTGTCTTTTGTAAATGAAACCATTAGCCAAACCAATGCCTATGCAGATATAATTATAAATGCATCTAATTCTGGTAATAATTTATCAGATAAATATACAGATTCTGATTTAGCAGAAAAGCTAAAGCATGTTGCTAAATTAATTTCTGGCGGGTTAAAAACAAAAGTATTTGTGGTACAAATTGGTGGTTTTGACAATCATGACAACCAAGTTGTAGAAGGAAATACTAAAACTGGAGAACATGCGGCTTTATTACAAGAATTATCTGACGCAATGTTTGCTTTTCAAGATGATTTACAATTGCTAAATATTGATGAAAAAGTAATTGGAATGACCTATTCTGAATTTGGAAGGAGAATTCATTCGAATGCGGGTTTAGGCACAGATCATGGCACAGCTGCCCCTCTTTTTGTTTTTGGCACCTGTGCTAAAAATCAAGTATTAGGAGATGCTCCCGAAATTGACACACAAGTTGATGAGAAAGAAGGCGTGCAAATGCAATTTGATTTTAGAAATATTTATAGTACTATTTTAACGGATTGGCTTGGAGCAACAAAGGTGGAATCTAATGCTATTCTGTTTAATGAATTTGATGCTTTACCCATTTTTAAACAAGGATGCTCAGCATCACTTTCTTCAGCAAATTTTCTATTAGAAAAACTTGAAATTAATATCTTTCCAAATCCCACAATAGACTTCATAAACATCGAATTTACTGGAAATAACGAACAGGTTAAAATTACTTTGTATAATACAATTGGTGTTATTGTAAAAGAAATTACAAATAAAAAATATAATGCTTTAAAACACACTTTAAATATTGACATAAAAAACTTGCCTAAAGGAAATTACTTTGTACTTTATCAATCAAAAGGATTTTCTAAAACTAAAAAATTGCTGAAGTATTAATTTTTAAACTAATTTTACCGCAGTTAATATTTAATCATGAAGCTTCAAACACAGGTCCCTCTAAAAAAAGAAACTGGAAATCTAATAAATTATCAATCTAATATTCTTTTGTTAGGTTCTTGTTTTTCAGAGAGTATTGGAGACAAATTAAATCACTTTAAATTTCAGTCAACTCAAAATCCATTTGGAATACTTTTTCATCCAAAAGCAATAGAGAACTTAATTACAAATGCCGTCAATGAAAAAGTATATTCTAGTGCAGATTTTTTTTATCAAAACGAAGCTTGGCATTCTTTTGACGCGCATTCTAGTTTAAGTTCTGAAAATGAAAAATCACTGTTAAACAAAATAAATTCTGCAATTTCATTAACTAATAGAAAATTAAAGGAAGCAACTCACATTTTTATTACTTTAGGAACTTCTTGGGTATATAGATCTTTAGAAACAAAAGATATTGTAGCTAATTGTCATAAAGTTCCGCAAAAAAAATTTTTAAAAGAATTGTTAACTGTTGATGAAATTAAAGAAAGTTTACATGCGATGATTGTCCTTTTAAAATCTGTGAATAAAAATATAAACATCACTTTTACGGTTTCTCCGATAAGACATTTAAAAGATGGTTTCACCCAAAACACTCAAAGTAAATCGCATTTAATTTCAGCAATTCATAACATACTTAATGAAGACAATATATCTTATTTTCCTTCCTATGAAATTATGATGGACGAATTACGTGATTATCGTTTTTACGCAGAAGACATGATTCACCCAAATAAAACAGCCATCAATTACATTTGGGAGAAATTTATAGACACTTGGTTTTCTGAAGAAACCAAACCAACAATGAAAGAAATTGATGTAATTCAAAAAGGAATTTCACATAGGCCTTTTAATAAAAATTCAGAACAATATCAATACTTTTTGAAAAAGATAGCTGAAAAAAAAGAAAAATTAAAAGCTCAGTTTCCATTTATAAAATTTTAAAATATCGCATTTGATGTATTGATTTATCAAACTTTACATCAAATTAGTATCTTTACCCAAAAAATATTAAAATGTCTAGAAAAGTTTTATTCCACTCTTTTATTTGTTTATTTTTTTCTCTTCTTTTTAATAATTTTATCTCAGCACAAACTTTTAATCGCATTGAAAAATTAGCAGGGCTAGGAATACTTGAAGAAAATAATGGAGCATCTGTAGCAGATTATGATGGCGATAATGATTTAGATATTTTCGTTGTTGCAAAAAGTATTGATAAGGCAGGAATTGAAAAAACCCATAGTAAACTATTTAGGAACAATAATGATGGAACCTTTGAGGATGTAACTGAAGAATCTGGTCTTTTAGGGATATTAACCTCAGAAGAAGTTACATTAGACAATAGCGCATTAGATGGATTTAAATATGGTGCTTCTTGGGGAGATTTTAATAACGACGGTTTTCCAGATATTATATTAACCTATTCATTAAAAATTCAATTATACTTAAATAAAGGAGACGGTACATTTAAAGATATAACTAACAGTTCAGGAATTCAAGGGTTTAATAACTGCATTACTCCTAGTATCACTTGGTTTGATTACAATAATGATAGTTATTTAGATCTATATATAACTACTTGGGGAGCATGTGAAAGTGCACAACTTTATGAAAACAATAAAGATGGAACTTTTGTGGATGCTTCAACTAAAATACAAGTAACTGGTGAAACCTACTATTACCAAGCTTTTCCGTTCGATTTTAATAAAGATGGGTGGATGGATTTATATATTACAAATGATTTATTTAATGCCAATCCACTACTTATAAATCAAAACGCTAATCAATTAATTGATGACGCCGATACTTATGGAATTCAAAATAACGAAAATGACATGGGAGTTGCTATTGGAGATTATAATGGCGATGGAAATTTTGATTTATACGTAACTAGTATTAATGAGAATTTTTTACTTAAAAGCAATGGAGATAATACTTTTACAGATATCGCTTTAGAAAAAAATGTAAAAGATGTTGGATGGTCTTGGGATGCCAAATTTGCAGATTTTGATCTTGATGGTGATGAAGATTTATTTGTCGTAAATGGATACGATTTTGCCTTTACAGACGAAGAATATAATGCTTATTATAAAAACTTGTTAAATGAAGGTCAAGAAGCTTTTATTGAAATCGCTGAGGATATTAATTTAAAAGATCTAACAACAAGTGTTAGTGCTCAAGCTTTTGATTATGATAATGATGGTGACTTGGATATTTTTGTTACAAATAGTGATAGATCTTCTTATTTTTATGAAAACAAAACACTAAACTTCACCGAAAGTAGTACTCTAAAATGGCTTAAAGTTAAATTAGAAGGCACAACTTCAAATAGAGATGCAATAGGGACAACGTTAACCTTAACAACAGCTGATAGAAGCCTAAAAAGATACTATAATGGTGTTGGTTTTTTAAGTCAAAGTTTAGCTCCTGTTCATTTTGGACTAAATAATGATACTGAAGTTTTGCAATTATCTATTGAATGGCCATCAGGATTAATAGAAACCTATCAAAATATAAATACCAATACTACTATTAAAGCTACAGAGGGTGAAGGCTTTCAGGTTTTAGATATTCAGCCCAGCATTAAGATTTCTGGATGTACGGACCCTATTTCATGCACGTATAACCCAAGAGCTTATATAGATGACGGTTCGTGTACATACTTAGAAGTAGCAGAAATTACTGGAAATACAAATTCAGGATTTCTAAAAGAAGAAATTTACACCTATCCTTTGCCGACAAATTCAACTTCAGCATGGTCAATAGTTGGTGGAGAAATTATAGAAGGACAAGGAACTAATTCCGTTAAAGTGAAATGGGGTGTTGAAGAAAAAGGAGTCGTTTCGGTTAAAGAAGTCACCCCAAATTGTTCAAGCGTTTCCGTAAACTTAGAAATCCAATTAAATATTAATGAAATAGAATTAGACAAATCTATAGCTAGAATTTGGAATGAAGCTCTTTTACAAGCTATTAGAAATGATTTCGCCAGACCAACAGTTCATGCTAGAAATCTTTTTCATACCAGTGTTGCCTTATATGACGCCTGGGCTATATACAATGAAATGGCAGAACCTTATTTAATTGGCAATGATGTACACAACTTCACTAGCGAACTTTTACAATTTGTACCTGAAGAAAGTGTTGCACTATCTATAAAAAAAACAATAAGCTATGCTGCATACCGCTTGCTTAACCATCGTTTCAAAGACTCACCTGGATTTGATACATCAAAAGCAAGATTCGATTTAATTATGAATCAATTAGGGTATGACATCAATTATACTTCATTAGACTATGTGTCTGGAAATGCTGCAGCGCTTGGAAATTATATCGGTGAGGAAATTATTAAATATGGTGAAATCGACGGCTCCAGAGAACAAACAGGTTATGATAATGCATATTATACACCGTTTAACAATCCGCTAGTACCAATTTTTTCGGGAAATAGTACAATTCAGGACCCTAATAGATGGCAACCTTTAAGCCTTGCTTCTTTTATAGACCAAAGTGGTAACACTATTGACGGAGGAGCAACTCAATTTTTAAACCCTGAATGGGGTAATGTTTCTCCTTTTGCCCTAAATAATGATGATTTAGTAACTTATCAAAGAGATGGTAATAATTACTTAGTCTATAATGATCCTTCAAATCCGCCTTATATACATGCAGTTAATAATGTTTCGTCAAGTGACGCCTATAAATGGGGGTTTTCTTTAGTATCCATTTGGGGATCTCACTTAGATTCTAATGATGGTGTTATTTGGGATATATCCCCAAAATCCATTGGTAATATTTCCAGTACATTTTTTCCAGATGACTTTCGAAATTACTCAGAGTTTTACAATCTGTTTGAAGGAGGTGATATTAGTGAAGGTAGATCCATAAATCCATATACCAATTTAGGTTATGAAGAGCAATTTGTTCCGAGAGGAGATTATACGAGAGTACTAGCCGAGTTTTGGGCAGATGGTCCAGATTCTGAAACACCGCCGGGACATTGGTTTTCTATTCTTAATTATGTAAACGATAATCCTTTATCAACCAGAAAGTTTGAAGGTAAAGGAGAAGCACTTGAGGCACTTGAATGGAATGTAAAATCTTATTTTATACTAGGCGGAGCGATGCATGATGCCGCAATTTCTGCTTGGAGTATAAAAGGATGGTATGATTACATTCGTCCAATTTCTGCAATTCGGTATATGACTGATAAAGGACAAAGTTCAGACCCATTGGAGACAAACTTTCATCCAGAGGGAATTAAATTAATTGATGGTTATATTGAAATAGTAAAAGAAAATGACCTCCTTGTTGGTAATAATTTACAGCATTTAGGAAAAATAAAAGTATATACTTGGAAAGGACATGATAATATTGAAAATGTAGAAACAGATAAAGCTGGTGTAGGTTGGGTTTTGGCTGAAAACTGGTGGCCTTATCAACGTCCTTCATTTGTGACTCCGCCATTTGCTGGTTTTGTCTCTGGGCATTCAACTTATTCGAGAGCAGCTGCAGAAGTTTTAACATTAATTACTGGGGATGAATATTTTCCTGGTGGTTTAGGTGAATTTGTCGCCAAGAAAAATGAGTTTTTAGTTTTTGAAGAAGGCCCCTCTGAAGATGTTACTTTGCAATGGGCCACTTATAGAGATGCTTCAGATCAATGCAGTTTGTCTAGAATTTGGGGAGGTATTCACCCACCTGCAGATGATATTCCAGGCAGAAAGATTGGTCAAAAATTAGGTGTAGATGCATTTAATTTCGCATCCACATATTTTGAAGGAGCAACGGCTCATACTTCGAGTTACACAATTTTAAACAGTGTATATCCAAATCCCGTAAAAAACGGAGAATTATATATAACTAATACTAATTTTAAAGACACTTTTAAACTATTTGATATAAGAGGAAGAGAAGTATCCTCTTTTCAAAAAACCTTTAATGAGAACAAAAAAGAAACCCGCATAAAACTACCAAAACTCTTAACTTCTGGCATTTATCTTTTAAAAATTAATAATACCAGCACTCTTATAATTAAACAATAAATGAGATTTTAGAAACTAAGTAGGTTTAAAAATATGCCTTGTCTGCAATTATTATAAGTATTCGGAAGTTTAATCAAAAAGGAAGTTATTCTTTTAGATGTTTATCAACATTTTGCCAAGGACCACCATTAATAACATCTATTCCATTTTGCTTTAAAAACTGGGCAGCTTGACCACTTCTAGCCCCACTTCTACAAACAGCAATAACAGGTTTATTCCAAGATTTTATTTGCTCAATTTCTAAAGGAATTATCGTTAAAACAATATGTTTTGAAGCTTCTACGTGTCCTTCATCCCACTCCGCTTGTGTTCTTACGTCTAAAACAATTGCTCCTTTTTCTAAATATTCTTTAATTTCTTGATCCATATTCTTTCTTTTAAACAAGTTAAATAAACCCATACTATCTGATTAATTTTCACACAAAACTAATCCGTTTTCAATTAGTTTTGTGTAGCTTCTGTTACATTTTAATTCTTCTAATCTTTTTAAGATTGCAGATTTTAAATTGTAATTATTTTGCAAAGCTAATTCATAGATTTCTATATTCAATAACCAATCATGAGAAAAATTCATTTTTAACTCATTAAATATTTTTATTATTTTTTCTTCTGACACTGAATTTGTTACCCGCATTTTTTTTACTTGGTCATATAAAGCGTATAATTCTTTTTCAGATTCCGTGTAATGAATTTTGTGCGTTTTAACTTCAGAAACTTTACTACTATCTTCAAATGAATCTACATCAGCAGCACCAGCATAAGCAGAAACGACTTCTTTACCTATTGCCATGTCATAAATACCCCATTCTGGTTGAAATAAAATTTCACCTTTGTAAGTTACTGTGCAGTCATCTAAAGAGATAATTAAAATTCTACCTCTTAAATCTCTTGTTCCAGTAATTGCTTTTCCTTTTACAACAACACCACTTTCAAACTCTAAAGTCATAGATTTACCTTCATAGATTCCATAAGCCCTTAAATCTCTAGGGCTCATATTTTCAATTGGCAAATTAATTCCTTTTAATTTTCCAACAGGACTTCCAAAGCCTCCTGAATGACTTACGGTTCCATGACCAATTAATTCTTTATCTCTGTTTGCTAAGGCGGTTGCACCTGTTGTTTGAAAGTATGCAACTTTATTATTTTTATGTTTAATTACTTTCGTGAAAAATCCAGAAATTTGAATTCCTGTTGTTAACTCTATCGTTCCTGAATTTTTAGAATTTATCAATTTTTGAATGCCTTTTAAACCTCCGGTTCTTAAAGCCATTGTATTTGCAAATTCGTTTAAAACTAAACTTAAATAAGCAAAATCTGGTGTTACAAATAATTGAGGTTGTGGTCTTGTAATATCAAAATTTATGTTCGCTGCTTCAATTGAATAAGAAATTTTTTTAACTTCATCCTTCATACACCAATCACTTTCTCCTATCGAAGATAATAATCCTGCTCCATAAATCTTCGGGTTTTCTAAAGTACCGATTAAACCATATTCTACAGTCCACCAATGTAAATTTCTAATTTGGGCCATTTCAGACAATTCACCCATATTATTTTGCAACCACTCGACTTTTTCTTGAGCATCGTCAATTTTAGTTTGAAGTGAATTTGGGTCTTCCTTTAAAATAGATAAAAGCCTGATAGCTTCATACATTTCATAATCTTTAGAAGAAGAGATTGCTTTACTTCCTATTTCTCCAAAACGTCTTAAATATTCAGAATATTCAGGATTCGAAATTATAGGTGCATGACCTGCTGCTTCATGAATAATATCTGGTGCAGGCGTATATTCTATATGGTTAATAGTCCTCATATCTGAAGCAATTACCAAAACATTGTATGCTTGAAACTCCATAAAAGCATTTGGAGGAATAAAACCATCAACAGAAACTGCAGCCCAACCAATTCCTTTTAAGATTCTATTCATTCCCTCCATATATGGAATATTTTCAATAGAAATTCCAGTTTTTTCAAGCCCTTCTAAATATGATTTATGAGCAAATTTGCTTAAATAAGCAACATTCATCCTCATCACATATCTCCAAACCGCTTGATTTTGAGGGGTATATTCATCATAAGGTTGCTTAACCACGAACTTATATAAGTGTTTAGGCAACTTTTTAGTTACTTCATTAATTTCAAAATGTGCTCTCATTAAAGATTTCATAAAATTTACCCTGTAAAATTACGAACTTTACAATTCATCAAGACAGATTTCATGTTAAAAATTGAATTTTTGTATCATTACTTGCAGCGCTTACTAAAAAAAATACACAAAGGCAAAGTAAGATTGGTCACATTATTTTTTTTTATAATGTCCCTTGAATTTTAGAAGAAAATTATGCTTCAATTAAAAATTTATTTAATGAGTCTTCAGCATTCTAAATTAGCCTTTTCTAAAAGTTATTCTAACTCCTCTTAAAGCCAAAAAATTGTTCTCCTTAACTCCATCTTTACAAGAATTACACTAAGTTATCGGTTTCGTAAAAATTTTATAAAATCATTAAAATCTTTCTTATTTTTACTGTTCAATTTAAGACAATGAACAAGAAAGTTATTCTAATGATTTTGGATGGATGGGGAATTACGCAAGACCCAAAAGTATCCGCTATTTACAATGCCAAAACACCTTTTATTAGTGGTTTATATGATAAATATCCTAATGCTGAATTAAGGACTGACGGAGAACATGTTGGTTTACCTGAAGGGCAAATGGGAAATTCTGAAGTTGGACACATGAATCTTGGTGCAGGAAGAATTGTTTATCAAAATTTAGCGAGAATAAACAAAGCTGTAAAAGAAAAAACATTGGGACAAGAAAAAGTATTATTAGATACTTTTAAATATGCCAAAGAAAACAACAAAAATGTTCATTTATTAGGATTAGTTTCTAATGGAGGAATCCATGCACACATTAATCATTTAAAAGGAATTTTAGATATTGCTAAAGAAAATAAAGTTGATAACGTCTTTTTACATGCCTTTACAGATGGTAGAGATTGTGATCCAAAATCAGGCACCTACTTTATCAACGAAGTACAAGAATACATGAAAGAAAGTACCGGTGAATTAGCTACTGTTACTGGACGTTACTATGCTATGGATAGAGATAATAGATGGGAACGAATTAAAATAGCCTATGATGGAGTTGTAAATGCTATTGGCACAAAGACTACAGATATTTTGGCCACAATCAACAAAAATTATGAAGCTGGTTTAACTGATGAATTTCACAAACCAATCATTATTACAAATGAAGATGGATCTCCAAAAGCACAAATAAAAGAAGGTGATGCTATTATTTTCTTTAACTACAGAACAGACAGAGGAAGAGAATTAACAAATGCCTTGTCTCAAAATGATTTTCCTGAATTTGGAATGAAGAAATTAGATTTGTACTACACTACAATGACTTTGTATGACGCCTCTTTTAAAGGAATTAATGTTATTTATAATACTGATAATATTAAAAATACGTTAGGTGAAGTTTTATCCACGGCAGGAAAAAAACAAATTCGAATTGCAGAAACAGAAAAATACCCACATGTAACTTTCTTCTTTTCTGGAGGACAAGAAGCTCCTTTTGAAGGTGAATCTCGAATTTTAAGAAACTCACCAAAAGTTGCCACTTACGATTTAAAGCCAGAAATGTCTGCTTATGAATTGAAAGACGCACTTTGTGAAGATTTAGAAAAAGGAGAAGCCGATTTTGTTTGTTTAAACTTTGCAAATGGAGATATGGTTGGTCATACAGGAATTATGGAAGCAGCAATTAAAGCCTGCGAAGCTGTTGATGAATGTGCCAAAGCAGTCATAGAAACTGGCTTAGCAAATGGTTACTCTATTTTAGTAATTGCCGATCACGGTAACTGTGAAACCATGATGAATCCTGATGGCTCACCTAATACTGCACACACCACAAATCCTGTTCCTTTCATTTTAATTGATAAAGAAATCAAATCAATAAAAAGCGGTATCTTAGGTGATATTGCTCCAACAATTTTAGAATTAATGGGTATTGAACAACCAAAAGAAATGACTCAAAAATCGCTTTTATAATGATGAAAAATAGTGTAATAATTTTCTTAGCTACCTTTATTTTTGCATGCAGTGCTCACAAAAAGATCATAGAAACTTCGTCTGGAGAAACTAAAAAAAATGCTAGAGAAATAACAGCAAAAAAAGACACAAATGGCTATTTAATTGGTATTGCTAATAAAGAATCATTCCAAGACGCATCTTTTAAAGAATGGTTTAATAGCAAATATGCAGCATACATCTCAGACAAAGAAACCATTAATCAATTAACGTATGCCCTAAAAGGTTATACCATAAAGGGGTTTATGGGCACTTGGTGCGGAGATAGCAAAAGAGAAACTCCTCATTTTTATAAAATTTTAGAACAATCTGGTTTTGATAACAATGATTTTGAATTAATAACTGTAAACCGAAGCAAAAAAACTCCAGATAATCTTCAAGAAGGATTAAAAATTAAAAGAGTACCAACTTTTATTTTTTATAAAGAAGGTAAAGAAGTTGGACGCTATGTAGAATACCCTAGAGAAACTCTAGAAAAAGATATTTTAAAGATTGTTACTGGGCAACCTTACAAACATTCTTATGATAAGAGCAACTAGTTATTCTTTGTGATTTCTTAAGAAATAAATCCTAATAAATATAGTAACTTTGTGGTTCAATTTTTTTAAAATGATTAAAATTAAAACCAAAGAAGAAATAGAAATTATGCGCGAAAGTGCCTTAGTAGTTTCTAGAACATTAGGGATGCTTGCAAAAGAAGTAAAACCTGGTGTTTCTACTCTATATTTAGATAAACTTGCAGAAGATTTTATCAGAGAACAAGGAGCAATTCCTGGTTTTTTAGGCTTGTACGATTTCCCTAATACACTTTGCATGAGTCCTAACTCTCAAATAGTACACGGAATTCCGAACAAAAAACCATTACAAGAAGGAGATATTATTTCTATTGATTGTGGCGCTTTAAAAAACGGTTTTTATGGAGATCATGCCTACACTTTTGCCATTGGTGAAATTGATGTGGAAATCAAAAAATTATTAGAGGTTACCAAAGAAAGTTTATATGTTGGTATCAGAGAATTTAAGGCTGGTAATAGAGTTGGTGATGTTGGTTTTGCTATTCAAAATTTTACTGAAAATCATGGTTATGGAGTGGTAAGAGAATTAGTTGGTCATGGCTTAGGACGCGAAATGCATGAAGATCCAGAAATGCCAAATTATGGAAAAAAAGGAAAAGGTAAAAAATTTATTGAAGGAATGGTTGTTGCCATTGAACCTATGACAAACTTAGGAACCCATAAAATAAGACAGCATTCTGATGGATGGACAATTACAACTTTAGACAACAAACCCTCTGCTCATTTCGAACACGATATTGCAATTGTTAATGGTAAACCAGAATTACTTTCAACATTTAAATATGTAAATGAAGCTTTAGGAATTGTAACTGATATTGAGGATGAGTTTCGAAATTAGATAAAACACTAAGATTCTCAGCGAAATTACTCTTTGAAACTCTGAGTAACAACTATGAAAATATTCAAATCTATATTAAATACGATACCCAGACCTTGGCTAATTAAAGTTAGCTATTTAGCTAGACCACTAATTGCTTTTTGGTTAAAGGGCGATAAATTTACAGATCCTATCGATGGAAAAAGTTTTCGAAAATTTTTACCTTATGGTTATGGAAAGCAACGTGAAAACGCACTATCTCCTTCAACTTTATCATTAGAAAGACACCGGTTAATGTGGCTTTTTTTAAGAGATGAAACGGAGTTCTTTACATCAGAAAAAAAACTAAGAACACTACATATTGCACCCGAACAATGTTTTTTAGATATTTTTCGAAAACAACAAAATTTAGAGTATACAACTTCTGATTTAGAATCTCCAATTGCAGATGTTAAAGCAGATATTTGTGATTTGCCATTTAAAGACAACTCTTTTGATGTCGTTTTCTGCAATCATGTTTTAGAACACATCCCTGATGATAAAAAGGCCATGCAAGAATTGTTTAGGGTAATGAAAAAAGGAGGTTTTGGAATTTTTCAAATTCCACAAAACTTATCAAAAGAAAAAACTTTTGAAGATAATACGATTACAGATAAAAAAGAACGTACTAAAATATTTGGGCAATATGATCATGTGCGAGTTTACGGTAAAGATTATTTTAACAAACTGCGTTCTATCGGCTTTAGGGTTAATGAAATTGATTACACACAAAAAATTGCTGTAGAAAAACTAGAACGATTCTGTTTAATGAAAAACGAAATTCTTCCTGTTTGCTATAAAGAATAACTAATTATTCTAAAAGAACCTTTACATTTATAAGTCGAATGCGGGCGTAGTAATCTTGCGTTAATGGTATATAAAAGAGTAATCTTATCACTAAAATAGCATCCCGAATTAAACCTAGTTTCACCTAGTTATGAGTATATGTTGTATATTCTTCAATAATTCCATTTTCAGAAGAAAATAACAGTATCACTTTTATACTTGGGTTCTTAGTTAAAAACTCCTTCGTTTTTTCTAAACCCATCGCCATAAATGCAGTTGCGTACGCATCTAAATCTGCACAATCTTTATTTGCAATTACAGAGGCACTTAACAAATTACTTTCTGTTGCATAACCCGTTTTTGGATTTATAATATGCACATATTTTTCTCCTTCACTAGAAATTCTAAATTTTCTATAATTGCCTGAAGTTGCCATGGATTTATTCGAGAGATTAATCGTTGTAAAGCCTTCATTATCGAAGGACTTCGCAGGATTAACTAACCTAATTAGCCAAGGTTTATTGTTCTTTTTAAGACCTTTTGATCTTATTTCTCCACCAATTTCAATCAAAAAATTTACTATATTTTTTTCATCAAAAAAACGTGCAACAACATCAATAGCAAAACCTTTCGCTATGGAATTAAAATCTAAATAAACCTTTGGGTTTTCTTTTAAGACCTTCCCATTTTTTAAAGATATTTTATCTAAACCTACAAATCGCATGCGTTCTTTTATCTCTTTATCTGTAAGATTTTTCTTTTCATTTTTAGGTCCAAAACCATAAGCATTCACCAAGTCTCCTACGGTTGGATCAAAAAAACCATTAGTCTCTTTATAAATTCTCTTCGATTTTTCAAATACCTCAGAAAATATTGCGTCTACAATAACTGTTGAATCTCCCCTATTTATTTTAGAAATATCTGATGCAGACATATAGGTTGATGTAGAGGAATTCACCAACAAAAAAAGGCTGTCTATAGATTTTTGATAATTAACATTCGCATTTAAATAAGTAATCTTATAACTTGTTCCAAAAACAGGACCTCTTAAGGTAAAGTCACTATTCTTCTTTTCCGTATTGCAGGCCACTAAAATTAACAAAACTATAATAAAAGTTGTTATTTTTTGAAGTTTCATGAATTCGTAAATTTTTCAACAAAAATAGTACATAAATTTTTCACAAAATGTTGTTAATCATACTTTTTATTGAGCCATTTTGTTAAATTTGTATAAAAGTTAAACCATTAAGTTTTAAAAGGATGAAAAAAATATCTTTACTCTTATTATCTGCAGTTTTAGTTAGTTCTTGTGTTT
>Ga0115005_10001186_pt1 | contig 20404 bp, 18 predicted proteins | sample ArcOceMetagenome_FD_87163 | JGI IMG/M metagenome (GOLD analysis project Ga0115005, IMG submission 87163) | Marine eukaryotic phytoplankton communities from Arctic Ocean - Arctic Ocean - Greenland ARC118M Metagenome | ecosystem: Environmental > Aquatic > Marine > Oceanic | place: Arctic Ocean... | reverse complement strand
CTGGGAATTGGGTCTGCCTTCAGACAACAATACGACGGGGGATTGGGAGGAAGCAATTCCTGTCGGGTCATTTAGTGAATTTGGTGACCCCAATACCATTACAGCTCCCAACAATGATCATACGGTAGGTTTTGCTGGTTATGCCTTTGTAACGGGTGTAAGTCCAGGTGCAGATGCTGGTGTGGGTGCAAATGATGTGGATGCGGGGCATACGACATTGTTGTCACCTGTGATCGATCTGACTGAATATGACAATCCTGTGATGTCCTACTGGCGTTGGTATGCAAACGCTCCCGCGACAGGTGCAAATCCTGCGACTGATTGGTGGCAGGTGGAGATTTCAAGCGATGGCGGAAATTCTTGGCAATATCTAGAGAACACACTTCAACAGGATATCAGCTGGAGACGAAAGGCCTTCCGTTTGGGTGATTATGTTGAGCTAACGGATGCATTTCAGATGCGTTTTATTGCTTCAGACAGTACGACCATTGGTGAGTATTTGGATGGTGGAAGCTTAATAGAAGCTGCCCTGGATGACATTGTTCTTTACGATGTCGTACCGCTCGTTGACGATGTGACCAATCTTGTGGCGCTTTCTTCTTTAAAGGTGTCACCCAACCCTTCGTCACACACAATATACATTGAGGGAAGTTTTGCAAATACGCCGGTTCAGATATTTGATATGAAGGGATCTCTCATTTATGAAGGAAAGACCCGTTCTACAGGAGATTTATCTCTTGATGTCAGTTCTTTTTCCGCGGGATTCTACAACATACAACTGCGCGATGTAAACGCAGTCAGATCCGCCCTCAGATTCGAGGTGCTCTAGACGTCTTTTTGTCAATGGGTTTGTCCTTGTGAATTGCTAAATCAGCTCTAAAGCTGAAGTAGGTAACCATCCCACATTTCCATTTTCAAGCAGGACTTCTGTCCATTCGTCTTGTGTACTTTGTATACACGTTTTTGTGCCTTCATGGAGTTGGAATAAACTCACGCCCAATTCTCCAGGCATACTCCTGACTTCTACGCGACTTTCCATAATGATTGCGCATGAACTTTTTGCGACTCTTTCATTTGTCGCATAAAGGAATAAAATAAAAATGAAGGCCAAGATGAAGTTCACCGAGGCAGCTCCTCGTGCATATGGAGCGATCAAGCGGTTTTCCCATCGCAAACGTATCGCAATAAAAACAAAAGCAAACGTCCAGGTGATGAGGCTGAGGATAAGCCAAATCTGCTGCATGTTTCCAGCAAAAATAACAGCAGCCAATTTGTCGAGACCTACACCAGGAAGTTCTTCTATTCGATCTATTGCACGTAATTCAGCCAAGAGAAGGTTTGCTCTGAGATCAGCATTAAGGGGCTTCATAAGCAATGCCCTTTCATAGTGAAGTAAGGCTTTTCCTATATCATCAAGCTTATAATAAACATTTCCGAGATTGTATTCTAGTTCAAAGCATTGATGATGTTGTGCGATCTCTTCATACAATACGACGGCCTCACTGAAGTTCCCCTCAACATATGCTGCATTTGCAAGATTGAAATTTTCATCGAGGATTTTATTTTCCAGACTTGATGAAGCAGTCATCGTTGCGGATGTAAAGCTGAGAATGAACAATACAATGAGGCTCATTCGATTTGATGGGTAGATACGTTCATCGCCAATATCGGCTAACGTTTTTGCTTCAGAAATAGACGTGTTTACATCTGGCAAGGCTCCAGGCGCAAATCTTGCCATTTCGCAAGTTTTAAGCAGTTGATCCCATTTAGAGGCTTCTTCTTCACTTAAGAGATTTCCTAAAATCTCAACCGCAGACGTTCGACTAAATGAACTTCTTCCCACTTGTAGTTTTGCACATAGATATATTTCAAGTGCTTCTCCCAAATTCGTGAATTGTATTTCTTTGTTTTCCGCAGCTGCACATTTTGCGAGTGACTTTGACAAAATCTTTTTTGCTTTTTTACTTTTAAACCCTGTTGGATCACGTAATTCATTGTTCAGATTTACGCGAAAAAGAAAAGCAGCAGCGGCGACAATAGGACCCAGTAGGAAAAGGAATAGAAACAGGTATTTTTTCTTGTTTCCATGCTGTTTAGAACCCCAATGTGAGTGTTCGGTGTCAATATGCCTGATGTCGTGATTAAGAATAGCGACATCTGTTTTCGTGCCAAACGTCGTTCCACCTTTTTCATCCCCGTCAGACCTCACAACGACGATGTTTTGTTCTGAAGTGCTCGTGGTGAGGTAGCGCTTCCCTCTTGGGTCAAAATAACCCGTCGTTATTTCGGGAAGTTTGTAGTCACCCGGTGCCCTAGGAATAATAACGTACTTATAGACTCGTTCTCCGGATTCACCATTTTTATTAATGTTGATCCTGTCCTTTACTTCTGGATCGAAGACTTCAAATTCCGTAGGCCAAAGTATTTCTGGTTTTCTCAGTAATTTCAGGTTCCCATTTCCAGCATATGCAATTGTCATATTGAATGCCTCATTGACTTTAATGGTGTCAATTTCGATTTTTGATTCGACAGATAAATTACTGAACGTGCCTATAAGTTTTGCCGGTTTGTTCTCTGGCAAAGGCATGACTTCTATTTTTATCGGTTTTGAAGATGCCTCAACATTCCGTCCGCTGAAGAAATTGACACGAACATACCCTTTTAAATCAAACCCTTCTATCGTAAACACTCCTGTTTGCTGAGGAAATGCTACAATACGTTTCACGGTGACCGTGTTGTACCGTTTTCCGTTTACAATTTGAGTTTGCCAAACTTGTTCTTCTGCCTTCACCTCTTCTTGCCAGAAACCTTTAAGTTCAGGCACATTGTATTCTCGGACTTCCAAGCCATTGTATTGATTGTAGATTTTATATTCTATGATCACGGGCTCGCCAAGATAAACTTTGTTTTTTGAAACCTTAATGACAGTAGAAAGTTGATCTAGTTCGTTGCTTTTATTTGTATTTGAGATTTTGGTCCCTTGAGGGAGCACTTTAATTATAAATGGGTTAGATGACAAAACGCCTCCTGATGTAGCCAATTTAATTGCAGGAACTGTGATGTCTTTGTCAGTAGCTACTGAAAAGGAATAGGTATAAACATGCTTGCTGCTTTTCTTACCGTTGACCCAGTTTGTACTATGTGATGTTGAAGGTCCGCCTAAGAAGGTCAGGCCAGCGATTTGTTGCATAGGTATACTGCCAGAATTGGATTTGCAATTCAACAAAGAAACTGAGATTTGAATGCGGCTACCCATCCGAGTCGGGTTTGCATTTACTGAAGCAGTTACACTGGGTGTTTGGGCCAAACCAAGTGTAGAACTAAAGCACAACATGAATACAGCAATCGCGAGGCGATTGAGGGATTTAAGCTGTGTCGTTTGATTCATAAATAAAGTCATCACCACGGTTTTTCGATCGTCTTTTTCTTTCCGTCCCCCTTTTGCATGCGCAACTTAGACAGAATTCTCTCTTCTTCCTGATCTAAACTTTCAAGAATCCGTGCCATTTCTTCCTTTGAGATTTGACCTGCTACTTGTTTTTCCTGCTCATCTTTGTCTTCCTGCTCGCCTTCCTGTTCGTCTTCGTTTTCTTCGTCGCCTTCCTGTTCGTCTTCCTTTTCTTCGTCACCTTCCTGTTCGTCTTCGTTTTCTTCGTCGCCGTCTTGCTCGTCTTCGTTTTCTTCGTCGCCGTCCTTCTCGTCTTTGTTTTCTTCGTCGCCGTCTTGCTCGTCTTCGTTTTCTTCGTCGCCTTCCTGTTCTTGTTCCTCTTGCTCTTGCTCTTTTTGTTGCTGTAGCATTTTATTTGCGATTGCAAGATTGTGTCTCGCGTTGGCAAAATCTGGATTCAATCGAAGGGATGATTTATACGCTTCAACCGCTGTAGAAGGATCGTCGGAGTTAAGCGCAATATTTCCGGAATTGTACCACGCATTTGAGATTAACTCATTGTTTTCCGAGGATGCAATGGCTTGCTTAAATGCTGAAGCAGCGCCCTCCAAATCCTCAGTCTCCATTAAGCTTCTCCCCAAATTGTATGCAGCAATGTCTTCATAATTTTCCAGCGTACTGCCGCTGCTGAACGAACTGGCTGCATCTTCGTTCATGTGTTCTTCAAACGAGGACATCCCATTGATTAAATGCTGTTTAAGTTCCAAATCAGTTTGGCCCAAAACCTTCGAAGAAGGGAAAAGGATGCTGATGAGAATGATTGCATTCCAAACGATGTAGCGCGCACTTTTCATTTGCGAGTGGTGGGATGAGGGATGAAGGATTCAATAAGTATAAGGCACAATGCAACCAAGAGGATCAATTGAAATTTGTGATCGTAGTCTGTGAATTTCACTTTTGATATTCTTGTTTTTTCTTCTTTGTTGAGCGCTTCTAAAACAGATGTAATGTCGATGTAGTTGCGGTTGGCTCTTGAAAAGCTACCTCCACCTGCTTGAACCGTGGTCACCAAGACAGTTTCGTCCAGGCGTGAAACAACCGGTTGTCCATTGGGTCCTTGAATAAAGCCAACTTGTCTGCCTCTGCTGTCTATGTTTGGAATGGGCGCACCTTCAGGAGTCGCGACGCCTAAAATATGTACGGTAATTCCAGCTTCAAAGGCTACTGCAGCTGCTGCAACGGGGTCGTCCTCGTGATTTTCGCCGTCTGTAATGAGTAAAATAGCTCTGCTGGATGCGGGGGCATTTTCAAATGCCTTGACACTTACTTCTATTGCCTGACCCAAAGCTGTTCCTTGATTCGCAATAATTCCTGGTGTAATTGAATTTAAATACAGTTTTATGGCACTGTAATCAGAGGTAAGTGGACATTGTACGTATGCTTCACCTGCAAAAACCACCAACCCGACTCTGTCTCCTGACAACTTATTTAAGATCCGTTCAACGGTTTGGCGCGCAAGTGTCAAGCGGTCAAGTCCCAGGTCTTCTGCGAGCATACTGTTGCTGACGTCCAATGCAATCACAAAGTCTGCCCCTTTTGTTTCGACCTCTTGAAGACGGCTGCCTACTTTTGGTCCGATCAATCCCAGGAGGATTGCAGCAACGGCCAATCGCCAAACCACAAATCTCCATGCCTCCCGCGCTTGAGAAAACCCGGGCAATGTAATGTCTTGAAGATGTGACTCTGACAACTTATCTACAGCCCTTGACTTCCATTTTAAGTGTATTAAAAAGGCGACAGATGTAACGGGCAGTAGTGCGGTCCAGACAATCCAATTTGGCCTGTGAAGGTCTACATGAGGGGCGAATTCACTTTTAATCCACAGACCTATGATGACGACAGTCCAGAACAATATTTCTGCGACCGTTACGCCCAATAGGGCAGATCGAAAAAGCGTTCTATTTCTTTCCGAACCCTTACTCATGATACCGATCGGATGATTGTAAATCTCAATGTTCTCTCAAGTAAAAGAGACAGCAATGCCATGATCGCAAAAGGCATATAAGCCTCTGTTTTGCGTTGGTAACGCATGACATTAAATCGCGTTTTCTCTAAAAGGTTGATTTCTTTATAAATTGATTTCAGCTTTTCCGTAGTGGTGGCTCTGAAATATTTGCCACCAGTACGCTCAGCGATTTCCATTAAGACCTCTTCGTCGATCCGGACATCCACCCAGTCATATCGATACTTGTCACCGACTTTGGCAACGGGGCTTTTTGCTTTTCCGACCGAACCCACGCCGATCGTATAGCACCTTATTCCGTTCAGTTCAGCCAGTTGAGCGGCATCAGATGGGTCAATGGCTCCTGAGTTGTTTACACCGTCAGTCAGTAAGATGATGACCTTGCTTTTTGCATCAGACTTCCTCAATCTATTTACAGCTGTAGCGAGCCCCATGCCGATTGCAGTTCCACCTTCCAAAAGCCCCGTTTGTAGTTCCCTCACACCGTTTTTCACGACCACATGATCTGTCGTTACAGGGACTTGTGTGAACGCTTCTCCCTCATAAACGACAAGACCAATTCGGTCATGAGGTCTGTCATCAATAAATTCAATGGCCACAGATTTTGCTTGTTCGAGACGGTTTGGTTTGAAGTCCATACTTAGCATGGAGGCTGAAACGTCAATTGCGAACACCAAATCTATGCCTTCACTTGTCATGTCTTCGACACTGTTTGAAGACTGGGGCCTGGCAATTGCAATGGCGAGAACAGCAATTGCAAACGTTCTTAGTGCATATGGCGACTCTGCCATCCAGCCCATTGATACATCTTGAAAGGAAGGCTTTGTGGAAGTTTTGTTGTCCTTAGAATGCGAAATGTTCGCGAAAATTGTGGTAAACTTTTTCAAGCGAACGACCCTAACCGTTGCGTAAAGAACGGCAGCGAGGATGAGTAAAAGTGCCCAAGGTCTTTCCCAGAGATATACGCCGTCCACCCAAACAGCGATTAATAACGCTGAGACCACCGCAAGTAAATGCACGGGTAAAATCTGAGCCCACTTCATTCTTTTGCGTCTTTAGATGCTGCGCCTTCTTCAGGACGCTCCATCGTGTTTTGAACGAATTCGATACACACAGAAATGGATTTTGCATGTTCCTCTGACAATGCTTGGCGTTTTGCAAACTTGATTTGGTCTCCAAGTCGCAGCGCAAGTACCAGTTTTGATTTGTCGGAAGCGTGAATGTCAAGTGTATTGATCAGCTCAGATACTTCTCGGGTCGTTTTTTCCAAAGAGGATATATGAAACCGTCCATCGATATACGTGCGGATAATCTGACTCAACTGCACATGAAAAGTCTTTGCTTCCCCTTTGTTCCAGGATTGCCTGTCTTCGAGGGTTTTTAATTCTTTCATGGCCGTAATATGCGGAGGTATATAGGGCGTGATTTCCTCGATGGGTTTTCCTCCCGCGGCTCTGTTTCGCCACCAGAGATAAACATATTTGGCAATGAAAAACAGGATGACAAGTCCGATTATACCGCCTATCCAGGGGGCTGCTTTTATAAATCGTTCATACGCGCTCCATTCAATTTGAACAATGTCTGCTGCGGGCATGATTTCGACTGCTCCTTCTGTCCTTGAGGGCACGATTTGTAACAAAACAGGAGAAGTGGAATCCCGACCTAATTTGATGCTCGGGATCAGGACATATCCAGAATCCCATCCCGTGACTACCCATGATTGCTCCATGATCATGTCCCACTCATCAGGATCAGAATTTTGTGGAGCCAACGTATCGAGCAAGCTTGTCTGAAGTATTTCTAGTCCACCTGGAATTGTGTCTTGCCATTGTGGCCACCCATCCAATGTCTCATTGATTCCTTTGCCCAACCTTAAGGTAATCTCGGCTCTTTCGCCCCAGGCTATTCTGCCGGTGTCCGATGTCAGTGACAGGTTGCTGGGGGTCGATTGGAGAATTCCTTGGCCGAAAACCTCACTGAGGTTAGGAATGCCCGTGAGTGCAATTGCCAGCGCAGTGATATATAGATGAGACTTACCCACGTCGGTCGAATAATTGCATTAAGGGCTTGACGTAAGGCATGTCTGTTCGGATTGTCGCAGCGTCAACGCCTGCTCTCGCAAACAGTTTGTTGAGTTTTTCGGACCGTTCTAACTCCAGTGCTTTAAATTTATTTCGTTGTTTTTTTGATCCAGTCATCATCCATTTCACCTCACCAGTTTCGGGGTCTTTCATAGGTAACCAACCCACAGATGGGACTTCAAGATCGATGGGGTCTTCAATTTTGAGCGCGACCAAGTCATGTTTTTTGCCAGCTCGTCTCAATAAATCATCATAGCCCTCATCTCGAAAATCACTGAGTAGAAAAGAAACAGTTCTCTTTTTCATGGCAGATAAGAAATGGTCAAGTGCTTCTGATAAATCTGTGCCTTTGCCTTCGGGTTTGATCTCTAAAATTTCGCGGATAATTCTCAATACGTGCGAACGTCCTTTTTTTGGTGGAATGAATCGTTCAATTCTGTCAGAGAAGAGGATCGCTCCAACTTTGTCGTTGTTTCCCATTGCACTAAAAGCGAGGACTGCGGCCAACTCTGTAATGCGATCTCTTTTGCTCACGCCTTTCGTACCTAGCTCTGAGGAGCCACTTATGTCAGCGAGAATGAATACCGTTAATTCCCTTTCCTCTTCGAAAACCTTTACGTATGGTGCGCCCATTCGAGCGGTGACATTCCAGTCTATCGAACGTACTTCATCTCCGTGCTGGTATTCTCGGTTCTCACTGAATGCCATACCACGACCCTTAAACGCACTGGCATACTCGCCAGAGAAAATCTTGTCGCTCAAGCCACGAGATTTGATCTCTACACGTCTTACACGTTTAAGTAGTTCTACGGTATCCATTTCCTCAATTCCTGTTCAGGATTTATGCTTAGGGTACAATGACGCTGTCCATGATCTCAGTCACAATTTGTTCCTGAGTAATGTTTTCCGCTTCTGCTTCAAATGTGAGGCCGACTCTGTGTCTCAAGACATCCATCGCAACAGCTCTTACATCTTCAGGTGTGACATATCCACGGTGATCCATAAATGCATGTGCTTTTGCTGCGATGCCTAGACCGATGCTTGCGCGGGGAGATGCACCAAACGAAATCAGTTCGGTTAAATGTCCCAGTCCTACGTTTTCTGGAGAGCGTGTCGCAAATACAAGGTCGATGATGTACTTCTCGACTTTTTCGTCCAAATAAATACTCCGTACAAGTCTTCGCGCTTCGATGATTTGTTTTGTCGTAACCACTGGTTTGGGCTTGGGCAATCCATCGACAGATAAATTCGCTCTTAGGATCTGTTGTTCTTCTTCCTTATTTGGATATCCGATCACGACTTTAAGAAGGAATCTGTCAATTTGAGCTTCTGGCAATGGGTAAGTCCCTTCTTGGTCAATCGGGTTCTGCGTAGCAAGAACCAAAAATGGATTGGGTACTTCAAACGTCTCATTGCCTATCGTAACCTGTCGTTCTTGCATCGCCTCTAGCAGTGCGCTTTGAACTTTTGCGGGGGCACGATTGATCTCATCTGCCAAAACGAAATTTGCGAAAATGGGACCTTTTTTGACTTTGAAACTCTCCTCTCTCGGGTTGTAAATCATCGTACCCACAACGTCAGCAGGAAGTAAGTCAGGTGTAAACTGAATTCTTGAAAACTGTGCGTCGATCGTTTTGCTCAGGCTATTTATCGCGAGTGTTTTTGCAAGTCCGGGTACTCCTTCAAGCAGGACGTGCCCATTTGCAAGCAGACCTATGAGAAGCTTGTCCACCATTTGGGTTTGGCCGATGATGGTCTGACTCATCTCGAGACGGATCATGTCAGTGACCTGACTCGCTTTCGCAATCTCCTCATTGAGCTTCTGAATGTCAGGAGCTTGTGTGTTGTTTTCAGGAGCTAAATCTAAGATTTCGACCTTGTCATTCGTCTCTTCTATCATCTTGTAATCTGTAGGTGGTTATAAGGAATGCTAAACTATGAATTAGAGTTCTTAATTCTTCGCTTTTAAGTTTAAAAACTTGTTAATACGCATCTATTGTTGAATAAAAGTGAGTAACAATTGAACGAGGGATTTGGTCTGAAGTGGAATACTATTCAAATTCGTGCTTATGCAAAATACCATGACCTTTCAATCTGTAATCGCAGCTGTACGAACCTTCAGTGAGGCTTTTAAAATACCTTTTTCTACATCTCCCACGACCGCACTTTCATCGGAAGGAGTGGCGTTGCGGCATCGTCTGATGGAGGAGGAAAACAATGAGTACCTGGAAGCCGCTGAAGCAGGAGATTTGGTCGAAGTTGCGGATGCATTGGGCGATCAGTTGTACATTCTGTGTGGCACTATCTTAAGCCATGGGATGCAGGATGTCATTGAAGATGTCTTTCTTGAAATTCAGGCCAGCAACATGTCCAAACTTGGTGAAAACGGCTTGCCTATTCTTCGTGAAGACGGAAAAGTGATGAAAGGGCCTCATTATTTCAGACCAGACATTTCGCGCATCCTTGCCAAATCAGACACCGCTTTACGTCAATCGAATCAAGCGTTAGGAGCAAAACAATCATGAAAGCGTCTCTGGGTAGAATAATGACAAAAGCGCTTCATCGAGCGAAAGCGGGTAAACCTTGGAGATTCAGTCGCATTATGCAGGAATTGATTCCGTTTAACAGGCCCCATCGGATTTCCGTGTTAAAAATATCTCCTACTGGATGTACCGTTGATTTGCCGCACAGACGACGAAATTTGAATCACTTGGGGACGATGCATGCGTGCGCATTGGCTACAGCAGGAGAGTATGTCGCTGGACTCAATGTGATAGAAGCATTTGAGTTGACCGATTACCGTTTGATCATGAGTCGCCTTGAAGTGGAATATCACCGCAGGCCTGACGGAGGTTGTGTCGCTGAAAGTTCTTGGCCTGATGGCACGTTAGAGTCCATTCAAACGGAGCTCAACAATGAAGGTGTTGTTGCCTTTTCATTGGAGTCAAAACTTACAGATTCAGCAACAAAGCATGTTGCAACGACGACCACCATGTGGCAGGTGAAGTCTTGGGCAAAAATCAAATCAAAGTAGTTGTGGTTACGTTACAACGTAAGTATTTCGTGGTTTATCTTTGCGAGTCATGATTGAAATCACTTTACCAGACGGATCTGTAAAAAATGTTGAAGCAGGTACTACAGCATTGGATGTTGCGACAAGTATTAGCGAAGGATTGGCTAGAAATGTCCTTGCTGCTGTAGTAGCCGGTGAAACAGTTGACCCCCAAAGACCTATTGTGGAATCTTCGTCCTTGAAACTCCTTACTTGGAATGACCAGGAAGGCAAGAGTACAATGTGGCACAGTTCTGCTCACCTCTTGGCGGAGGCATTAGAGCTCATGTTTGATGGGATTAAGTTTTGGGTAGGTCCTCCTGTAGAGTTCGGCTTTTACTACGATGTAGATTTCGGTGAGCACACTTTTACCGATGCGCATATTCCAGAAGTGGAGCAAAAGATGTTAGAGCTTGCGAGGCAGAAAAACCCGTTCATACGTAAAGAGATCAGTAAGGCTGATGCAATCTCGCATTTCACGGAAAAGGGAGATGAGTATAAGCTCGATTTGTTAGAACGTCTTGAGGATGGTGAAATAACCACCTACACCCAAGGCAATTTCACAGACCTGTGTCGCGGTCCACATATTCCGCATACCGGATTTGTGAAAGCAGCAAAAGTGACGGCGATTGCTGGCGCATATTGGAAAGGAGATGAGAACAACAAACAGCTCACCAGGGTATATGGCATCACGTTTCCGAAAAACAAAGACCTCACGGCTTATCTCGAAATGGTGGAGCAAGCAAAAGCGAGAGATCACAGAAAACTGGGGAAAGAACTTGACTTATTTCACTTTAGTGAAAGAGTAGGGCAGGGCTTGCCACTTTGGCTCCCAAAGGGTGCAGATCTTAGAAACAGATTGGAGAATTTTTTAAAAGAAGCGCAACGTAAGTCAGGGTACCAGCCCGTGATTACGCCTCATATCGGGTCAAAGGAGCTGTATGTTACTTCTGGACACTACGCGAAATATGGTGAAGACAGCTTCCAGCCGATTCAAACACCTTCTGAAGGCGAAGAGTTCTTGTTGAAGCCGATGAATTGTCCACATCACTGTGAGATATTTAAGGCGCGTCCGAAGACGTACAAGGATTTGCCTGTTCGCTTTGCGGAATTTGGGACAGTGTACCGTTATGAACAAAGCGGTGAGCTTCATGGGTTGACCCGTGTACGCGGTTTTACTCAAGACGACGCACATATTTTCTGCACAAACGATCAAGTGAAGGAGGAGGTGAGCAATGTGATCGACCTTGTGCTGTATATATTTAAAACGTTGGATTTTGAAGATTTCATCATTCAAATAAGTCTACGTGACCCAGAGAAGCCAGAGAAGTACATCGGATCTGATGAGAATTGGGAGAAAGCTGAGACAGCGATTCGAGAAGTCGCTGAAAGTAAAGATCTAGAAACTGTTGTTGAATACGGTGAGGCAGCTTTCTATGGTCCTAAATTGGATTTCATGGTACGTGATGCGATTGGCAGAACATGGCAATTGGGAACCGTTCAGATAGATTACAATTTGCCTGAAAGATTCGAATTGGAATATGTCGGTGCAGATAACGCAAAACACCGTCCTGTCATGATCCATCGCGCCCCTTTCGGCTCTATGGAGAGGTTCATTGCGATACTTATTGAACATTGTGCGGGTAAATTCCCACTTTGGTTGACTCCGGAACAAGCGCGAATACTCGCATTGTCGGAGAAATACAATGAGTATGCAGAAGAAGTTTCAAAACTGTTAGAAAATGCCGATATTCGCGCACTCGTAGATAGCCGCTCAGAAAAGGTGGGGAGAAAGATTCGTGACGCCGAATTAGAAAAAATTCCCTACATGCTCATTGTTGGTGAAAACGAGAAATCCGAAGGAACTGTATCCGTGCGTAAGCAAGGAGAAGGAGATGTCGGTACGATGACTATCGAAGCTTTTGCAGAGCGAATCCGCTCTGAAATTGTTGAGATGCTTGCCGTTTAACGAAGTGATTTGAACAAATAAAACGATCGAGCTATAGCAATTCGCAGGAAACGTCGTCCCTACCGAGGTAGGGTACGCAAGGAAGACCCACACAAGATCAACGAACACATTACCGTTGAATCTATACGTGTAGTAGGAGACAATGTAGAGCCAGCCGTAATGACTACTCATGCAGCTCTCGAACTCGCCAATGAGTTAGAACTTGACCTTGTCGAGATCTCACCCAAGGCAGATCCTCCTGTATGTCGGATTATCGACTACAAGAAATTCCTGTATGCGCAAAAGAAAAAGCAAAAGGAAATCAAAGCGAAACAATCAAAAGTTGTCGTTAAAGAAATCCGATTTGGACCCAATACTGATGATCACGACTTCCAGTTTAAACTTAACCACGCGCGTAAGTTTCTACAGGATGGAGCTAAATTAAAAGCTTACGTTTTCTTTCGTGGAAGGACAATCGTTTTTAAAGAACGCGGCGAAATTTTGCTTCTACGCTTTGCAACCGAGCTTGAAGATATAGGTGTCATAGAACAGATGCCCAAATTGGAAGGCAAGCGCATGACCGTCATGTTCAATCCGAAGAAAAAATAAACCCCTAAAATCTAAGGCCATGCCGAAGATGAAAACTAAATCAAGCGCTAAAAAGCGCTTCAAACTTACAGCATCAGGTAAAATCAAGCGTAAGCATGCTTTTAAAAGTCATATTTTGACGAAAAAAAGCACAAAGCAGAAACGTAACTTGACCCACAGCGCATTAGTCAGTAAGGCTGATTCGCCAAACATCAAGAGACAGCTCTGTGTATAATTGCAACTGATTTTTATCTAATTCTGGTATAATTAACCCAGTTGTTGGTATCAAAGCATCTGACAGGAAACTCCTGAGTCATTTCACCAACCGCTAAAAACATTTAACCCATGCCTCGTTCCTCGAATGCAGTGGCGTCTAGAACACGCCGTAAGAAAGTTCTAAAAATGGCGAAAGGGTACTTCGGTGCTCGTAAAAACGTCTACACGGTAGCAAAGAATGCCGTAGAAAAAGGTTTAACATATGCTTACATAGGTCGTAAGCTCAAAAAACGTCAATTTCGTAGTTTGTGGATCATGCGTATTAACGCAGCCTCTAGACAACACGGAATGTCATACAGCGTTTTTATGGGCAAGCTTTCTAGATCTGGTATTGAACTCAACAGGAAAGTTCTCGCAGATTTAGCGATGAATCACCCTGAAGCTTTTAAAGCTGTTGTAGATCAAATCAAGTAAGACTCTGTCTACAAGATAAAGACTGTAAAAAAGGTCGGCTGGGAATATCCCAAGCCGACCTTTTTTGTGCCTTGTATATGGTTGTATATGGATCTCTATTTTGAACCCAATACCCTTCCTTTTGCCAGAGCCGCAGCTGTGAAGTCCGGTTTAAGTTCGAGTGCAGAGTTGTAGTCTTGAAGCGCACTGGACTCCATGCCCATGCTCTCTCTTGCCAGCCCTCTATTGAAAAATGCCTGATGATAGTACGGCAGCTTTTCAATGGCTTGCCCAAACCAGAAATCCGCGTTTTTGTAATCCTGTAAGTACTCCAGGAAAATAAATCCTTGATTGAACGCCGCAGAAGCATTCATGGAATCGATGTCTAAAATGGTTTGGTACAAGGCCAACGATTTGTCAAGGGCGATTTTTCTGGCGGATGGGTCTTCGAGCATCAGCTCTTGGTAGTACATCGCACAATTGTATTTTGCTTCTACACTCCTGGGGCGTAATTCCATTGCACTGTTGAAATAGTCCACGGCCAGTGGATTCGAAGTGGCACTGTATGCGATTCCCAGAGCGATGTATCCATCGAAGAAAGAGGGGTTGACTTCTATTGAAGTTTGAAATGAACTAAGGGCATTCTCGATGTCTCCAGTTTCTCTATAGATGACACCTTTCATCCAATACGCATCGTGAATTTGATCGTCCAAACGCAGTGCGCTATTAATGATGTTTAAGGCGTCCTCATATTGATTAAGGTGGATGTGCATCTCGGCCCGCCTGAGTTTACACGGGATGTGATCTGGTGAATAACGCAGGCAAACATCCAGGTGTTCAATGCAAGGGTCAAATTGGCGCAGTAGATATAAAGCATCCGCTTTTGCAGACCATGCGGGTCCATATGTAGAGTCAGCTTCGAGCGCCAAATCTAAATCTTGGAGGCCTTCAGGAATCCTCGCATTTCGGAGATGCCACGCTGCTCGATTCCAGTATGGCAAAGGCGCTGTTGCATCATTCAAAATAGCGTTTTCGAAGTAAGCAGATGAATCAACATCCTTGTTCTCTCCACTTGCATTCTCTTGAACAGAATGTGGGGCGGAATCATCCGCCCCACATTTGGTCAGCAAAATCAGAAATCCTGACAAAACCCCTAAAACAATAAGTCTATTCATAGGAAACCTAGATAATTGCAGACAAGCATAATTGCAGACAAGCATAATTGCAGACAAGAATAACTACAGACGTCAGAGGTTACTTTTTCGCAACTTCTTCAGCAAGCTTTTTAACGGCCTTCACGGCTTTGGCATCTTCTTTCGAAGCTGTGATTGATTCTTTGATGAGCCCTTCAAGTTCTTCAAAAAGTTCAGGGTTGTCCAGGAGAAGATTGCGAACAGCATCTCGACCTTGCCCTAGTTTTGTCTCTCCGTATGAGAACCACGATCCACTCTTCTTTATGATGTTTGCTTCTACACCAAGATCAATGATTTCTCCAGCCTTAGAAATTCCTTTTCCGTAGAGGATGTCAAATTCAGCTCTTCGGAACGGGGGGGCAACTTTGTTTTTGACAACTTTGACTCTCGTTCGGTTTCCAAGAACTTGATCTCCATCTTTTATTTGAGTAGATCTGCGAATATCAAGACGTACTGATGAGTAGAATTTTAAAGCATGTCCTCCAGTCGTTGTTTCTGGGTTGCCAAACATCACACCGATCTTTTCTCTAAGCTGATTGATAAAGATGCAGCAGCATCCTGTCTTGCTAATTGTGCCCGTGAGTTTTCGAAGAGCTTTAGACATGAGGCGGGCTTGTAGGCCTACAGAAGTGTCTCCCATTTCACCTTCAATTTCAGCACGTGGTGTAAGCGCTGCAACAGAATCTACGATCAACAAGTCGATCGCACCTGAACGAATCAGATTGTCGGCAATTTCAAGTGCCTGCTCCCCGTTGTCGGGTTGAGAAATAAGGAGGTTTTCTGTATCAACACCTAGCGCCTCTGCATAGAACTTGTCAAATGCGTGCTCTGCATCGATAAATGCACAAATCCCACCTTGCTTTTGACATTCGGCAATGGCGTGAATTGCCAGCGTTGTTTTACCAGAAGATTCAGGTCCATAAATCTCTACAACACGACCTCTCGGATACCCTTGGATGCCTAACGCTAGATCTAGCGTCAATGATCCAGATGGAATTACATCGATTGCCTCCACTGGCTCATCACCGAGTTTCATTACAATCCCTTTTCCGTACGTTTTGTCTAGGCGGTCCAAAGTAAGCTGGAGTGCCTTTAATTTTTGTTCTTGTTCTGAAGCCATATTTATTTGTTTTTAGCGAAGATATCTAACGTAGTACGTAATGGATTTACGTTGTGGTTATTGATGTGTATTTGAGGGTTCTGGTTTCACAGATGTTCGTTATTGCAATCCAAACCCTGCGAGGACTTCTGCAGCGTGGTCTTTGCATTTGGGTTTTGAGATAATCTCAGTAATCTTCCCCTTCTCGTCAATTAAAAAAGTCGTTCTGTGGGTGCCATCGAAGACCTTCCCCATAAATTTCTTCTCTCCCCAAACGCCATACGCACGGTGCACGCTTTTATCTTCATCCGCCAGCAAATCAAATGAGATGTCGTATTTGGCGATAAACTTCAGATGTTTTGCTTCAGGATCGGGACTCACACCCAGAACTTGTATGCCGTGCTTTGAGAGTTCAGAAAAGTTTTCAGTGAGGTTACAGGCCTGAGAAGTACAGCCAGGTGTATTGTCTCTCGGGTAGAAATATAACGCGAGCTTGCTGCCAGAGTAAGTTGAAAGTGAGCGCGATGTGCCACTTTGATCTTTTGACAAGAAATCGGGAGCACTGTCTCCTACAGATAGATGAGAAATACATTTTACCATAACAGAAATTTACGGACTTTAGGGAGTTACTTTGTAGGCTGAATGACGAATGTTATCAATAATAATCCACAAGCAGACCAAACGTTTTGTGACGTTGCTTTGCCCGCGGCACTCCCGCGTGTATTGACGTATCGTTGGCCGGGCGGAGAGGAGCCTCCCCGTGTAGGTATGCGGGTTGTGGTGCCCTTGGGAAACAGGCGGCTTACAGGTGTGGTTTGGGATGTTCATTCCCGCGTGCCTGTGGACTACACTGCAAGAGAGATTGAGGCAGTCGTAGACGACAGACCTGTTTTAACGCCACACGGAGTGTCGCTGATGACGTGGATGTCGGAGTACTATTTATGCGCGTTAGGGGATGTCGTTTCTGCGGCGTTGCCCTCAGGGATGAAGCTGGCCAGCAAGACCAGAATACGATTAAACCCCGACATTTCTGGTGAGCAGGATAGCAGGAAAAATGAGGAAGGGTTAAACAATGCATCCGTCACCTTGCTCAATGCCTTGCATGTGAAGGAAGGCATGGATTTGAGAGAGATCGCTGAATTTCTGGGTGTAAAACATCCTCAAAATATTGTGCGGTCTTTAATAGATAAAGGCTTAGCTGTCTCTGAAGATGAGTTAAAAGAACGGTACAAGTCTTTGAAGAAAACGTATGTCAGTATTTCAAAAGAGGTGCTCGAAGAAGAGGAGGTTTTGCGTGCCGAATTAGACAGAGTTGAGACACGCGCTCCAGCCCAAGCACGGGCACTTTTGGCATACTTGGATTTGGCACCTAAGGGAGAAGCTGTACTCAAGACCAAACTTCAAAAACAAGCAGATGTCAATTCTTCGGTCATCAAGAAATGGGTTGAACGAGATGTATTTGTCCTGGAAGAGCGCGAAGTAGATCGAATCTCTACGTATGAAGGTGAGATCAAATCATTGCCCATCCTTTCGCCCCATCAAACCAGAGCGTACAAAGAGATGAGGGAGGCCCTCGTAAAGCGCAAGCCTGTGTTGCTACACGGAGTGACAGGTTCGGGGAAAACGGAGATCTATGTTCATCTGATTGCCGAAGCTTTAAAAGCGGGGCAGCAGGCCCTTTTTCTTGTCCCTGAGATTGCACTGACAACACAACTTATTGTCAGATTACAGAAGTTTTTTGGCGATTCTGTTCGCGTGTATCATTCTAGATTTAACGCGTCAGAACGAACAGAGACATGGCTGAAAATCCTCGATGAAAACAAGGGGTCCCTCATCGTTGGGCCGCGCTCTGCGATTTTCCTGCCTTTCAAAAACCTCGGGTTAATTATTGTGGACGAAGAACACGAATCGAGTTACAAGCAACAAGATCCCGCACCTCGATATCACGCACGTGATGTCGCAATATGGATGTCGGCTCAAATGAAAATACCGATTGTTTTAGGTTCGGCGACTCCTTCTGTTGAAACGGTTTGGAATACCCAAGAGGGGAGAATGGCAAGGGTCAACCTCATGGAAAGATATGGGGGTGTAATGTTGCCTGAGATCCTGGTGGCCAACCTTCAGAAAGAGCACAAACAGAGGAGTATGCGCGGCGGATTTTCTAAACGTTTGCGCGACATGATGGCGGTGACTTTGGAAGCTGGGAAGCAGATTATTCTGTTCCAAAACCGACGTGGCTATGCACCATCGTGGCAATGTGATGCGTGTGGAGATGCTGTGATGTGTGAGAGATGTGAAATACCGTTGACGCATCACAAAAAGATGTTTGGTCTTCACTGCCATCATTGTGGGTATCACATTTCGCCTCCTCCGAAGAAGTGTGGCGCGTGTGGAAGTCACTCAGTCAAGCCAAAAGGCCTAGGGACTGAACGTATTGAAGAAGAACTTGCCGAGCTGTTTCCGAATGCGAAAGTGTCCAGAATGGATCTCGATACAACGAGAAGCAAGTCCGCGCACTCCAGAATCCTTGAAGCATTTGGCAACCATGAATTGGACATTCTCGTAGGAACTCAGATGGTGAGCAAGGGCCTCGATTTCCAAGATGTGGGCCTCGTTGGAGTGATGAGTGCAGATAAAATGTTGACTTTTCCAGACTTTAGGTCTTTTGAAAGGGCCTACCAAATGCTTACGCAAGTCAGTGGGCGTTCAGGCCGTTCTTCAGAGAGGGGCAAGGTCGTGATTCAAACATTTTCTCCCGACCACTGGGTGATTCAGAGAGTGATCGCGGGCGACCACGACAAACTCGTGGAGCATGAGCTTTTGGAACGTAAAAACTATGGCTATCCTCCTTTTGTACGCTTGATTAGAATCTCTTTGAGTCACAGTGACGAAACACGCGTTCGCAAGGGAGCGGAAGTCTTGGCCTTGAGGTTGCGTCAAAGATTTGGAGACAACAGAATAATAGGCCCAGATGTTCCAGCAATCTCTAGGGTAAATGATTTGTTCCGCCAACAACTTATGTTGAAATTCGAAAGAGATGTACATCCCTCGAAGTACAGGGATATTCTACTTGAAGATATCGACGATTTTATGACCGACCCAAGATGGAAACGTCTTCGTCTTAAGGTTGACGTAGACCCAGTTTAAAGCTCTGGTCGAGATCTGTACCGCTGACATGAATAACCGCGGCATTTTGCATCATGCGCGGCAACCGTTCAAGAGAAACGTTCGTTGTTCCTGCAGGGATGTCAATGGCCATAGAGTCTAGCAATTTGCCGCTTAGCGTGAACGCGGAAATGTTGTAGTTGCCTGGTTGAGCGACTTGAAAGGTCAAATTATTTCCGAGAAGCGCAACTTCAGATGCTTCATTGCTGTCGATGATGTCCATCCCGTTGACCTCGGCCTCGAATTGGTGGAACGTCACTTGATCAGATCCGCTATTTGCGACGCCCAGAATGTGATTCGTCTCGTCAAACGAGATGTCTGCTGGGCTACTTAATCCAGAGTTTACCACGGTTTCGCTTTGGCTGAAATCATTGCTGAATCGTGTGATTCTGTTCGGTGACCATGAGCTTACGTAATATCGTCCATCAGAATCCATGTCAATCCCATCACAGTTTCCCAAACCAGTTCCGTTGACGATTGTTGTCAATGCTCCACTTTCAAGATCTACAGCGAGAATATCTGCGTTGCCTCCCCAGTTTACAATGACGGCTCTGCCATTTTCTGTGTCAACGACGATTCCATTGGGGGTCGTTCCTGTATTTCCCACAAGTGTAGAGACACTCATGTCGGCAGGGTCCGTCGCATCCACCTTTAAGATTCTGCCTGAACTGAAATCGCTGACAATGAGGATTCCGTTTCCGTCATTCCCCATGCCGTTTAGAAAGCTCGCTCCAGCAACGGATGCCGTCCCAATCTGTTCTGCGGTATTTAAGTCGTACGCGCGAATGAGATTGTTGTCAAGCACGAATAACACCTCGCCCATGACCTCCATTCCATGCGTCGCATGTGCACTTCCGAAGTATTCCCAACTGTCTCCTAAATCTGATGTTGACAGCATCGTTGAAGAGCCACAACTCACAAACCACTGTGACCCATTTGGGTCATACTCTACAGCCTCTATATTTGAGGGCGTTTGAGCGAGGGTAGGAGTGGCAATTAGAACGGCAATTAAAGCGTGTAGGATTGTTTTCATTGGATTGTTTTTTACTGTAAATTTTAAGTTCGAGCGCCAAAGATTGCACTTCCGACGCGAATCATTGTTGATCCTTCATCGATTGCGATGTTCCAATCTCCGCTCATTCCCATTGATAAAGTGTCGAAGTCGGCTCCCATTGATGGGGCGAGTTCTTCGAAAAGT
>Ga0115005_10001185_pt1 | contig 20410 bp, 22 predicted proteins | sample ArcOceMetagenome_FD_87163 | JGI IMG/M metagenome (GOLD analysis project Ga0115005, IMG submission 87163) | Marine eukaryotic phytoplankton communities from Arctic Ocean - Arctic Ocean - Greenland ARC118M Metagenome | ecosystem: Environmental > Aquatic > Marine > Oceanic | place: Arctic Ocean... | reverse complement strand
CAGTTGCCTTTACCAGTTCTGCCGATTTGGGCGCGACCATGGATCTGGTGCGTGCGTTCCTGTTCGACAAAGGTTTGCTTACGCCCGGTGCAACGTCGCAGGACGCGATTGGAATCAAACTGCCAGACGGCACAATTCTGGGCGATACGGCCAATGTAAAGTTCCGCTTTGACAACAAGTACATGCAAATGGCCGCTGACGGAGGGCTGTAAGACGGCGCGCTGTAAGCGGAAAGCGGGACCATGCGCCTGATCAATCAACAACTGTCGCCGCCAATGGCAACGGCATTGAAGTTCGCACCGTTTGCGCTGCTGATTGTTGCCTATCTGTTGGGCTCGGCTACGCGGTTGGCGGAAAATCCGAACGACAAGTTGTTGCCCGCACTCAGCAGCATTTCCACTGCTGTGGATCTAATGGCGTTCACACCGGACCGGCGTACGGGCGACTACCTGCTTTGGACAGACACATGGTCCAGCATGAAACGGCTCAGCGCAGGCTTGGGGATTTCAACTGCGTTAGCGCTGGTCATTGGCATCTGCGTTGGCATCATTCCGTTCTTGCGCGCGCTGCTGGTGCCTTTCGTGAATTTCGTCTCAATGGTGCCGCCGCTGGCGCTTTTGCCGATCCTTTTTATTTCGGTGGGTTTGGGCGAAACCTCCAAGATTGCGCTGATCGTCATCGGGGTTGCCCCGATCATGATCAGGGATTTGGCACAAACGGTGTTGGCTTTGCCGCGCGAACAGATCGTCAAAGCTGAGACGCTGTCGGCGTCAAGCTGGCTGATCGCCCTACGCATTGTGCTGCCACAGGTCATGCCAAGATTGTTGGGCAGTTTACGTTTGCAACTGGGCCCTGCGTTTCTATTCCTGATCGCAGCTGAGGCAATATCCGCTGACAGTGGGCTGGGCTACCGCATCTTTCTGGTGCGCCGCTACCTGTCGATGGACGTGATTTTTCCTTACGTGGCGTGGATTACGTTTCTGGCGGCCAGTGCGGATTTCGCCATTGATCGTTTGCGCCGCCGGCTATTCCCTTGGTCGGAATTGGAGGGGGGCAGATGACCGCGCTGACCCTGAAAAACGTCTGGAAGGAATACGGCGATCAGGTCGTGCTTGAAAATCTCAGTTTTGATGTCGCACCGCGGTCTTTTGTGGCGCTGGTCGGGCCATCAGGCTGTGGAAAGTCGACCCTGCTGCGGCTGCTGCTGGGACAGGAAAAGGCAACGCGTGGGACAATTCTGCTGGATGGCACAGTCTTACCGCAGGAACCGGGACCGGATCGCGGCGTGGTCTATCAGAAATATTCGGTGTTTCCTCATCTGACGGTTCTAGGAAATGTGATGTTAGGCCCCGAGCTGCAATCAGAACGCATCTGGGGGCGGCTCTTCGGTGTGGCGCGACGTAACCTGAAGGGCGCTGCGCAACACATGATCGCCGAAGTTGGTTTGGCTGGATCAGAAGACAAGTACCCCGCACAGCTGTCAGGTGGGATGCAACAGCGCCTTGCCCTTGCGCAAGCTCTGATGATGGAGCCGCGCGTGCTGCTGCTGGATGAACCCTTTGGCGCGTTGGACCCCGGCATCCGGACGGACATCCACCGTTTGATGAAACGGCTCTGGAACGAACTGCCCATGACGGTTGTGATGGTAACCCATGATCTGCGTGAAGCCTTCACCCTTGGCACCCGTGTGGTGGCTTTGGGGCACACTCGGACGCTGCCCGAAGACATGGTCCGCTATGGCGCAACCATCACCAAAGACATCGACATCTGGCCACCGCGCAAGGCAGGGGGCGATACAATTTTTCAATCAGAATACGCGCTGGGTTGGGACGACCTGACCCCTCACGCCACGCCAACGGGACGACCCGACACCACAACGGAGACCTGATATGTACACCCACCGCACTGCCGAACAGATTGCCGCCGACAGGCAACGCTACGAAGAACACCAACGTATAGGGCTGGAATTTTCACCCAAGACGCCTCCAAACCCCAGCCTCCGTCCTGCGCCAGAACCTGATACGGGTTCAGTCGCGATGTCGCGCAGCGTGCCGGGGGGCTGGTACACCACGCTGCATCTGGCCAAGGGCGAGGTGCTGCGCCTTGTACCCCAAGGACCCGTGTCTGCCGTGGCGCTGGCCGCGTGGTCGTCTGCGGATACGACAGAGCGGATGAACCTACCCGATACGGTCAAGCTGCAATGGACAACCGAGTTGAAGAAAGGCCGCGTTGTGTTCTCGGATATGGGGCGCGTGATGCTGTCGATTGTCGAGGATAGTTCAGGTGCCCATGATGCGCTGACGGGGGGCTCAACGCCGGCGACGGTGGCGCAATACGGTGATCCAAACCTGCGCAATACGCGCGATAACATGGTTCTGGCCGCCGCCAAGCTGGGGCTGGATCGGCGTGATCTTATGCCCCTGCTCAATCTGTTTGCGCCCGTCCGTGTGGATGCGAAAGGGCAGTTTGTATGGCGTAGCGGGATGATCGGTGACGCGGACTGGGTCGAATTACGCGCCGAGATGGATTTGTCGGTCGCGCTGTCTAATTGCCCGCATCCATCGGACCCCCGCGCAGGCGAAGTGCCCGCGCCCTTGGACGTGATCAAAATTAAGGCAGTGCCTGTGCCACCAGATGATCTGTGCCGCACGGCAACGCCGGAAGCCCAACGTGGCTTTGAGAACAACGCAAAGGCAGAGGGCTAAAACTATGGAACAGAAGTTTGATATCCCCGCACAAAAACCATGGTCTGGCATCGTAAAAAAGGGCCAGACGATCCGTATTGAAGACACCTATGGCCAGCAGGCCATCGACACGATTTTCTACTGCGCCGATGATTATACTGAGCGCTACTCCAGCCAAGAAACTCTGCGCGCACAGGGCAGCGCCTATATCACCACGGGCAGCAAAGTCATGTCCACCGAAGGCCGCGTGATGCTGACCGTTTTGGCTGATACCTCGGGGCGCCATGATACCTCTGCCGGATGCTGCTCATGCGAAAGCAACACGGTTCGGTTTGGGCATGAAACGCTCTATCAGCACGCCTGCCGCGAGAACTTTATTCTTGAGCTGGGGCGGTATGGCATGACCAAGCGTGATATCGTCGCCAACATCAACTTTTTCATGAATGTGCCGATCAGCGCCAATGGCGCGATGACCGTGGATGACGGCATATCCGCGCCCGGTGATCACGTTGAAATGCGCGCAGAAATGGACGTGCTTTGTGTGATTTCCAACTGCCCGCAGATCAACAACCCCTGCAATGGCTTCGATCCGACGCCCATCCGTGTTGTGATTGAAGGATAAATGATGTTCACCAAGGTACTTGTCGCCAACCGAGGCGAAATCGCTGTGCGCGTCATTAGGACGTTGCGCAAAATGGGCATCGCTTCGGTTGCGGTCTGGTCTGATGCGGACCGGTTTTCAACCGCCGTGCGGCTTGCGGACGAGGCTGTGCGTTTGGGGCCTGCACCCGCCGCCCAAAGTTATCTCAATGTGGATGCGGTGATCGCTGCGTGTCAGGAAACTGGTGCGCAAGCGGTGCATCCGGGGTATGGTTTTCTGTCTGAGAACGTGGGCTTTGCCGAACGGTTGGCGGACGCCGGCATCACCTTTATCGGGCCAAGCCCGGATCACCTGCGTGACTTTGGCATGAAACATACTGCGCGCGCGCTCGCGCAAGCTGCAGGCGTCCCGCTGTTGCCGGGCTCCGATCTGTTGGAAACAGTCGAAGACGCAGTGCAGGAAGCAACGCGCATTGGCTATCCAGTGATGCTGAAAAGTACGGCGGGCGGTGGTGGCATTGGCATGCAGCTGTGCGCAGATGAAGCGGCGTTGGGGGCGGCGTTCGAAAGTGTTGGGCGCACCGCGACAGCCAGCTTTGGAGATGCACGCGTGTTCCTTGAGCGCTTTGTAGCGGATGCCCGACATGTTGAAGTGCAGGTCTTTGGCGATGGGGCAGGGCGGGTGATTGCGTTGGGGGAACGCGATTGTTCCTTGCAAAGGCGCAACCAAAAAGTGGTTGAAGAAACACCAGCACCTTTGCTGCCGGACACCGTGCGCCGCGCGTTGCACGAGGCGGCAACAGCCCTTTGCGCGTCGGTGTCCTATGCCTCTGCCGGAACGGTGGAGTTCATTTACGATCCGGTCCGTGAAGCGTTCTACTTTCTAGAGGTCAACACGCGGTTGCAGGTCGAACACCCTGTCACAGAAGCCGTTTTTGACATTGATCTGGTAGAATGGATGATACGTCAGGCTGCCGGCGAGGTCGCTTTGCCCGATGCGCCAGTTGTCCCGAAAGGAGCCGCAATCGAGGTGCGTGTTTATGCCGAAGTACCACACGCCGGATTTCGCCCCGCATCCGGTCGGCTTACGCACGTAGATTTTCCTGACACCGCACGGATCGACACTTGGGTTGAAACGGGCACTGATGTCAGTCCGTTCTACGACCCCATGTTGGCTAAGATCATCGTTAAGGGCGCAGATCGGGATGCCGCGATTGCGGCATTGAAGGACGCCTTGGCCGCGACAAAGCTGACAGGGATCGAAACCAATCTGGACTATCTGCGCGCAATCGCTGCGTCTGACATTCTGGCTTCGGGGCAGGTCACAACAACAGCGCTCAATGACTTTTCACATACGGCCAACAGCATCGAAGTCATCGCATCCGGTGCGCAATCCAGCCTGCAGGAATTGCCGGGGCGCTTAGGGTTATGGCATGTGGGTGTGCCGCCTTCGGGACCGATGGATGCGGTGTCGTTTCGCAATGCCAACCGCTTGCTGGGCAATGATCCCGACACCCCGGCGCTGGAACTTACGATGACAGGACCGACGCTGCGGTTCCTGAATGCCGCGCGCGTCGCACTGACGGGGGCCCGTATGACGCTGGACTTAGATGAGGTGCGTGTCGAAGGACCCGTCATCGATGTCCCCAAAGGGGCGACCTTGCGCATCGGGGCGATCGAGGGCCCGGGGCAGCGTTCTTATTTGGCCGTTGCCGGAGGCCTTGATGCGGCAGAGGTCCTAGGCTCGCGCGCGTGCTTTGGTCTGGGTCAGTTTGGCGGTCACGCCATTGGCACGCTCAAGACTGGAGACGTCCTTCATATTGCTGCGGCACCTTGCACAGTACCGCAACCGCTGGAGCCCGTTGCGTTGACAACGGCATGGCAGGTTTCGGTCCTATACGGCCCGCACGGCGCGCCGGATTTCTTTTTGGACAGCGATATCGAGACATTTTTTGCGACCGACTACCGCGTGCATTTTAATTCTGACCGCACCGGCGTTCGTTTGATCGGACCCGCCCCCGCATGGGCGCGCAGCGATGGTGGTGAGGCCGGGCTGCATCCGTCGAACCTGCATGACAATGCCTACGCAGTGGGCGCGATTGATTTCACTGGCGATATGCCGATTATTCTGGGGCCGGACGGGCCAAGCCTTGGTGGCTTTGTTAGCCCTGCGGTGATTGCAGCAGAGGACCGTTGGAAGATGGGCCAGTTCCGGCCGGGTGATACCATCCGATTCATTCCGGTTGCGCGGCCCAGTGATCCGGTTGTGGCACCTGCTGTTACCGGTGCAGGCTCACCCGTTTTGGGGCGCAATGAGACTGGGCCAATACCCGTCGTCTACCGGCGACAGGGCGACGATAATCTGCTCGTTGAATATGGTGAGATGACGCTGGATATCGAGTTGCGCCTGCGTGTGCATCTTCTGATGCGGGCGGTGCAGGACGCGAAACTGCCGGTGATCGATTTAACACCGGGCATCAGATCGCTGCAAATCCACTATGACAGCACCAAGCTGTCGCGGACAAAACTGCTGGCGGTATTGCAAGAAATCGAAACGGCGCTTCCTGCGGCCGAAGAGATCACTGTACCGTCGCGCATTGTACATCTGCCCCTGTCATGGGGGGATGCGCAGGCGGAACTTGCGATGCGCAAATACCAAGAGCTTGTGCGCCCTGATGCGCCTTGGTGTCCCTCCAACATCGAGTTTATCCGCCGGATCAACGGGCTTGAGGACGAAGAGGCGGTAAAGAAAATCATCTTTGATGCCAGCTATCTTGTTCTGGGTTTGGGGGATGTCTATCTTGGCGCGCCTGTGGCCACGCCGATTGATCCGCGCCACCGTTTGGTGACAACGAAATACAATCCGGCCCGCACGTGGACGCCCGAAAATGCGGTCGGTATCGGTGGAGCCTATATGTGCATCTACGGGATGGAAGGGCCGGGGGGCTACCAGCTGGTCGGGCGGACCATTCAGGTTTGGAACACATGGCGGCGTACGCAAGCGTTTGACAAGCAGCCATGGCTCTTGGACTTTTTCGACCAGATCCGCTTTTTCCCTGTGTCAGAAGAGGAATTGATCGAGGCGCGCCTTGCCTTTCCACACGGAGAATATCCCGTACAGATTGAAGAAACAACGTTTCGATGGGCTGACCACAAACAGGTCTTTGAACGTGAAACGGCGGATATCGCGCGCTTCAAAACCACCCAACAAGAGGCATTCGAGGCAGAGCGCCAGCGTTGGAAAGAGCAAGGGTTGGATAGTTTCGCACCGGATCATGGGATTGTGGAAACTGGCGATGAAATGGAAATACCCGTTGGCTTCATCGGGGTGCAAAGCCCCGTTCCCGGGAGCCTGTGGAAGATTGTTGTCGCCGATGGTGACATGGTCGAGGCGGGTCAGACGATCGCAATTGTGGAATCGATGAAAATGGAAATGGCGGTTGAAGCGCCGGTTACGGGACGGGTTAGCGAAATCCGCGCAATCCCCGGTCAGGCACTGCAGTTGGGTCAGGTTGTGGCGGTGATAGAGGTTTGATGTTGCGCCTTTGTAGTGAAAGCTGGAGACTTGAGCTAAGGCGCGTTGGATTTCAGAATTGGCTATGCACCCAAGAAAGCTAGGATCAAACAGCCAAATGATATGAGGTTATCCCTATGCGATTTGCTGTTCTTGCCGATATCAATGGGAACGCGCTTGCCTTGGAGGCTGTCCTTCGGGATATGGACAAGCTGGATCTATCGACGGCGGTAACCTTGGAGATTTCTTTAGTGATCCACTCGAAGCAGGTAGAACGGCGTCCTTGCTTATGGAGCGGGGTTTTTCGTCAATTCGCGGAAATCATGACCGGTATCTAATAGAACAAGACCCATCTGAAATGGGGCCTTCGGATAAGGCAGCTTTTGACCAACTTGACCAGATTCACCTTGATTGGATTGCGGGCCTTCCAAAGACATTAAATGTTTTCAAGGATGTCTTTCTTTGCCATGGAACGCCTGCAAGTGATTCAACCTACTGGCTTGAGCATGTGGAAGAAAACGGAGCTGTGCGTTCCGCCACATTGGAAGAAATCACTACAGAAGCAGAAGGCGTGGAAGCAAGTCTCATTTTATGCGCCCATACGCATATTCCACGCTGCGTCCGCTTGCCAGATGGACGTACTATCGTAAATCCTGGCAGTGTCGGATGCCCGGCATATGATGATGACCAACCCGTCTATCATCACATGCAAACGGGAACACCAAACGCATCATATGCTGTGATTGAGGGGCAGGATAGAGCGTGGACAATTGGTTTTAGATCAGTTCCGTACTTTGCAGATAAAGCAAGCAAACTTGCGGTGAGCAACGGACGCCCCGACTGGGCCCAATCACTTGCTACTGGATGGTTTCGAACGTGACCCCAAAAGAACATCACACCAATCTATTGGATTCACCCGTTATGCTTATGATTGAGGGCATATGACGGCGGCAGCAAGTCATTGAGCCATGCCTCATAGATCGGACCGAATCCAGCAAGATGCGCCAATCGTTCGGGCGTATCCGCCATCCAATAGGCGGCTTCGCCTGCACCGAGCGTCCCAATGGCCGGAAAAAGGTAGGCGCAGCCAAGATATGTGCCAGCCCCATCACGGATAACCCAAGCAAAAGAACGCTTGGCGGTGAATTCGCAGTGATGCCAGTGGAGGTCAGTGAGGTTATCCTCAAGCGTCAGTCCTTCGGGCCATGTCGGTCCGAACAATCCTTGCAAGACGGACCGAGAGCGGGTGACCGCCTCAAAATCCACCTCAACATCTGCGCCCGTTAAAATCTCGAGGTGATAGGCACCCAATGTCAAAGACATGGGCACCTGTAATGTTTCAAAATCCGGATGCGGTGTCATTCTGCGGCAGTCCTGGCTTCACGTTTAAACGGGTTTTCGTCCGGCACCTCAAAGTCTGGCACCAACTCTCCTTTGGCGCGGGCATCTGCCATGTAGCGAAAGGCGTTGACGGACATGCGCATCAGGTGGTCGCCTGCTTTGATGGGCGGATATTTCGCAAGGGTCTCGGGCGTGCGGAATTTTTCCAAGGGCTCGACTACTGCATGGTAATCAAGACCAAAGAACAGCGGTAGGGAATACCGCTCGTGACCGATGTTGTTCACGCGGTGCTGGGTGGATTTGAACTGCCCGCCTGACCATGTCTCAAAGATGTCGCCGATGTTGACGATAAAGCAGCCCTCGATTGGCGTGGCTTCAATCCAGACGTCATCGGCATTCATCACCTGCAATCCCGCGGCCCCTTGAAGCAGGATCGTGAAACACTCAAAATCGGAATGAGCGTCGATACCCACGATATCCTTTGTCGCGGGCATATCGTTCTCAATGTAACGCAACAGGCGCAGTTGCGAGGTGGGGTTGGTGATGTGGCGGGTCAACTCCGATGGATCAACCTCCAGCTCAAGCGCCAGCGCATCCAGCAACCTCAGACCAAGGGAGAACACCGCGTCATAGTAGGTCGATACCGTTTTTTTCCATCCGGGGATATCGGGCCAGATGTTGGGACCGGTCATGCGCCAGTCAGCCAGATAATCGGGATGATCCGCAGGCGCCTCATAGGACATGTCCCAAGCCTCGTTAAAGTTGATGCGTTTGGGAAAGGATGCGCCGTTCTCTTCCAGCGGAACATAGCCGCGGTGGTGCGTCGTGAAACCGGACCAATATTTCATTTTGAAGTTGCGCGGCTTTTCATGAAACTCTTTGGAGGCGGCAAAGACGTCCTTCATCAGACTTTGAGGAACACCGTGGTTGGTAATGTAGAAGAACCCAGAGGTGCGGGCCGCATCGCCCAAGGCACGGGCCACGGCTTTTTTGTCATCGGGGTTATCTGTCATCAAGCCTGACAAATCGATTACGGGCAATTGGGCCTGATCAATTTTCAGGGCGCGTTGGTCATCATCTGAAGGTGTCATCGGACGTCTTCCTCTTCTTAATTAAGTTTAATCAAGGCTGAGGCATTCACGGCTTTGCGCACAAGGTAATCGTCTGGATGGGCGGCAGAGTTTTTCTTGGCGGTCAAACATCAGGCAATGCCCAGCAGCTTTGCCTTCTTTTTGATCATTTTTCTTTTTCCTAGCTCGGACAAGCGCCAATGTTTGGCGGGACGCGCCTTAAGTGTGAATGACTTGTTAACGGAACCACCCCCGCGCGCAGAGGGGTGGTCACGCAATTTGTAAAAACTGGGGAGCCCTAAAGATGGCCAATTTGAATCGTCGCACACTTCTGAAATCCGGTGCCAGCTTGGGTGGCCTTGCCGCTGCAAGTTCGCTGCTAGCAACTCCGCTTATTGCGCAAAGCCGTAGTCTGAAGGTCGGCTCTTATGGAGGCTATTTCGAGAATAGCTTCAAGGAGTTCGTCTATCCCGAGTTTACGGCCGCGACTGGCATCACGGTGGAAAGTGTCACACAGCCCAATTCTGCCGATTGGCTTGTGACCATGCAGCAAGCGGTTCCCGCAGGGAGCATCCCAACTGATATCTCGCTTTATGGCAGGGATTCGATGATCAAGGCGAGCCGCATCGGTGGATTGATTGCGCCCTTGGATATTTCCGCCATTCCAAAGGCTGAAAATCTGGACAGCTATTTTGTGTTTGAAGGTTCTGAGGGCCCTCAAGGCGTTGGCGCGATGTCTTGGTTCTCGGCCATGGTGTTCAACCCTAACGAGGTTGAAACACCCGCAAGCTGGGCCGATTTCTGGGACAGTGAAAAGTTCGAGGCCTCTTTGGGTCTGAGCAATGTTCATTCCTCTGGCCTGTTGGATATCACCTCCGCCACCTTCTTTGACGGCGAAGAGACGATGATGTCCAACGAAGGTATTCTGGCGATCCTGGACAAGATCCGCGAACTCAAGCCGAACGTGACGCTGTGGTGGAATGCTGAAAGCCAGATGGAACAGGGCATGAAGAACGGCGATGTGATTGGCGGTCAGTATTATCTTGATGTGGCGAACCTGATGGCAGCTGATGGCTTCCCCATCAAGGCGACATTCCCCAAGGAAGGCAACTTGCAAGACTACGGTTCATGGTGCTTGACTGCGGGTTCGGAAAAATCGGCGGAGGCTGCCGAGTTCATGAACTTCTCATCTGATCCCGCGACCCAAGCGTTGATGAGCCGCAAAATCGGTACGGCGCCATTGGTCGATAAAGTGATGACTGATCTGACCGACGAAGAGTTCAACTTTGTGTCCGGCTCACCGTCAATCAAGCCGGCCTATGAAGCTTATCTCGACAACGAGACGTTCATCAAGGAAAGCTGGGACAAAATGTTGGCGGAGTCTTGAACGCCGATGCATGACCTGATCCTATCGGGTGTTTCCAAATCGTTTGGAAGCACCCGTGCCGTCGAAGCAACTGATCTCACCTTTGCCCACGGCCAGTTAACGGCGTTGCTGGGCCCCTCGGGTTGTGGCAAGACGACGCTTTTGCGGATGATTGCAGGGTTAGAAGATCCAACGCGTGGCACCATCCGTCTGGGCGAGGAAGACATCACCAATCTTCCCGCCCACAAACGCAAGTTTGGCATGGTGTTCCAGAGCTTTGCCTTGTTTCCCCACTATACGGTTCGCGAGAATGTCGCCTATTCGCTCATCATTGGCGGGATGGCAAAGCCTGAGGCGTTGGAGAAGGCGCAGACCCTGCTGGATACTGTGCAATTGAGCAGTTTTGGGGACCGGCGCATTGGTGAGCTTTCAGGCGGCCAACGCCAGCGTGTTGCCATCGCGCGCGCCTTGGTGCAGAGACCACAGGTGTTTTTGCTGGACGAACCCATGTCCGCCCTCGATGCCAAACTGCGCGAAGAGATGCAGGTCGAATTGCGACTTTTGCAGCAGCGCTTGGGGATTACGACTATTGTGGTCACCCATGACCAGCGCGAAGCGATGACAATGGCCGACACCATCGTCGTTATGTCGAACGGACGTGTCGAACAGGTCGCACCGCCACGTGAAATCTACCACAAACCGGCAAATGCGTTTGTCGCGGACTTCATCGGCAAGGCGAACTTCTTTGATGGCGTGTACCGCAAAGGCGGCGTGAAAATCGGCGCGTTCGACGTTGACGTTCCCGCCAATTTTGCAGCGGGCAGCCCCGTGCGGCTTGCAATCCGGCCAGAAAGCGCGTGCCTCGTCACCGAACCGGGGCAGAACTGTATTGATGCGGAAATCAGCTTTGTACGGGACCTTGGTCCGGTGCGCGAATATCACCTGCGGTCTGACATCGGTCCAATAATCGTCGAATACGCAGGCACGGACGGGATGGAACGGGTGGCGGGTGACAAGACCCTCGTACACCTCCCTATTGAGGCTTTGCGGGTGTACCCGCGCGCAGTGGCATGACAATCGCTGACGACATAGATGTGGCGGCAGCCGCGCCCAAAAATCTGGCAAGAGGGCTTTCACCCAAAGGCGTGCTTTACGGCGTGCTCAGCGCAGTGATGGTCGTCTTCTGCATTGTACCGTTCATATTGGTCATTGTGATCTCTTTTGGCCGCAAGGTGGATGGCGCGGGGTGGGTCTGGGCCTTTACCTTCGACAACTATCAACGCTTCTTTGTTGGCATCCTGTGGCCTGATGAAGTCACGTTTCTCTATCTCCAACAACTGGGGTATTCGTTCTATTTTGCCATCATCGCATCGGTTCTGGCGGTACTGACGGCGTTGCCCTTCACGCTGCTTCTGACGCGGCTCAAACGCAGCACGCAGGCGATTTGGCTGGTGTTCATCTTGGCGTCCCTGTCGATGTCAGAGGTGTTTATCGTAATGGGCTGGGACATTCTTTTATCCAATAATTCGGGGCTGCCAAAGCTGTTTCAGGTCACAGGCCTCACCCAATGGCTCAAGGACGTGGGCTGGTTCCAGACCTTGCGTGACTTGGGCCTCGCCAATCCGCGCAACGTGAAATTCAAACCTTCTGAATTTGCGACGATCCTGACGATGAGCTACCTTGTCTGGCCTTATGCTGTCATTCTTTTGTATCCCGCTTTGTCGCGCCTTGACCCCTCGTTGTCAGAGGCCGCGCGCACCATGGGGGCCAGCCGCTGGACGGTCACACGCACCGTGACGTTGCCGTCTATCCGTCTGCCTTTGATGGGGACGACGCTGTTGCTGTTCGTCTTTCTGCTGGGAAGCTATGTGTCGGTCAGTGTCTTTGCCACACCCGATAAACAAACTACGGCGGTCGCGATTTATTCCAACATTCGCGGCTCTAACCTGGACGCCCCCTTTGGGTCAGCGCAGGCTGTGATCTTGTTAATTTCGGCGAGCATCTGTCTGTACTTTGGCCATTTGTTGAACAGCAAAGCGGAGGCGCGGTGATGCGGATCGGTGGACATATTTTCATGGCGCTGTTGGCCTTGGTGCTGGCGATGCCCATCGTGGTGGTCTGCGCGGCAGCCCTGAACGGTGGGCGCAGCATGTTCTTCCCGCCGCGCGATCCGACACTGGCACGTTTTGGAGAATTCTTTGTCTCGGAACCGGTCTGGACCAACGCGCTGAGCAATTCGGTGATCGTGGCATTTGGCGCGGCAACTTTGGCCGTCTTGATCGCTTGGCCTGTTGCTTACCTTTTGTGGTCAACGGGATCAAAGCTGTCCAAAACGCTGGCGGGTCTTGGTTCCTTGCCCTTTGCAGTGCCGCCGATTGTGATTGGGGTGGGGCTTGGGTTCTTTTGGTCCTTCACTGGCGGATTGGGACATATCTGGTCAGGGGTGATCAGCCACGCAATCTTGCTGATGGCGTTGCCTTTGGTAACCATCTCGATTGGCCTTCAATCCATCGATCGGTCACATCTGGATGCGGCAGCCACGATGGGTGCGACCGAACAAATGGCCTTCCGCACCGTCGTTATGCCGCAAACGGTACCCTATACGATATCGGGGTTCTTCTTTGTGCTGGTGCTGTCATTTAACGAATTTATCGTGATCTTCTTTGTCTCGGCCTCGGCGTATTCAACGGTGACGTTGCAAATCTTCAACTCACTGCGAAACGGCTACACACCAACGATGGCGGTGGCCGCGATCACCTTCTTGACGGTCTCCATCCTCGTGTTTTCGGCTGTTGCCCGCTGGGGTGACTTGCCGCGCCTCATGGGTGCGGATCAATCAAAAAAGTAAAGGAGCTCAAACATGCCCAAGCAACCCATGATCGTTGGCAACCCTGTCTTGATCGTTGTCGACATTCAGAAATCCGCTTTCATGCGCGGCTATGATAATGGCATCCCGCGCATGCCCAATTATTACGAAAACCTTGAACGGGCGCGCAGCATGGTGGACACGGCCCATGAGGCTAACATACCCGTTATTTTCTTTCAGGAAATACATCGTAAAGACCTGATCGACTATGGCCGCGAGCTGGATGGTGACGAAGACATCCATTGTCTCGAAGGGCGCCCTGGCACGCCTGTAGCCGCTGAAGAAATGGACATGCGCGACACGGATTATTTCATCCACAAACGCCGGTATTCGTGTTTTTTCGGGACCGAGCTTGAGATCTTGCTCAAGGGTCTGAAGGCCGAAACACTAATCCTTGTGGGTGGGCTGACAGATGTTTGCGTGCACTACACGTTCGTGGATGGGCACCAAAGTGACTATTATTGCCGTGTTGCCAAAGATTGCTTGGGCGGCTCGTCCCAAGCGGCGCATGATGCATCACTGAACGCGATGGAGTATTTGCAAACAGGGGCAGTGCTGCCAAGCGCCGAGTTGATCGCCAGAATGCTTGAGCACAAGAAAGACGTCGCTTGATTACCCAAGGCCACCTGCAAGGCCATTGGCAACGGCACTGGATCAAGGCACCGGGGTTTGAGGATGCTACGACGCGCGTACATTGGTTGCAGGCGGGTGCGTTGTTCGCAGACTTGCGTATTCCTTTGGAGCGACCGGACGTTGCTGGTTTGTCCTGCCTTGCCAATTTGGACGCCCCCGCGCTGCGCATGCTGATGAATGCCGAAGGGTTTGCAGGCGACATCACCGTGGAGGACAGCAATTGCACATGGCACCGCCAAATCAACTGGCACGGGGTGCCGGAGCAATCCGACATTGGGTTGATGTCCTTTGATGATGCTGGTGGGTTGATTGAGGATGGCGTGTTGGTCGAGTACCGCGAGCTTTGGCAAGCGGTGTCTCAACAACAATTGCGCGGCGCGAAGGTCAGATGCGGTGCGATGCGTGGTGTTCTGATTGAGAATGACGCTGTGTTCATGCTTGGGATTGGTGTGGGCCCAAGTGGAACTACTCAGGATTTAATCACAGCGCTGGACCGCGACACGGCTGAGAACACCGAATTGCATCAGCATTTTTCCAGTGTCTATATGCTGGGCCGATGGGACGGCGCGCGTGGAATAGCTGAGCTTTCGACGAACCCGTTTGTCGAGGGACAAGTGGCGCTTGAGCGGGGCGGAAATCTGCTTTGGCACAGCATTGCGTTTGATGGGCACCGCAAGGTGCGGACGCTTGTGCGCGAATAACGACTAATTCTTGGGCGTGATAGGCGAGACAAACGGCTGGTTCAGCCCGACGTAGGCAGGACCAAAGGCTGCCAATCCGCGCGCAGTCGTGAATTGCGCAGGAGCGGGAAGGATCACAACGGCGACGTGCATCCCCTTGGCATAATTAGGGTTTGTGATGGGCATCCCTGTATCGGTATTAATCAGGCAGATCAGATCGGGAATGGTGGCATGCACCGCACCGTTCAGCCAGCCAACCATGTTTTCGTTTTTAAAACTGATGCAATAGGTCTGACCAGCATAGGGCCCGCTGCCACCAATCGTTATTGATCCCAGTGTAAACCCATCCTGGGTGCGCCAATCAAAAGTACTGATCTGGCCACGAAACAGTGCCGCGCCGTCGCCTGTCTTGGCTATAACCTTGGCCACATCCGCGCCCTCTGCATGCGCCGCGCGGTGCGCGCGCCCCATGGTCTGTGCCAGTGTGATTGTGCCCGGGATCAGCGCATGCCGGATATTCTCAACAGTTAAGGCATGGTCAATGGCAGCAATGTCGTTGCGGCTGACGATGGACAGGGCCCGCACGATAGTCTCTGCACGCAAGTCGTCGTGTATATTTTCCAAAAGCATAACTTCGCCAAATTCATTGACCAGTACAATGGGTGCCGCAGGTAGGTCATTTATGTAATAGGTGGAATGGGTGATCTCTGGTACCGCGCGCCCAGCGGGGTCTGCGTCGATAATCATATGTCCTGACATGGCCGCTGCATAAAAGGCGACAGCGGTGTTCGAACCACCCAGCTCGCAGCACACAGTCCCGTAAAATTCCTGCCCGAGGTATTCCTGAAACCGCTCGTAGGCCAGTAGGATCGCAGGTGCATCAATACGAGGCAGGCGGGCATAGGCCGCGTCCTTATCGGGCGGCAAAGGAGATATAGCGCCTAACATATAGGGCGTGCAAATTAGCCCGTCCGGTGGTGCCTCGTCCAGCGTCACCATGTTGAATGCGCAGCCTTTAGCCAGCGCGTAATCGATGAGGCCAATCCCTTCGGCCATATCGCCGCCACCGCCTGTGCCCAAAATCGTGCACTCCGTTAGAATATCAAGCAGGTCTTCGCGCGTGAGGGTTCTCATATCGTTCTGCGGGCGATCACGATTCCCTCTTGCTGCGCACTTCCGCCAGCAGGCAAAGAATTTCATAGGCAAGTGCAGCCCCGGCAAGCGAGGTAACGTCGCCCACATCAAAAGGCGGGGACACTTCAACAAGATCCGCGCCGACATAGTTCAGATCGCGCAAGCCGCGCAGCAAGACCTGTGCCTGATGAGTGGTCATGCCACCAATTTCTGGCGTGCCGGTGCCGGGGGCATAGACTGGATCAAGGCTGTCGATATCATAGGTCAAATAGACGGGCATATCGCCGACCAGCGCGCGCGCTTCTTCTGCAATCGCGGCGGGGCCCCGTTCGTGGAATTCTTCGCAAAACACGACGCGCATGCCGGAGGTCTCTGAGAAGTCCCATCCATCGGAGGTATTTTGTGTACCGCGAATGCCGATCTGGATAGTCTTTTCTGGGTTAATCAGCCCTTCTTCGACAGCCCGGCGAAAAGGGGCACCGTGGTTGAACTTGGACCCTTGAAAGCTGTCGGTCGTGTCGGCATGCGCATCTATATGGATCAACGCAACGGGCGCGTCTTTGGCAATGGCGCGCAGCAAGGGCAGGCTGATCGAATGATCGCCACCAATTGCAAAGGGCAGTACATCTGCGCCGATCAACATGGCGGCAAAAGCCTCGATCTCGTTGTGGGTCGCCTCGATTTCAAACATGCGCGTAAAGGGGACATCGCCCATGTCCCTGATCTTTGCCAATTCGAATGGGTTGATCCGTGTAGCATGGTTGATGGCCCGCATCAGACTGGATTGATTGCGCACTTCGCGGGGGCCATGACGCGTGCCCGCGCGGTTAGTCAGCGCGCCATCATACGGCACACCGAACATGCCGATCTCGGCTTCTTCCAAAGACTGCGCGATGGGCATGCGCATAAAAGTCGCGATTTCGGTGAATCGGGGCGCCAGTTGATTTGGGATTGATGGTGGTTTGAAGTCCATTGCAGCATCCTCATCTTAGATCAGATCAGTAACTTTTCTTATACTGATCAAAGACCAAAAGTGGGGCCAGCGCCACTGCCTGTCGGCGGAAATGAAGGCCCGACACAATAACGAAGGGGCATACTGTTATGAAAGCATACATGGTGCCTAAAATTTGATCTTTATGTCCTATCAGTACGGTTGTTTTCATTGATAGCCGCCTAAAATCACAAAGTACTGGCTGAGATAAGTGTTGCGTCTCAAGATAGCCCCTGTGCCGAATATCATGTCATATGGCCAAGAACGGAGAAACGAGATGACACTTCCCGTTGCCACACAGTGGTACACATCGAAAAAAATCGACGACCATACGACGCTCATTCTTGAGCCTCATGTGCATGTCCTCGAACAAGCCAACATGTTTCTGGTGCAAGGCAGCGTGCGCGACATGATCGTGGATACGGGGATGGGGATCGTGCCCCTGAAACCCTATCTGGACACATTGCGCAGCGATCCGGCCAAAGATATCATCTGTGTCTCGTCTCATACCCATATCGATCACATCGGTTGCGTCCATGAATTTGATACCCGCCTTGTGCATCCCGCCGAGGCAGACGAAATGGCCAAGCCTTCGGGGCTGTCGTCGCTTTACCGGGACGATATGCCTGCATCGCTGCTGCAAACCTTTCTTGACGCGGGCTACCCGCCGATAGACGAGTTGCTGATCGATGCGCTGCCTTTTGCGGGGTATGATCCAAAATCCTACGTCTTGCGCGGTGCCCCCGCGACCGGTCTGCTGAACGAAGGCGACGTGGTTGATCTGGGCAATCATAGCTACACGGTGCTGCATCTGCCGGGTCATTCTCCGGGGGGGATCGGGTTGTTTGAAGAGACGTCAGGTGTGCTGTTTGCCGCCGATGCGATCTATGATGGGCCGCTGATATACGAAGGACCGGGGATGAGCGTCCCTGACTACCTTGCAACTTTCGAAAAGTTGAAAGCCTTGGATGTTTCTGTTGTGCATGGGGGCCACGATCCAAGCTTTGGACCCTCACGTATGCACGAGATCATGGCACACTACGAAGCGATTTGGCACGGCTAAGGCGCACGCCAGTTACTCCAGAATTTGAACAGGTCGTTCCCACTGGATCAGCACAGCGCATCCTTGCTCGGACCAAACAGAATGCGTGGTGCCTTCGGGGTTCAGGATTAGAGTGCCTTTTGCATAATCGCCCCGTTCGTCGGATTGCATACCGTCAAGCACAAGGATCGTCTCAAGCCCTGTATGCAAATGATGCGGCACTTTCGCACCCGGCGCATAGCGTAAGATGGCCAGCGCAGGCGCGCCTTGCTTGATATAATGCACGTCAACACCTTCACGAAAAGGTGCGAAGGGCAGGTCCTGCCAAGTGTCCATCAGATCGCCCATCACAAGCGGATTATCCATTCAAAGCGGCCTCTAGTTGGGCGCAGGTGGCGGTCCAGCCGACAATGGCACCTTGTGCGCGGATCATCTCAAGGGTGGCAGCTTTGAAGGCGGGAAAGTAGCTCTCAGTGGCGTCTTCGATGAGCAGGCTGTCATAGCCACGGTCATTTGCCTCGCGCATCGTTGTTTGCACGCAAACCTCGGTGGTGACGCCTGCAAAGATCAGCGTTTTAACACCCATCGTTTTGAGGTGTTCGGCAAGAGTGGTGGCATAGAAAGCCCCCTTGCCGGGCTTGTTGATCACCACTTCACCTGCGATTGGATAAACGTCCTTGATGATGTCGGCCCCGTCTTCACCTGCCACAAGAATGCGACCCATGGAGCCGGGGTCGCCAATCCGCAATGCGGGCGTGCCCCTGTCACGCTTGGCGGCGGGCAGATCGGACAGGTCCGGCTTGTGGCACTCTTGCGTGTGGATCACGGGCAGGCCGTGGGCGCGGCAAAGCGCTAGCAGGCGCGCCGTAGTTGGCACGATCGCCTGCAAAAGCGAAACATCATTGCCAAGCGTTTCGCCAAATCCCCCCGGTTCGATAAAGTCACGCTGCATGTCGATGATGATCAGCGCGGTTGTGGCGGGATCAAAGGCAAAACCAAAGGGCAGGGCGGTTGCGATCACCGTCATGGCAGTTGGCTCAACAAGGCGGCACTATCGCTCACGGCGCCAAAGACGCCGCCTTGCATAGTAACCATTTTAAGGGCTGCGTCGTGGTTGCCCTTGTCAGTCGCACCGCAGCAATCCGATAGCACGAGGCATTCAAAGCCACGGTCATTGCCTTCGCGCATGGTGGTCGAGACGCAAACATCCGTGGTTATTCCCGTAAGGATCAGGTTTTCAATTCCCCGCATGCGCAATATCATTTCCAGATCGGTGGCGTAAAAGCTGCCTTTGCCGGGCTTGTCGATGATGGGTTCACCTTCGGCGGGATAGAGTTCAGGAATAATGTCCCAGCCTAGTTCGCCGCGCACGAGGATTTTGCCACACGGCCCCGGATCGCCAATGCCTGCACCAATCTGCTGACTGCGCCAGCGCTTGTTGGCAGGCAGATCCGAAAGATCCGCGCGGTGGCCCTCTCGGGTGTGAATGATGTGATAGCCTTTGTTGCGCATCGCGCTGAGCACTGCTTTGATCGGCACGATTGGGGCTTTGGTCATCGACAGGTCATAGCCCATCTTGTCAACATAACCGCCGGTGCCGCAAAAATCAGTCTGCATGTCGATGATGATAAGTGCTGTGTTGTCTGGGCTTAGATTGCCATTATAGGGCCAGGCGTATGGGTTTGCGTCAAGAGTGTGTTGGGTTTTCATTCTGCGGCCCTTGGTGTTGATCTGAACAGGGCCGCAAACGATCGCGACCCGATATCAGTACTGTTGGTCACCTTGACAGCAATAGAGCGCTGCTGTCCTCTGCTAAGATCGCACCATCATGATGCAAATTTTGCATCACCCGCACTGTTCATACGTGGCACGGGCGTTATTGATCCGTCCAGTTGGCGAGTGCTGCAACTAACTGTTGGCCAAACTTTGAAGAGGCCACGGGCAGGGCCCGCCCTTTCATCTGACCAAGCAGCAGGCGTCCCACTGGGAGGTCTTTTTCGGACAGCGGCAAATGTGCGATTGTTGCTTGTTCTTTGGTACTCAGGCCAATCGGAATTTGGAAGCCAACGGCATTTTCACGAGTCACATAGTGCCGGATCAAATCAAACGATTCCGTCTCGACGATTGGGTCCAGCGTACGCCCCCTGCGGGCTGCTGCAGCTTCCAGAAGATGGCGAACACCGTAGGCAGGGGCGGGCAACACCAGCTTGTGTGACAGGCAGTCGCGCAGGCGTAAATCGGTTTTACCCGCAAGTGTGCTGTCGGATTTAAACACAGCGTGAACCGGCTGGGGTAGGGCAAAAAGAACATCGAAATCAACCAGATGGACAGGCTCAAAAACAAGTGCAAGATCGCTGCTAAAGGACGCGAGGTCCTGTTCAGCTTGCGCGCGGTCGCGCACGTTGACTGTAAACGTCACTCCGGGATGGGCTGCGCGATATATAGCGATTTGTTCCGGGAGGAAGTATGGCAAAAGCGCTTGGGAACAT
>Ga0115005_10001183_pt1 | contig 20421 bp, 14 predicted proteins | sample ArcOceMetagenome_FD_87163 | JGI IMG/M metagenome (GOLD analysis project Ga0115005, IMG submission 87163) | Marine eukaryotic phytoplankton communities from Arctic Ocean - Arctic Ocean - Greenland ARC118M Metagenome | ecosystem: Environmental > Aquatic > Marine > Oceanic | place: Arctic Ocean... | reverse complement strand
GCAACGTGCAACAACAACAGGCAACAGAGTGTGACCTTTCATAGTTCATATTTCATAGTTCATACAAGTTCAAAGTAGCTTGACATTTTACTGGTAGAGAGCAGAGTATACAATCTTTCCCAAATGGCAAATAATTATAGATCTGTTAGTAACCGGAGGCCAAGGAGGCCTCCCTCATCATCTGGAATTCCTGCATATATAATGGGAGCTGCTGGATTCATGGGAGGATCGGTGTTGTTCACCTATTTCTATTTCCAAGATGAAGCTCCATTTACGAAACGAAAGAGGCTACTTGCCACTGTGAGTACAAAATCCATCCGTGTCGGTTGTGTTGTCTGTGCCTGGATATTAAAATAATGATCAACCACCTTGCGTATTGGTATTGTACCGGTACCGATAGCTACTAACAAATCATTCTCCGTTCGCACCACACGTTGAACATTATCAGTCCACAGAATGGGAACGCAAACAGGGAGACATGCAATACAAAGAACTCCTCAGTTCGTATAAAAACGATATTCTTCCACCCACGCATAGAGCATCTGTAACTGTAAACAGAGTCGGGTCGAGGATCACACAAGCTGCAAACAAATTCATCAAAGAACACAAACCAAATGAATCTATTGGAGGGCCCTATACATACACCGTAATACGTTCCGATCAAGCAAACGCATTCGTCCTTCCCAACAACCACATATTCGTATTCACAGGATTATTCCAATTTGTCAGGAATGAAGATGATTTAGCAGCTGTTTTGGGCCATGAAACGGCTCACAATTTGGCAAGGCACGCAGGTGAACGTGTATCGGGGAGCATTTTGATGAGTATGCTGGCGAGGTGTACCTTGCTGATAGACCCAAGTGGAGTGTTGTATACATTGTTTCTACCAGCTGCAAGTTTGCTTTATGATCTGCCTCATTCAAGAGATCACGAGATCGAGGCTGATTACATTGGCTTGCAATTGGCTGCTGATGCGTGTTACGATCCTCAAGCGGCTAAAAGTGTATTTGGTTCCATGAAGAAGGCGGGGAATGACAGCAATAAGGGATCAATTCCGCCAGAGTTTATTTCCACGCATCCATCGTATGATACGAGGTTGACGAATTTTGACAATTGGCTTCCTGGTGCGATGGAAAAGTATAATTCGGATGGAGGTTACAAGTGTCAGAGGATTCGAAGAGAGATGAAGGCCGCAAGGCAGCAAGCTTCTGTTCTCGCACAAAATCAAGAGGAAGAAGAGACGCGTGCTTATCAGCGACAGTATCGCAGGGGCAGTGGTTAGGATTACTAATAATGCTTTCAAAAGAATTATGGCAAGATTTAATGGCGCACTTCACAAATAGATGGCCTCGGTTGTCTGATGATTGAGACGATCTGGCAAACCTCTTTGTTTTATTAAGATGGTTTCCTTTCACGCGATTTCAATTCTCAAGATTGGCTCGTACGTGTACATAGATCCCGTGCACATAGTGGTGTTCTTGCTCGATTGATGATGTGATAGCCTTCGTAGATCCAATTGTGTTGGCCTTCTGTTATCAATACCATCTTATTCACAAGCTGTTCATGTTATTGTTGAAATAGATTGGCGTGTTTGTAACAGTGCTGGAGATGACATGTGTGAATGCAGGCAGCGAGGGGGCAACAATGCATCGCATACATTGCTTGATACGAGGACGTGGGGGAGAACTGCAGAGAATACCTTCATTTTGATTGATTAATTGATGAGTGAGTGTATGTGTATGTGTATTGATTGAATAGGAGGTCCGATTGATGCTTTCAATATCTCGAGGCCCATTATGGCCGATCTTGTAATGGAAGTAGACTGATCTGCATCATACCGTACCGGGGGGTACATACGGTGGTACCGGTACCTGGTACCGAAAGATGAGACAACAATCATTACGTATGCTACCACGGGGCCAACCTCCTCAATTTATCTAATTCCAAATACCGGTACGTACGGCCGTGGACAGCTGTATCGAAGAATTTTGGTTCTGTTAACAATTATGTGTACAAGTGAAACCTCTCAAGGTAAAATTCAAAATCCACTTGTGGAGTACTGCTGGCAGCGTCATGAGCGAGTGCCCTTTAGCGAATACTTTTTGGCGTGCATGTGCAACTGCAGTAAGAGGATCGAGCTTAGATATTTGTTGTAGTGCATATTGAATATGATGGAGTAGTACTTTTGAGGTGGCTGTAGTAGAGATGTCCAATGAATCATCAATAAAAAAGAATTACATGAAGCTAACTCCAAGTTTCAAACAGTAACAGTATATGCAAAATATGATGAACAAATAAAAATGCAGATGCCTTAGTTAGCCTCGTCGTCAATTTCAACCACTAAATCTCCGACGCCGATGTGATCTCCTGCTGTAACAATCACTTTTTTCACGACTCCTTTAACAGGTGATGAAACCATCGTTTCCATTTTCATGGCTGAGAGGACTAGCAAGGGATCGCCAACATCAACGTTATCTCCCGTTGAGATCATAGTTTCTAAAACAACGCCTGACATTGGAGCACCTACACTGCCAACTACATTTCTGCTGGCCTTTGGACGGACTGTATGTTCATTGCTGACATTCTTATCCTTGATGTGCACCATACGATATTGTCCGTTGACTTCAAACTGGATATTGACGATTCCTTCAGGGTCGACATCTCCGACACTAATCAACTTCATAATGAGTTCTTTGCCCTTTTCAAGATCCACACTCAACTCTTGACCAACCTTCATTCCAGTTAGAAATGCACGGGTATTAAGGTGGGATAATTCTCCGTGAAAGCTCACATTCTCCATGAATTCATCGAATACTGCCGGATACATAGCATGAGACATAACATCAACATCCCTAATTTCTATTCCTCCTGCGTTTTGCCCACTCTTTGATCCCCATTTTTCCTCAAGAATCTCTTTTGCTGCAACCAGATCCATCGCTGGAAGATCTGCTCCTGGGCGACCTTCAAAGCAACTCAAATTAGTACCTTCGATAGTTTGTCCCTTTACCACTTTTGACCTGAGCGGCTCAGGGAAACCAAAAGGTGGTATGCCAAGATAGCCCTGAAAATATTCCACAACACTTTTTGGAAAGCTTAATGTGTCAGCCTGTTCGATCACCTCTTCCTCGGTAAGATTGTTTGCAACTATGAATTGAGCTAGGTCTCCTGTAACTTTACTGGATGGTGTGACCTTGATGATATCCCCTAGTAGTCGGTTTGCAGTTGCGTAAGCCTTTTTAACGTGAGACCATTGCCCAGTCAAACCGAGTTGAGTGGATTGGTACAATAGATTTGTATATTGACCACCAGGCATTTCGTGAATGTAAACGTCTGCAGAACCTGACTTTTGACCTGATTCAAAGGGAGCATATAGCCCACGAGCCTCTTCCCAATAATCGTTCAAGGCAGAAACTTCTTGAAGAGAAATGCCAGTGTCCAGGTCTGTGCCAGATGTACTAGCAACCAATGCACCTAAAGATGGTTGCGAAGTTAGACCTGAAAGAGCATCGGTAGCCGCATCAACAACATCTGCCCCAGCCTTGGCAGCTGCGAGCATAGATGCAACTCCAGTTCCTGCAGTATCGTGAGTGTGCACATGAATTGGAAGATCAAAGTGCTCAGCACGAATGGCAGAAACAAGCATCTGTGCAGACTCAGGTTTCAGTAGGCCAGCCATATCTTTGATCGCCAAGACATGAATACCCAAATCATTCAGTTCACGAACGAAATTGAGGTAGTATTCAAGATTGTACATGCCTCTCTTTGGATTTCCAATGTCCCCCGTGTAACAGACAACACCCTCAATAACCCCACCAGCTTCTCCAACGGCATCAATTCCCAGTTTTAGATTTTCGATGTAGTTTAAGGAGTCAAAGATACTTGTTCAAAATAATGTGTCAGTTTTAACATGATCGTGATTTTCAATTGAGATCATGCTTTGAGACTTACCGGAAGACATCCATTCCAGTTGCTTTTGCAAGACGACAAAACTCAAAGACGACATTGTCGGGATCTAAAAGGGGCGAGTTCATAAAATGAATAGTAAGACCAGGAGGCAAATAATGAGCCATGCATCTTATGCGAAGTGAACTTACATGAAGTGTATCCAACTGCATTTGCTCCACGAAGCAGCATTTGCAGAGGGATATCAGGAACAGCCTCGCGTATTTTCTCGAGTCTATCCCAAGGGCATTCGTTTAGGAACCTCATAGAAACATCAAAAGTTGCACCTCCCCAACATTCCAAAGAATATGCATTACGCAGTGCGACATTGGTTGGGGCGGCTACATTCAAAATGTCAATAGTACGAAGCCTGGTAGCAAGAAGGCTTTGATGAGCATCACGCCATGTCGTATCTGTGACCAAAAGTCCATCATTATGGCGCACTGCTTCCGCAAAAGATTGTGCTCCTTCCAAATCAAATATTTCTTTCAGCGACTTCTTTGTTTTTGCAACTGGTGGGATATCAGGAATCATCGGATCGATAGTCGAAGGAGGAGGACCAGTGGCTCCAAGAGCCTTTGGAGTCCCGTTTACAATGAGATTTCCGATATAATATAACGTTTTTTGGGCCCTGTCTTTCTCTTTCAAAGGAGCGAGCAACTCTGGATGAGCTGCAATAAATCCCGTATCAACAAAACCGTCTAAAAACTCTTTGTTCTCGAGGACATGCATAAGAAACGACTTGTTTGTTGTGACCCCCCTGACTCGGAATTCCCTCAATGCTCTGGTCAATTTAGCAGCAGCATCACGGCGGGTTCTGGCCCTTGCCGTTATTTTCACGAGAAGAGAGTCATAATGAGGTAAGATCTGCGCGCCAGGAAATCCCGGACCATCGTCAAGACGGATTCCCATACCTCCAGGCATCCGAAAGACATCAATTGTCCCAGTATCTGGGCGGAAGTCCTGAGAAGGGTCTTCCGTAGTGACACGACATTGCATCGCAATACATTGGGGAGGTGGAATCTGATCTTGGGTGAGGCCCAACTCTTTCAAAGTCTTTCCAGCAGCTATCTTAATCTGAGACTGAACAATGTCAATGCCTGAAATCTCTTCTGTTACCGTATGTTCCACTTGAACGCGAGGATTAACTTCCATGAAAAAGTGATCGCCTTCCTTGTCTACTAAGAACTCTACAGTCCCTGCGTTGCGATACTTGGCTGCAGACAATAGACGGCACGCGTCATCAAGCATCGCTTGGCGAGTATGCGGAGGTAGGTTCATAGCAGGTGCTGTTTCGATGACCTTTTGGTGACGTCTTTGAACACTACAGTCCCTATCCCATATATGAACAACATTTCCTGTTCCATCTCCCAAGCACTGGACCTCAATGTGCCTTGGTTTGTCAACGTATTTCTCGACAAAGCATCGCCCGTCACCGAAAGCATTCTTAGCCTCATTAGAAGCTAAGTTGAATTGCACTTCGAGATCTTTTTTGGAGGGAACCATACGGATTCCTCGCCCACCTCCGCCCATCGCTTTGGAGTGCAGGAGAAAGAACAGTTTAAGTAAGTTTTGTATCGATTCTATCCACAAACGTTGGCTACACCACAATCTCACGTACCTGCCTTCACAATTACAGGATATTTTGTATTCTCTTGAATCCATGTTTTAGCTTCTTTCCAAGATGGAAATGCCTCATCAGAACCAGCAATTACAGGAACTTTCATGGAAATAGCAAGTTCCTTCGCAGTAGTCTTGTCTCCAAACTGGCGAAGGTTTTCAACTGTAGGCCCTATAAACTTGATTCCAGCTCGACACAACGCAGCACAAAATGCTTCATTCTCGCTAAGGAATCCGTATCCAGGGTGGACTGCTTCTACGCCCTGTTCTCTACAGATTTTCACAATCGTCGCAATGTCCAAGTAGGCTGCCACTGGGGACTTAAGGATTGCCAGAAGAAGAGAATTCAAATCAGAAAGATGGACATTACTAGAGCCTTCAAAAAATTAACATCAAAGGTGTATTTTAAGAAACGTACCTTGTTCTTAGAGAGCATGAATGCTTGATCAGCTTTGTATCTGTGTTGGGTAAAGCGATCTTCATGTGAATAGATACCTGCCGATGCCACACCAAGCTCTGAACAAGCCCGCATGATCCTGGTTGCAATCTCACCACGATTGGCTGCTAAAACCTTTTTGAAAGGTGGTGGATCAACATCTGCAATGTTTTGGTTAGGGCTGTCAACGATCACTTTGGTAATTTTTAGTCTTTTGTTAGTTTGAATCGTCTCGATGTTATTTGACTTATTTCCAATGGAAATAGTTGATAGGGGAATAAGAAGAGGGATGCGAGATTCAGCCCTACTTGCGGTGAGTTTTAGATGCCGGACTGGCACTGTTCGGAATCTCAACCTCAACGCTGCAGTTCTTAGCATGGTTGTAAGTTTTGATCTTTTAGAAATTTGGTTGAACAAAAATTTCTTCAGGACAGCGCAAGTTCAGTATGCGCACTGGAGTAAATTGGAAAATCTGATCAAGTGCAACTGGTATAAGTCCGGTGCAACAAAGGTTGATCTTTTATTCAGTAGCTGATATGAAATGGTTCTGAAAATTTAAGAACCCAAATGTATTTGTGTTCTGGTTGTCACTTCTGTTGAAATCCAAAGATCGTCAAAGAACAATTACAAAATGCGCGATTGGTGGGGTCACAATACTTGTACCGTACATTTCCCTCCCCACTGCGGACATATTATTAGAAAAATCGAACCCAGGTAGAGGTCATAGGCCATTAAAGGCTATCACAGACTACGTCATCCCCAATTTGGTGTCATTAAAAAACCCTGCTTTTTTGTCTCTTTTGTCAATCTCAATTTCTGATCTCCATCTAAATTGGACTAAATATATAAGCTAAAAACGACTTGTACATTTCGCGACAACATATGTAATTTTTAGCCAATAAGAAATAATCAAACAATCTGCAATTCTTCAACTTCAATGAAAATCAACTGCTGTTTTTTGATAACCAGATACGAACGAGTAAGCCCAACGTCTCATCATCATTCTGCATCTTATATTTCACATGTTCTCAACAACGATGTTTACAAACATATTCAAACCCCCCGAAACCGAGGCTGCAACTATGGCAAGCAATGAAAAGGGAAAGGATCAATTTGCAGACAACTCTTTGTTTCTAGCAGATAGAAAAGCCTTGCATGAGAAGATGAAGAAGATTGCCGCCGATAGTGCTCATGAATCAAGTACGAGCCTTTCTTCGTCTAACTATCCAGAAGAGAAGAAGGATAGTGATGGACCTCCCCCTCGAAAGATTATCAAGCCGCAAAAGGCGGGTGTTACCTTTGCAGGTGTCCCGGAACGTGCCGTTGACACGGCTCCTAAGGACCCCTCTCGCACTACAGGAATCTTGAGAAACACCCCCAAGACTGCTAGGAAAGATCCTAAAGACGCGGAAGCAATCAGGGCTAGTCTGAGAGAGACAAATAATCGCATAAGCAGCGCGAAGCTTACTACGCAGAAAAGCTTTAAAAGTTTAAGGTTCATTGATACAACTGATAGGGAAGAGGATCCGTGGGGAGTTGAAGAGTTGGAGCATCGTCCAAATGCGCTCGTGCGAGGTGCAAAGAGTTTGAGGGCATTTTCCCGTAGGAATCTTAATGTAGATGATGATGATGATGATGATGAAGTCGGCCATCCTTCAGTTGAAACTGGGATGAAATCATTCGCTCGTCGTAATCCCGGTTTTCGAGATTCAATGCAAATGGCTGGAGGGTCAGTATCATTTTATAAGCCTCGCGTGGCAGAACATTTTGAAAGAAGTTTTACTACTGAGAAAGTTTCTGTTGTGGCCCCATTGAAAAAGGGCGTTTCTTTTTCAATGGTGCGCATCCGGGAGTATCCCTATGTAATTGGTGACAGCCCCTCTGTATCAACTGGACCTCCATTATCAATTGGCTGGGAATCTGAAAACACTGTAGAAGTTACACTGGACGAACATGAACACATTCGTATACCTGATAGGAGGAACCTTGCGGAACTGAAGGTCCCTAGCAATGTAAGAATGGAAATGCTTTCAAAGTCGGGTTTCTCCACAAGAGAGATTGTTCAGGGTACAAAAATGGCGAGCAAGACTAAAATGGAGAGACTCGAGACGAAGCAAACGCTATATTTAGCGGGCAAACAGGAAAGATCGGAGAAAATTAAAAGAGCGATTTTGAACTGTTTTACTGGAAGAAAGCGCGCAGAGAGGGAGTACATGGAGAGGGCAATGTCATTTTCACATTAGGTCGTGTATTGATATCATGATAGACTGGAAAAAAATAAAAATTATGAATGTACTGCTGTTATCTGTTTTGGTGCGCGTTTCATGATGAAACTTACGTAGTACCGCTCTTTGCTGATAATGCAACATAAATACTATACACGCTCACCAACATAGGTGGTCGGGTCTCCCTGAGGTCTACTGTAGTTATCCAATCTCTAGACTAAGCCCAGTAGTAGATTGATAACGTAATACGAGTGGGTTTCTGTGGCGGGCGTTTTGTTAGGGTTTTTACCATCGTAGTTCTGCCGTTTTTTTGCGTAGTAGTTTCAAAAGTTTACAAAGCTCCGTAGATTTATTGAGAAGTAACCGAACAGAAATTGAAAATGGGATCATGGGAACAAATTCAAACCCGGCAAGCTCTAACAATTTTTCAGTTCTCGCCGCCGACATCAACGAATTTGTTCGGCTACTTACCAATGAATCTGTTCCAAACCGCTAAAATACGAGGTTTGCAGAACTACTGCGATGAAACTTATGTACGACTTCAGACAATATGATATTATTTTTCATGTAACAACGAGAGAAATCTATTCTACGCTGCAAGCATGGCTCTAAAAGTGTCACTTGTCGCTCGCTGTTGTCTAATAAAATGTTGAATTCAATTATTTTTTGAAACGAGCTTATTCTCCATCCTCTTACCTTAGCGCTTGCTCTTAGTTGGCTTTTAATAGAAGTGCATTATCATTGCAAGAGTACTACGAACACGGCTAAGTATTCATCGACATAATTTCAAATCTTTTCCTGGAACGTTCGTAACCCACTCCCCCAGGTCGATATAATCGGTCAACAGCTCTCTGGCCAGCCCTACGGAGCATAATCTTCAACAACACGATTTGAAAGAAAAATCGCCTCCGTTGCGATTGAAAATACTTTTCAAAGTCATGGACATTTTCGGATACCAAAATTTTGTCCGATTTCACTGGAACACCAGCTTTGGAAAATTCTTGAAGCAGTTTTGGGCAGGAAACAAAGGAGAGGGAACACAGAGGCAAACGCGCAATGGACCAGGGAATGTTCTTAATCTGGGGACATTTGCGAAGAGAAATGTCTCCTATTCGAAACATTCGACCAAGTACCGGTGGCAGCTTCCACAAAGAGTCGTTTGACAATAAATTAATTGTGAGCTCTTTCTTCGACAAATATCGGATGGAGGAAGGCAGACACGTCAAATCGTGGCAGTCTTGAATCGTCAATATGCACATTTGAAACTCAGTTTTTCCCAATGCCTTCATTCCTTGTGACCAGTCGTCATCGGGTGTAACGCGTATACCGCAGTTCTTGAATGCGACATTGTACAAAGTTGAGCTTACGTGGATGGTCTTGAGGGAGGATAGGGAAGTCATGGATGGACAATTCCTGCATACTAGGACAGTTAGGTTGGGGAATTGCGATACTGTGCTTTCCATGGATGAGAGATTTGGGCAGTTTGTAAATGTGCAATGTTGTACTCTAATCAGCACTTGACCCAAATTTGCCGGAAGTTGTGTAAAGCCACAGTCAATAAAACTTAGATAAAGCACATCGTGGAGATCGAGTTCATCGTCTTCAGGATCGGAAAGACTTGAAAGGATTTGGAACGTCTCGTGGATTGCATCGTACAAATCTTCTTCCTTGTAGTGGACAGTGCCATCGGGGAAAAGATTGCGATCATCGTTGGATGCATCATAATCTCTGCCTATGATCCGTATCCTCCGGCTCTCTGTGCGCGAGAGCTGATCTACAACCTTGTCGATAGAGAAAGCTGTTATGGACATGTGTTCATAAATAAGGTGCACATAAATACAGTTTTCATTCAAGGCTGATTTTGGATTTCTGAGAGAAGAATAGAGAACAGAGAACAGAGAACAGAGAACAGAATAATTATTGTGAATTCTGACTGAGACCTGAGACTGCATTCGCATGGCATGTAGATGTCAACTGGACGCCTATCGGCGGCTATCTGGAGGATTTTTTTTCTGGAAGGAGGGTGGTATTCAGGAGGGGGCAAGAATTGATGACCCGATTGATGACTTGTACCAAAATGCATGTTTACAATTATAGGTTATGCAGCTAGGTTTATGAGAATTCGGACGCATGAGGAAGAAGCGTGTCTCCCTCCCTCCGTCCCTGCTGCGCTCCCTGCCCCACATTTTTCACCGTCAAGATATTCAATCACCATCATTATTCTCACAAATGGAGATCACTGGACAACCGACAACTGCAATCCAAATTCCCTGCTGCTTATGCGGAACGCAGATAATACCCAACAATGCTAATCAATGTGGATCTTGTCTCGCTCAGCAATTTGATCTAAAGGTACGTCGTGTTCAATGTATGTAAGCATTCAAGAAAAGTATGTACTTGTTCTGGAGTCAGTCCCAGTCCCAGTTTTTCTTTTATCATGGAAACAGAACGCATCTGTTTGCAATCCCCCCCTGCGACGGGCCGAAAGGTTCATCAGTGTCGCCGGGCGCAAAACAGGTGCAACAAAGAAATTCCACAATGCATATCGTCATTCGTTTTCCTATACGTGTTGATGATGATATTGTGAGAGATACTTGTAACTACGAAAGGAAAAGAAAGCTTAGTTCTTCATTCTTAGGCACGATTGACTCTTTCTGAATGCCATTATATATTCTATCACCAAGCAGCAAACTCACTTTTCTGCTTCATCTCAATCCCTTTCAAGAGTATTTTGCAACGTGGACCTGCTGGAGGAAACCTCATCATATATCAATGTAGACAGTGTCGGCTCTATCAGCACACTGACACATACTTTTGCTACCATGAACCTGAATCTCCAACCCTCCTTGCCCTCTGCTTAAAAAGTATTCCTGCTCTATCCAATCGCCATGCTCTTCGCAATCATGGTCTATCGGGATTGACACTAGTAGACTCAATGTGGATTTGGACAGAACCGCACAGTATGCGTCTTAAACTTCGCCTCTCTGTTCGGGCCGATATAGGAGAGTCCACTCGCGCCGTAACAGTCCAACAACGGGTTCCCGTTGAATTCATTGTGCAATGGAAACAATGTCCCGCCTGTAATCGAGAATTCACAAATAGGACATGGCATGCGCTGGTACAATTACGGCAGAAGCGACAGGATGACTCGAAAAAAGCCTTGGTGTTAGTGGAAGCTGCTCTTGCGAAGAATCAAGATATACGGAAACATGTATTGAGCGTGGATACGAGCAGGAATGGGTTTGATTTTTATTTCATGGAGCTTATGCATGCAAATTCCTTTTCTGCCTATCTTTCCACGGTCTATCCTATGAAAGTGAAGTCGGCACAAAAGATGGTGAGCGAAGATCCAAAGAATAACACTGCGAACGTTAAGCATACCACTGTTTGCGATATGGTACCTTTGAACAGGTACGATCTAATTGTTTGTGATAAGAGAGCAGCGAGAGACGGTTGTGGCGCTGGACGGTTGAATGGACGAATGTGTCTGGTGCACAAAGTTTCTAGTACGCTGCAGTTGGTAGATGCCGCTCCTGCCAGGATCAATATTGAGGATTGTTTTGCAGATCTTCATCCTGAGAAATATTGGAAGGGCGAGAAGCACTTTCGAATTGTCTTTTCCCAGAATAGACTTGCTCGTTTTGTTGTCATGGACGTAGAGTTATGTGATGAGTTACATAAGGCTGGTGAAGGTGACTTTAGCAAGTACTCTCTTGCGGATGTGATGGTTGTGAGGGAAGCAGAATATGGAATCTCAGATGAAACTTTTCATTGTACTACACACCTTGGTAATCTCTTGGAAATCGGGGATGTTGTTCTCGGTTACGATCTTGTCTCTTCTGTGCTCACAGGTGGTGATGAGTGGTCCATGATTAATTCTTTCAACTCAAGCTTTACTGTGCCAGATATTGTACTAGTGAAAAAAGTATCGGGTGGGGCAGCTGCAGATGAAACTGCTCAAGGTGAGGAAAGTGGTAACAAGAAGAAAGCCAAGTCAAGTGCTTCCAAGCGGAGGGAAAGACGAATGGAAAAACAGGAAAAGAAAATGAAAGAGGCGTCTGAAAGTTTAGGTAGAATGGGATTTGGCAGTGGTGGTGGTGAAGCAGACGAAATAGAAGATTAAGAGAAAGATACGGGATAATAATTTGACTCGTAAATTGTATAATTGTTTTCATGTTCTTACCGCTATTACTCATGTGTACTACAAATCGATATCTAGTAGACTGTCGGCTTGTCAGTATGTATATGTAGTAACCATTCTTATAGTATCTTTTGAAGTGTAGTTACGGTTCTTGTCGTCTATCCGTCACAGTGTATCTTCCTTTTATACAGTTGGTTACCCTGTCCTCTTTATATCCCGCTTACCAGACGCTACCGGCTGGACACTACAAGTAGATACCGGTACTGCTTGTATGATACTACCCTTGTTGTACAATAATCAATCAAGTGTTCGTCGTTTGCATCAATTTTCGTTTTGACAAAATGTCTGCATTGACACCCCAGGATCTTCTCATTTTTTACTAAACTGTTGGCGCACCTTTTTTTCACATCTTCATCGCATCATCGTGCACCCAACCCGTCCTCCGAAACGCCCTGCAAGTGCACCTTTCAATCGTATCACACAAATCACACAATCAGAATAACACAAACACTTCTGAAATAATTCTCTACTGAAATGAAGTCTCGAATCGAAGTGAATCTACTCATCCTAATAGCCGCTTCGGCTTTGAGAACAGTGCTCTCTGTGGAGGACCCAAATCTAATTGTTATCATGACAGATGAACACAATTTGAGAACGATTGGAGCGTACAGAAAGTTGATGAATACTGAGCAAGCATTTCCGTGGGGACCAGGCGTGGAGCTAGAGACGCCGAATATAGATCGGCTAGCTTCAGAAGGAGCACTCTTCAATAACTTCTACGCTGTATCACCGCTTTGTACTCCGTCTCGAGCATCGTTTATGACGGGCTTGTACCCAAAATTCACAGGAAGCTCTTGGAAGAATCATGGTAAACTGAACAAGAAAAGAAAGACATTTGCAAACGAACTCAGAGCGCTCAAAGGTTATGCAACGAGTTATCTTGGAAAGTGGCACCTTAACGGGAAAAAATCTAGCACAACAGACTTTGGAGACAAAAGCAGGAAGTTTGGGTTCCAGAACATTGATTATCAGTACAATAGGGGACATTGGAAATATTTTAATGAGACAGCTAATGGCATCACTGCTTTTGAATGGAGTGATCGCTCTAAATTTGTTCGCAATGGGATGAATGAAAACGATTATTATGCAACGGACTTTCTCTTCGATAAAGCAAAAGATTTTATTCGCGAAAAGGCAGCAAAAGGAAAAAACTTTGCGGTAATGTTATCTATTGCAGATCCGCACGACCCCAACAATGTGAGGGCTCCATACGATACAATGTTTGATCACTTAAATTTTGGTTTACCCAGCACTGCGCAGAAAGCTATGCACAGTACACCTGCTCTGCCAAGTTGGGCTGCCATGAGTGAATTCACTCCTCTCCAAGCCGACGAACTGATTACAGACTTCGAAAATGACCAGTTAACTCAGGACTCTATGCGTCAAGTGTTCGGAATGATCAAATTAGTTGACGATAAAATAGGACGGCTGCTTAAGTTTTTGGAGAAAAAGGGATTGGATCAGAATACAATTATCGTCATGACGTCAGACCACGGTGATATGATGTACGAACACGGACGCACAAACAAAGGTGTGCCTTTCAAGGCAAGCGCTCAGGTACCATTTCTTGTTCGTTGGCCCAAAGGTATTACTCCAGGGAAAGTCATCAATACAGCCTATTCATCAGTTGACTTTGTTCCCACTATTCTAGGACTAATGGGTGTGGAATCTAGAATCCAAAGTCAGGGAATTGATGGTTCGGCAGAGCTCCTAGGAAATGAACTGGTTTCTATCAATGAAGATCAAATCCGCTTCTTGACAGATTCAAAGCAGAGACAGTGGGTAGCTGCGATTACGAATCGATACAAGCTTGTGCTTTCAGAAGATATCCCTTGGTTCTTTGATATGGACCTCGACCCTGATGAATTGATCAACTTTTACAACGATCCTACGTATGCCGAAGTTGTTGCAAAACTGCAGCCACCGCTGATTGACGCAGTCACGTCCTACAAACTATCGATGGAACCAAGGCAATTCTTGGCTGGTACTCCTGCGTGCTACGATAGCAAGGATGAAATTCCTGGATGGGATAATCGCTTATGTGAAGACTTGCATTCGACGGAATTTAGCGCAGCGTGTATTTGGGACTTTGTTAGCGCTGCTTGTCCAAGAGTATGCAACAAATGCTGTGATGATTCTATAGGTGAAATATGGCTTTTCGGTAGCATGAAAACTTGTGACATGATGAATACAGATGCAAAGTTCTGTACTAAGGAATCAGCTCAATTATTTTGTCCTTCGGCTTGCGGATTATGTGCATAAACTAAGATTTTTGTTCATTAGACAACTTGAATTGTATTTAAATATGTAATCCTGACACTCTCTACGTGTAGTGTATGTCTATGAAGGAGATTTCTAACAAGTTAAATGTTCCGGTATTGTAATACGAATCAGAATGCGAAACAGTTCTTATTTTTATAATATTGAATATCTCATTGTTGATACGCCTTTTCCATTCGAGAAAATTTCTCAGCAAGCACTTCATTAGCAAATGCATTATTTCCTTTCAATGGTTCCATAAACGGGTCAAATATATCTTCCACAGCCGCTGGATCCTTTCCGCTCTTTCTTTCCAACTCGAAGAATTCACCACGAAAGAAATTAGCTGATTCAGTTGGGAACCATGCAGCATCATTGTCGCTGGACGTAGTAGTCCCAACTGCTTTCCCTCCCTGCGATCTCGTCTCGTCAGGCGGTGGGTCTCTCTTGGGGTAGAGAAAACGTCTTTCTTTGTTCCTTATCGGAGACTGTTGGCCATTGTTGAGTTTTTGCGCTGCATCTGCAAGTTTCTTCAATCTTTCACTGGGAGAGCCTGGATTTTGTTTCTGTTCGTGAGGCCTTCCTATGTCCTCCTTGTCATCGCTATCAGATCCCCAGTCTTTAAATTTGTTCAGCAGCCCTCTATTGTTTGAGCTCGAGCCTCCTGCGGATAGAGTTTTCACAGGCGAAGTCGGTTTAGCACGTTTCACATTCGTGCTTCGAGGTGTAGATGCAAATGCTTTATCTTCAAATGGGTCCTTTGAGTGGTTTTCAACCATTGGCTTCGTTTTAGGAAAAGCAGACGGCGGGGGAGGGGGCGAAGGGGATTTTCGACTTATTCTTGATTTCACCGTGGATTGCAATCCTGCTAATGGCTTCACAGTTCGAGAAACTGGTACAGGCTGATGAGGCCGACGAGGGGGGAGTTCTGAAGGATTGCGTTGAGAGTACGGATGCGCCGCCTTCACCAAAAATGAGGAAGGTCTTGCCGAATGGTGAGCAGGTTTAAGTCGACCATGACCGAATTGCTGTTTTCGGGACTTAGGAGAGCAATCGCCAAATCCGCTCATATAAGTAGGGTTGGTGATGGAGCTGACTGTAGAATCGTCAGAGTCTGAATACTCAGATGATTCTTCTTCGTCTTCTTTGCGAACAGCCTGCTCATCCTCATCAAAATATTCTGCAGGTAGGATAGGCGACTCGGCTGATTTATTGACTTCATCTTGATCAAAACCTTTGTTAGGTGAATTATTTCCACTATGCTTTTCAAGAATAGAGTCAATAGCTCTAAGGGCTTCGTCAGGATCGTCACGTTTCACGGAACTTAATCTCGCAAGCAACTGAGCCACTGCTTTGTCTTTTGCCTTATCTTGTATCTTGTCCTTCCCCTTCGAAATATCAAATGGCTGTATTGTATCTCGCTTCGTCACACTTTGATGGTTGGTCGGTGTTGGAATTGAATTCGAATTTTCCTTGCAATTCTTTTGAGCAACCTCGGCAGCGCGGTAAAATCTGCTCTTGAAAAGAGAAGACTGCTTATCATCATCGCTGGGTTTATTCTCCGCAGACCGATGTTCGTCTCCCTTCTGCCACATTTTGAGCTTCTCGCCTTCATCCCAAAGGCGTTTCTTCACTTCTCTAACAGACAAAAATGACGAAGTATCGGTTATCACAGTTGCATTTTCAGAAGCCTCTTCGTGTCTATCCGCTTTACTTGGACTTAAAGGAGACGACATACTTGAAATATTATGGCGAATAGGAGTTTCCGATGGTATATCTCCTTCCTTTTCAGCTGTTTTCGTTGCAGCAGGTGCGGCTGTACGCGGAGTCATAACAAAATTTGAAGTTTCAACTACCGAAGTTGCAGTTTCAGCCCTCTTGGGTGTAGCTTGTATTGTTGCAGCAGTGTCTTGGGTTTTACTACTCTCCGATGGAGGCCAAGAAAATTTGCTCTTGTTCGACACTTTTTGATTTGAAGTAACGAGTGCAGATCCTTCTGAGGACAAATCGGCTTCTAGAGCAGTGGCAGTGTTATCCCGACGGTTTCGCAGCTTATGTTGAGCGTATTCACTTGTATACATGGTAGACTGTCCTACAGGCTGTGAAAGCTCAATGTCCGTGCCTTCATCTTTGGCTCGTATTCTACTTGCACTGTTCGATGCCGTTTCCGTCAGATGTGAGTTTGAAGATACCTTTATATCATTTTTATGCAGCTTTGCACCCAGGTTTTCTTCAGGTTTGTAAACCTCATTCCTAGTAGAGGTCTTAGTTTCCGTATTCCTCGGAGTCCATCTTGAATTCAAGGGGCTGTGTGATTCATCCGACGACGAATCGGCTTTCAGAGCAGAGGTAATATTATCCTGTCGGTTTCGCACCTGGTGTTGAGCGTACTCACTTCCATACATGTTAGACTGTCCTACAGGCTGTGTCGCATCTCTGTTCATTTCTTTATCTTCGGCTCGTATTCTACTTGCACTGTTCGATGACGTTTCCGTCAGATGCGAGTTTGAAGATGGAAGCAATTCATTTTTGTGCTGCTTTATACCCAGCTTTTCTTCAGGTTTACGGACCTCATTCGTAGTAGAGGTATTGGTTTCGGCATTCCTCGGAGTCCATCTTGATTTCAAGGGGCTGTGTGATTCATCCCACGACGAATCAATTTTTGGGGTAGAGGTAGTGATATCTTGACGGTTGCGCGGTGTATGTCGAGCGTACTCATTTGTATACATGTTAGACTGTCCTACAGGCTGAGGAGCAGTGCTGTCCATTTCTTTATCTTCGGCTCGTATTCTAATTGCGTTGTTCGATGAAGATAGCGGCACTTCATTTTTATGCTGCTTCATACCCAGCTTTTCTTCAGGTTTGCGAACCTTATTCGTAGTAGAGGTATTTGTTTCGGCATTCCTCGGAGTCCATCTTGATTTCACAGGGCTAAGTGCAGCAGTTTCAAGTGCAGACATCCGCGGTGGAGAGGCAACCATGATATTTGCGGATGGCCCCTCATCCTGCGTAATTACTTCTTTCACCTCTAGGGAGCCACTAATCTCAGTTTCGGTTTCGTTTTGAGGAGCCGGTGGCCACTTTCGCAATGATTTCCTAACCGCATCTTTTTTGTTCATACTACTCTTGATTAAATTGCGAAAATCTTCATTGTCTTCAATATCTGCAGAATCCTCGTTGGCTATAAAATTTGACTGGACCTTGGGCTGATCGATTTTGGAACGAGATCTGCGATTTCGACTCATATATTGCATGTACTCATTTTTATCACTAGAAGCCTCTCCTGCTACCGAGGTAGATAGTGTCTCATCCTTGCTCTGAACCCTTTTCGTCTGAGCGGTATCCGCCTGATCTGGTCTAATTGGCGGCGGCAAAGAAGGACTTCGTTTGGAATTGGAAAAAGAGTTCTCGGATAAAGCATTTGTACTTGCAGGCTGAAGAGGAGCTACCGCCTCAGTGTGTTTAACACAAGATCTTCGCTGAGATAAACTACGCGATCTTGAAGACGCCACAAAATTTCTACCCCTTGTCGAGATTGTGCCTTCTTTGTTCTTCTGATGGTTCACCCAAAATTGTGCTTTCTTGCTCACTCCCCCTTTATTCTCATTCTCATTCTGTTTCGTGTTCGTATCCGTATCATGTTCTTCATTATTCATCGGAGGCGAATTTGTCTCCTCCAAAGCTTCCGCAAAAGACACCCGCCCCAATATCGGTTCCACCTTTGATCGATCATGGATATTATCTTTCTGGATCTCCTCCGATATCCTCACGGGATTTCCATGGTCGGATCCTTCCTCCTTATCATCACGCAATGGATTATTGGTCGTCGTCGTCCGCCTACTTTTAATTTGATTCTTCCAGAAATGTGACGACGAAGAAGAAGATTCTTCTTGTTTCACGCCCTCGTTTTCATTGGTGGGATGAGCATCCTTTTCCTTTTTCGGCAATGGCTCTTCCTCCTCACTCACATCCTTAGATGCTCCTTTTTTACGAGAATTCATACTCATACTCATACTTTCCGTCACCGCTATCCCTTCCGAAATGGCATTCTTGCGTTGAAAAGAAGCGGCAGTAGAAGATAAAGTAGATGCAGGACTCTTTATCGAAAATTGTGCAATCCTAGATTGAAAGCTCGATTTTGCATCTGACGGTGATGTCAACGAGGAGGCCCTCTGTGACGCCATTGCATCTGTCGCATTGTTTTGTGTTTTCTCCTCTTGAACATTCAGATTCACCGAATTGCTCCTTTCATCTACCAAAACAACGGGTTGTGGCTGTGACTGTAACTGCTTTCCATTACCATCTTTATCACCATCACCCTCTCTAAATCCTTCATCAAACTGCAATTTCTTGGGAGTAAATTTCCTTGGTGAAATACGCGCATTCTCCCTACTGGTACCGGTACGTGTGTTGGTATACAATCCATTCGGTTCCTTCTCGGGCGAGGGCGAGACAAACTCCTGCTTCTCCTCCTTCTTTTGCAAATGCTTGTGCTTCTGAATATATTCAGGAGATTTGGATACCCTCCTCCTCTCCATATCCTGCACAGTTTTTCCAAACGGATGCCGAGAAGGTGTTTGCAACAAAGTAGATGTTGGAATTTCCTGGTCGGTGTGAATGGGCAATATGTTCTGGGAAGGTTGTGGTTGTGGTTGTGAGTATTTTATGACGAGTGGAGAAGCGATTCGTTCCCGTTTAGGAGATATCCTCTGTGTAGTCTGTGTTCTCCAAAAGTGCGCCTTGTGCAGTACCCCTTCCTGCTCCTGCTGTTTCTTCGGAGGCGTTTGATGTTGCTTTTGCGTTTGCTTTTGCTTTTGCTTCTGCGATTGTAAATGTGGTTGTACATGTCGTGCAAGTTGGTCATCGTTTGCGTTTGCATCATTGTTGGATGAATTTGAAATATTTGTCGTGGCAGTGGTAGTCGGTGACGAATGCTGATCCTCTTTCTTGTCCGTATCAGGAACATTACAATCTTTATCTTTATCATTGCCATTGATATTTCCAATACTATTGCCATTACCATTGAGACTGTTGTTGCTATTGGGTACCAAAAGTAGAGGCGGTTGAGATGTTGGTTTGGTTTTTAACCAGGAAGGACGAAAATTACTCTTCTTCTCGACATTATTGTTGAGCTTCTTGGCCAAATCTCTGACATTGAAACTGGCAGCACCGGCAGCACTAGAAGCACCAGCACCGGTAGCAGTATTCATAGCAGACGATGAGACATTGGTAATGGTACTGCTGCCAATGACCGTGTGTGCCTTTTCGTGCAGCGAGTGATCCTTCTGCTGGGCATTAGTATTAGTACTATTAGACTGCATCTTTGAAAACTGGCTTCGATTCAAAAGGTTGGCAGTCACACCCACGCCCACACCCACATCCGAATGTGAATGAGACTGTACTACGTTGACATTCGCATGGTTATGTTGACTCCGACTATAGTCTCGTCTATAAAAGATGTTTTGCTTTGGCGGCGGTGAAGGAGAGCGTGACATCCGATTCCGCGGTGGTGAAGGTGATGATCGGTTCTCATATTCGCGGTTGTATTTGGAAGTACGGAATTGGAGATGCTGACCATTGTTGACATGATTGACATGATTGCCATGATTGCTGGCAGACGAAGAGGTGGGCGTCACTACCGGTGGCTGCATTTGGGATGAATGAATGAAACTAGACTTAACTAGTCGTAGCCGTATGTTGTAGTGTGGCTGTGAGTGTGAGTAAGGTCACTACTGGAT
>Ga0115005_10001179_pt1 | contig 20454 bp, 14 predicted proteins | sample ArcOceMetagenome_FD_87163 | JGI IMG/M metagenome (GOLD analysis project Ga0115005, IMG submission 87163) | Marine eukaryotic phytoplankton communities from Arctic Ocean - Arctic Ocean - Greenland ARC118M Metagenome | ecosystem: Environmental > Aquatic > Marine > Oceanic | place: Arctic Ocean... | reverse complement strand
GCGGTGCTGCGGCGCTTGAGGCGGCTAACAAAGAGTTAGGTCTAGCCCTTGCTGATGATGAAATCGAATACCTAGTCGATAACTACAAGAAGTTAGGCCGTAACCCTAACGACATCGAATTAATGATGTTTGCTCAAGCCAACTCTGAGCATTGCCGTCATAAAATCTTTAATGCCAGCTGGGATATTGATGGTCAGGCACAAGAAAAATCTTTGTTCCAAATGATCAAAAACACCTATGAGCATCACAACGAAAACATCTTGTCGGCTTATAAAGACAATGCGTCGGTTATTCGTGGCAGTGAAGCAGGCCGTTTCTTCCCTGAAGCGGGCACAAAAGAATATCGCTATCATCAAGAGCAAATGGCCATACTGATGAAAGTGGAAACCCATAACCACCCAACCGCCATTGCGCCATTCTCAGGTGCGGCTACGGGCAGTGGCGGTGAAATTCGTGACGAAGGCGCCACGGGTATTGGCTCTAAACCAAAAGCGGGTTTAACCGGTTTTACCGTTTCTGATTTAAAAATCCCAGGTTACGAGCAGCCATGGGAAAGCCAATACGGCAAGCCTGCACGTATAGCTTCGGCATTAGATATTATGTTGGAAGGCCCAATTGGTGGTGCGGCGTTTAACAATGAATTTGGTCGTCCAAATCTATGTGGTTATTTCCGTACATTTGAAGAACAAGCCAGCGATGAAGTGCGTGGTTACCACAAGCCAATCATGATTGCCGGTGGTTACGGCAATATTCGTGAAGAGCACGTTCAGAAAAAAGAAATCCCAGTAGGCGGTAAATTAATCGCACTGGGCGGCCCTGCCATGCAAATTGGTTTAGGCGGTGGCGCGGCATCATCGGTTGATGGTGGTGAGCAAAACGAAGATTTAGATTTTGCATCCGTACAACGTGGCAACCCAGAAATGGAGCGCCGTTGCCAAGAAGTCATTGACCGTTGCTGGCAGTTAGGTGAAAACAACCCAATCGTATTTATTCATGACGTGGGCGCGGGCGGTTTATCTAACGCTTTCCCTGAGCTTGTAAACGATGCGGGTCGTGGCGGTAAGTTTGAATTGCGTAATATTCCAAACGATGAGCCAGGCATGAGCCCATTGGCGGTTTGGTGTAACGAATCCCAAGAGCGTTACGTGTTGTCGGTGGCCCCTGAAAACCTAGCGTTATTTGAAGAAATTTGTCAGCGTGAACGTTGTCCGTTTGCCGTGATCGGTGAAGCCACTAAAGAACAGCACTTAACGGTTTCCGATAGCCACTTTGGTAACAACCCAGTGGATTTGCCGCTGCAAGTATTGCTAGGTAAAGCGCCGCGTATGCACCGTACCGCAGATCGTTTTGATCTTGATCTACCAGCTGTGAATTTAGATGGCATTACATTAAAAGATGCCGCTGAGCGTGTGCTGCAATTACCAGCCGTTGCCAGCAAAAGCTTCTTGATTACCATCGGTGACCGCTCGATTACCGGTACTGTTGCCCGTGATCAGTTTGTTGGTCCTTGGCAGGTGCCAGTGGCTGACGTGGCGGTGACCACGGCTTCATACGATGGTTATACCGGTGAAGCCATGGCCATGGGTGAGCGCACACCTTCTGCACTTATTAACGCGCCTGCATCGGGTCGTATGGCAGTAGGTGAGGTGATTACAAACATCGCTGCATCTAGCATTGAAAAACTCAGCAACATTAAGCTTTCAGCAAACTGGATGTGTGCCGCTGGCCACCCTGGTGAAGATGAAAAACTCTATCAAACCGTAAAAGCGGTCGGCATGGAATTATGTCCACAGCTTGATTTAACCATTCCGGTTGGTAAGGACTCCATGTCCATGAAAACCAAGTGGAGCGAGCAAAGCGGTGAAGAGAAAACCGTCACCTCGCCAATGTCATTGGTAGTGACCGGCTTTGCACCTGTGGTTGATGCACGTAAAACGTTAACGCCTCAGCTTCGTGGTGACGAAGAAGAGACCGACTTAATCTTGATCGACCTTGGCCGCGGCCAAAATCGTTTAGGCGCGTCGGCTCTTACGCAAGTATTTGATCAGTTAGGTAATGAAGTGCCTGACGTAGATGACGCCGAAGACTTAAAAGCCTTCTTTGCGGTAATTCAAGGTCTTAATCAAGACGATAAGATCATGGCTTACCATGACCGTTCTGACGGTGGCCTATGGGCAACATTAACCGAAATGAGTTTTGCCGGTCACGTGGGTCTAACCATTAAGCTAGATGCACTGGTTGATTCGCAAGCGGATGTGATGCCTGCATTGTTTGCTGAAGAATTAGGTGCGGTGATTCAGGTTCGCCAAGACGAAACGGAATTTGTATTGGCGCAATTAAATGCAGCGGGTCTGGGTGATTGTGCCGCTGTGGTTGCCAACTTGAATGATGATGACACAATAGTGGTTGAGCTAAACGGTGAAAATTTATTCAGTGATACCCGCGTGAACCTTCAGCGTTTGTGGTCTCGTACCTCTTATGAAATTCAAGCCATGCGTGATAACGCAGATTGTGCCAAGCAAGAATTTGATGGCTTGCTGGATGCTGACAACCCAGGTTTACACGCTGAACTGTCGTTTGATGTGAACGAAAACGTAGCGGCTGATTTAATCGCCAGCGGTAACCGCCCAAGCGTGGCGATCTTGCGTGAGCAAGGGGTGAACGGTCAGATCGAAATGGCAGCGGCGTTTGATAAAGCGGGTTTCAATACGGTCGACGTGCACATGAGTGATGTATTGTCTGGTCGCGTTAAGCTGGACGGTTTCCGTGGTTTGGTTGCCTGTGGCGGCTTCTCTTACGGTGACGTACTAGGCGCCGGTGAAGGTTGGGCGAAATCGATCTTGTTCAACGATATTGCACGTGAACAGTTCAAGGCATTCTTTGAGCGTGAAGACACCTTTACGTTAGGTGTGTGTAATGGCTGTCAGATGCTCTCTAACTTACATGAGTTGATTCCTGGCTCTGATCATTGGCCACACTTTGTACGCAATCAATCTGAGCAATTCGAAGCTCGTGTTGCCATGGTTGAAGTACAAAAGAGTGATTCCATCATGCTGGCTGGCATGGAAGGTTCGCGTATGCCAATCGCGGTGGCTCATGGTGAAGGTCATGCCGAATTTGCTCAGGCGGCGGATATTGAGTCGGTTACTAAACAAGGCCAAGTGGCGCTGCGTTATGTGGATAACTTTGGTTTAGTGACCGAACAATACCCAGCCAACCCGAACGGTTCAGTTGACGGTATTACTGGCTTAACCGCTGCAGGTGGTCGTGTAACTATTATGATGCCTCACCCTGAGCGTGTATTCCGCGCGGTACAAAACAGTTATGTGCCGGATGAGTGGAGCGAAGATGGCGCGTGGATGCGTATGTTCCGTAATGCTCGCGCATGGTGTCAATAAACACAGTTCTATTTTTAGAACGCAGTGTTGAATAAAAAAGGCCGCTTTAGCGGTCTTTTTTATGTAACTTTAATGGGCTGTCGCAATCACAGGTATTTGGTCTTAATTTAGAAATGGAATTCAATATGCGTAAATTATTTTTGTTGTTAGTGGTCTCTTTGGCGGGTTGTGCAAGTAACCAATTGGGTGACATTGCGGACATATCTTCTGTTGATCAAAATCGCTCCAGCTCACCGCTTAAAATAAGTGCCCGTTTTAGCTCTTATCATTGCAGCGATTACTTTGCTTATCTTGATTTCTCTATCGAAAACCCTTCATCGAAGTGGCAGACCTTATCCGGTTTGGCGTTAAGCTTTCCTTACGGGTCCAATCACTTGTTTCATGTTGTTCAGGGGCAGCGCTTAGCATTGTGGCGTGAAGGGGAGAACCATAGATTGAGGCTTAAAGGGCACAATGACGGTTTGACCGCGCTAGCGGTTGCAGGGCTGGGTATTGGTTTAATGGCTGCGGATAACGATGCAGCGAAAGTTGCCGGTGCCGCTCTGTATGTAGGCAATTCGGTTAATGAGGTCAGTGATGATATTGCACAAGATGTTGATCAGGTGGAAACAGCAGCCCCTGTGTTGGCTAATTACCTGATTGGCCAAGACATTGAAGTGCCTCCGGGGATGACACGGAAATTCTGGGTGGTGCTATCCGCAGAGGAAAAAGCCCCTCTAATGGCAGCTATTGGTGGTGAATTCGATAATAATGATGGCGTACCTCAAATTTTCAAAATGCCCTTAGAGGGATGGGAAAGCTGTCAGTGGCAAGCAAAGCGTAAGGATTTTCTGCAATCTAAGCTGAAACGTAAAAGAATGAGTCAATATGTTCATCAGGAGGGTATTGAGCGCAATAACTTAAAGCTTAAAATGGCTGCGCTGATCAATAAAGAAAATGAGCTGCAGCAGGCTAAGTTAAGTAAACAAGTGCAAAATTAACGCTTATAAAAAGGCCGCTAATAAGCGGCCTTTTTAATTGTGCTAACTAATCGTTCGATATTAATAGCGTTGTGCAAGATTCGACTTTTTAGGATCAGGCTCTTTTGCGGCGCGATAGAACAAGCCCACATTGCCAATGCTTTGAATCAGAGTAGAGCGTGTGCTTTTTTCGGTTTGTTTGATCAGCTCATTCTTTAGGTCACGATCGCCCACAGAGAATTTCACTTTAATTAGCTCATGATCTTCTAGTGCGCGGTCAATTTCCATGAGTACATTTTCGCTTAAACCGTTGCCCGCCACGATAACGATGGGGTTTAGCTTGTGTCCGATGGTTCTAAGGGCTTTTTTACGGTCTTGTGAAAGGGCCATTAATATTAACGTCTCTATGTGAAAGGGGTTACGACTAACTTGTCTAATTTTAGTATTATATCAGCACATGTCACCTGTCGTAACGATCTAATGTGGTTTGGCGCAGAGTTAAGCGCTATTTCGCTGAATTTGGGTTGTTTTAGCCTTGGGTAGCGGGAACTAGTTGGCGCAATTGGACTCTCAATAACGCTTTGTAATGTGAGAACTAGCCTTGTTTTTTATCAGAAGGCCCCCAGTAAGGGTGATAGGTCGTTTTCCACAGCAAGGTTGATAGGCTGGGTGGGAAACGCAAAAGAATAGATAACGAGCGAACCAAATGTAGGGTTGGCCCGTAAAAATGAATACTTTTACTGGAGTCATGGGCAATTGCTTGCCAAACTCTAAAAGTGAATGTGACTATTTCTGTGAATATGTAGTACTGTTAAACGTACTGAGAATCTAACAAATTAGGGGTTGGACCTTTACTAAAATGGCAAAGAATTTAATTTTATGGCTCATTATTGCCGCTGTCTTGCTGACAGTCTTCCAAAAGCTTGATTCTCCGGTTTCAAATCAAGAGATAGCATATTCTCAGTTTATTGAGCTTGTGCAGAATGGTCAGGTGAAAAAAGTGACCATTGCTGGAGCGTCAATTGATGGCGAGTTCAATAATGGTCAAATGTTTGAAACCGTTCGCCCTGGTCATGATCCAAAGATGATGGATGACTTACTTCAGCACAAGGTTGAGGTGCAAGGTAAGAAGCCTGAGCAGCAAAGTATCTGGACTCAGCTATTGGTCGCATCTTTCCCTATTTTAGTGATTATCGCTGTATTTATGTTCTTCATGCGCCAAATGCAAGGTGGCAGCGGCGGTGGTCGTGGCCCTATGGCGTTTGGTAAGTCAAAAGCAAAACTATTGGGTGAAGACCAGATTAAAACCACGTTTGCCGATGTGGCTGGTTGTGATGAAGCGAAAGAAGATGTTGAAGAGCTGGTTGAATTCTTGCGTGACCCAGCCAAATATCAGCGCTTAGGCGGCATGATCCCTCGTGGTGTTTTAATGGTTGGCCAGCCTGGTACCGGTAAAACCCTATTGGCTAAGGCCATTGCCGGTGAAGCAAAAGTGCCTTTCTTCTCTATTTCTGGTTCTGACTTCGTTGAGATGTTTGTGGGTGTGGGTGCATCTCGTGTGCGTGACATGTTTGACCAAGCTAAAAAACAAGCGCCTTGTATTATCTTCATCGATGAAATCGACGCAGTCGGCCGCAGCCGTGGTGTGGGTATCGGCGGTGGTAACGATGAACGCGAGCAAACGTTGAACCAGCTGCTTGTTGAAATGGATGGCTTTGAAGGCAATGATGGGATTATTGTGATTGCGGCGACTAACCGTCCCGATGTACTAGACCCAGCGCTATTGCGTCCTGGCCGTTTTGACCGTCAGGTTGTAGTTGGTTTGCCAGATATTCGTGGCCGTGAACAAATTCTGAAAGTTCACATGCGTAAAGTTCCGGTTGCTGAAAACATTGATGCACGCGTGATTGCACGTGGTACACCCGGTTTTTCAGGTGCAGATTTAGCTAACTTGGTAAACGAAGCGGCTTTATTTGCTGCTCGCGGTGGTCGCTCAACGGTTTCCATGGAAGAGTTCGAAAAAGCGAAAGATAAGATCATGATGGGTGCTGAACGTAAGTCCATGGTGATGAGTGATAAAGAGAAAGAAAACACCGCTTACCACGAAGCTGGCCATGCCATTGTAGGTCGCTTAGTGCCTGAGCATGATCCGGTCTATAAGGTTTCCATTATCCCCCGTGGTCGTGCGCTAGGTGTGACCATGTTCTTGCCGGAAGAAGATCGTCACTCGATCAGCAAGCGCGGCATTGAGAGCAATATTTGTTCGCTTTACGGTGGCAGAATTGCAGAAGAGATGACCCTAGGCAAAGACGGTGTAACAACTGGTGCATCTAATGACATTGAACGCGCTACTCAATACGCACGTAACTACGTCACCAAATGGGGCTTGTCTGATAAATTAGGCGCTCAGCTTTACACTGAAGAAGAGCAAGGCAGCTACCTAGGTAGCGCTGGTGGTGGTCAGATGTCTCATTTATCTGATGAAACGGCCCGTACCATTGATGCAGAAGTAACCGGCCTATTGAAAGATTGCTATGATCGCGCCGAGAAAATCCTGCAAGAGAACCGCGATAAGCTTGAATTGATGAAAGATGCGTTGATGGAATATGAAACCATTGATAGCAAGCAGATTGACGACATCATGAATGGCCAAAAACCACGTCCGCCTCAATCTTGGTCGGATGATGATAAAGGCGGGCCTGCTCCAGTGGCTGAAGACGTGAACGTTGACGTCTCCAGTGACGATGATTCAGATGTTAAGCCTGCAGCGGATCCGGCTAGCGGTAATTAATAACTAATCTCCCATCTATTTAAAGGTAACACGGCAGCGCCGTGTTGCCTTTTTCTATTTTAGGACCCCGTATGATGTTTATTTGTGGTGAGAGATCACTGGATCTTAGTGTGCCTCAGGTGATGGGCATTCTAAATGCCACGCCAGATTCTTTTAGTGATGGCGGTCAGTATAATCATTTAGATAAGGCTTTAGACCATGCTCGCTTAATGGTGAGTCAAGGTGCTTCCATTATCGATGTGGGTGGTGAGTCCACTCGACCAGGTGCAAAGCCTGTATCGGTTCAAGAAGAATTAGACCGTGTGATTCCCGTTATTGAACAGATTCATTCACAGTTAGATGTTTGCATCAGTCTGGATTCTAGCGCCCCTGAGGTTTTCTTAGCGGCTAAAAAAGCAGGCGCGCATATGCTGAATGACGTGCGAGCTCTGCAGCGAGAAGGGGCGCTTGCTGCGGCGAAGCAAACAGGTTTACCGGTTTGCCTTATGCATATGCAAGGTGAGCCGAGCAATATGCAAGATAACCCTACGTATCAGCAGATTATCACCGATGTCTATGATTTTTTTGTGGATCGTGTGCAGGCTTGCCAAGATGCAGGCATTGAGCGCCAGCAGATTATTCTAGACCCCGGCTTTGGTTTTGGTAAAACCCTAGATGATAACTATGCGCTGCTGGCTCAGTTGGAGCGATTCAAGAGCTTAGACTTACCGTTGTTAATTGGTTTGTCACGCAAGTCCATGATTGCTGGGGTGTTGGATGATGCCCCTGTGGATAAGCGCGTGGTGGGTAGTGTGGCCGGAGCCGTGATTGCTGCCATGAATGGTGCGCAGATTATCCGTGTGCATGATGTGAAAGAAACCGTGGATGCATTAAAAGTCGTGCAAGCCACCAAGGCACAGTTGTAAAATACGCGATTGATCGCAGGAAATGTGCTCAGAGCACAAAAGACGCAGTAGGAATAATAAGATGTCTCGTAAGTATTTTGGTACAGATGGTATTCGTGGGCGAGTGGGTGATGCGCCAATCACGCCAGATTTCGTCATGAGATTGGGGTTTGCCGCAGGTAAAGTATTTGCCAGTCAGGGAAAACGTAAGATTTTAATTGGCAAAGATACGCGCATTTCTGGTTACATGTTTGAGTCCGCCTTAGAAGCAGGGCTGTCTGCGGCGGGTGTGGATATTGGTTTATTAGGGCCGATGCCGACCCCTGGTATCGCTTACCTTACCCGCACTTTCCATGCCGATGCAGGGATTGTCATCAGTGCCTCGCACAACCCCTACTATGATAACGGCATCAAATTCTTTTCGGCTCAAGGCAGTAAATTAGACGATGAAACCGAGCAGGCCATCGAAGAGTTACTTGATCAGCCCATGGCGATAGTGGCGTCTGATCGCTTAGGTAAAGCCAAACGAATTGAAGATGCGGCGGGCCGATATATTGAATTTTGTAAAAGCACTGTATTTGGTTTGAGCTTAAAGGGCATGCGCATCGTACTGGATTGTGCTCATGGTGCCACGTATCAAATTGCCCCGGCCGTGTTTTCTGAGTTAGGTGCCGAAGTATTCACCATTGGTAATAAACCAGATGGTTTGAACATTAATGAGCAAGTGGGCTCAACTTCACCAAAAGCGCTGCAGCAAAAAGTGGTTGAGCTGGAAGCGGACTTTGGTATCGCCTTTGATGGCGATGGTGACCGAGTGGTGATGGTGGATCACAAGGGTGAATTGGTTGACGGCGATGAGTTGATTTATATGATTGCTCGTCATCAGCAAGATACCGATCAATTGCAAGGCGGCGTAGTGGGTACCTTGATGAGCAATATGGGAATGGAATTGGCTTTGAAAGACATGGAGATCCCATTTGTGCGAGCCAATGTGGGTGACCGCTATGTGATGCAGTTATTGCAAGAGCATAACTGGGCGCTCGGCGGTGAGAATTCTGGTCATATATTGTGCCTGAATGCAACCACGACAGGTGACGGTATTGCTGCATCCCTTCAGGTGCTTAAGGCGTTGTCGGGCAGTGGTAAGACATTGCACGAATACAAAAAAGGCATGAGCAAGTTTCCTCAGATCATGAAAAACGTGCGCGTAACGGATAAATCGGTGGTGCAAAACCCTGCTGTGATTCAAGCGGTTGCTGAAGCTGAAGCGGAACTGGCTGGTCGAGGGCGCGTTTTGCTCAGACCTTCTGGCACCGAGCCTGTGGTTCGAGTGATGATCGAAGGCGAGGATGTTGAGCTGGTTGAGCGTCTGGTAGATCACCTAGTGGGTGTGGTCGGTACGGCTGCATAGAGCATTTAGTGACCAAGGCGAGCAGTATCTTTGGTCACTAAGCGGCTGTTTTGCAACATAATTCACAACAAACTAAGGCACTTACAAAGCCCCTTAGCTTGCTTGATTTCACTATCTTAGGTAGTATCGCCACCTTCCTGAAGTAGGGGAATAGATATGCGTCGTAAATTAGTCGCTGGAAACTGGAAGATGCACGGCTCTTTGGCCGAAAATCAGACCAGACTAACGCAATTGGTATCCGCGTTAAAAAACAATGAAACGATTGATGTGGCTGTGTTTTCAACGGCGCCCTACTTGTTCCAGTGTAAGAGTTTATTAGCCGCCTCAGGTATTAAATGGGGTGCGCAGGATGTAAGTCAGCATGCAAGTGGTGCTTACACCGGTGAAGTCGCCACGTCGATGCTTGAAGACTTTGCTTGCCAGTATGCACTGGTGGGTCACAGTGAGCGTCGTGAGTTGTTTCACGAAAATGATCAAATAGTTGCGGATAAGTTTGTCGCACTACTTGGCTCCAGTGTTCAGCCTATCTTGTGTGTTGGTGAAACCCTTGCGCAACGAGAGAGCGGTGACACCATGGCTGTGATCGTTGATCAAATTGAAGCGGTATTGAATAAAACAGGTATAGCCGGTTTTAGTCGTGCAGTGATTGCATATGAGCCAGTTTGGGCCATAGGCACAGGTAAAACAGCAACACCCGAGCAAGCACAGGATGTACACAAAGCAATTCGTGCACACCTTGCTCAATACGACACAGAGATCGCCCAAACAATTCAAATTGTTTACGGTGGCAGTGTTAAACCGGATAATGCGGAAGCTATTTTTGCTCAGCCGGATGTGGATGGTGCCCTAGTGGGTGGCGCCTCTTTAAATTCAAACGATTTTGTTAAAATCTGTAACGCAGCAGGTTAGAGAGTACTATGGAAAGCTTGATTGTAATTGCTCATATTATTATCGCCGTGGCTATTATTGCCTTGGTTTTGCTTCAGCAAGGCAAAGGCGCTGATGCTGGTGCTAGCTTTGGTGGCGGCGCCTCTCAAACGGTATTTGGTAGTGCGGGTTCAGGTAACTTTTTGACCCGTAGTACGGCATTTTTAGCGGCATTGTTCTTTGCTACTAGTTTCTCTTTGGCTTACTTTGCGAAAGAAAAAGCGACAGGCCTGGCTGATGAAGGCCTGCCTGAGTTGCAAGAAGTACAGGCCCCGGTGTTTGATGGTGAAATGCCTGTGATCGATGATGCGTCTACTGGTTCAGAGACGCCTGTCATCGACTAAACGATTTTGCGGATGTGCTGGAATTGGTAGACAGGCAGCGTTGAGGTCGCTGTGTGCGAAAGCACGTGAGGGTTCAAGTCCCTCCATCCGCACCATTGATTGAAAAACGAGCATTGCTCGTTTTTTGTGCTTTAAGAGCCAATAAAGGCATAAAACAAGACTTCCCTTGATGATAAAAGGTGATGTCTCTATAATGTGCACAATTATTGTATCGTGCGTGGGCTATTTAGGGCTCGTTTGTACATGATTTAACGGATTTTTGAGCAATTCTGGTCTAGTATCAGCTTGCTGGGTGGTATTAGCACTTGTTTTTATTTCCAGGCCCTCGGCTTGATGATTAAAACCCCTGGGGGAGTTGCTTTAACGATGATTAAAGTGGTTCCGATAAGGGGTTTTTTGTTGGTAGCGTAAGCAATCAGCATTTAGCAGTTTTTATTTAAAGTACTGAGTACTTAAACGCTAAAGATTGGGCTCGGGTGACTGGTATTAAACACTGGCTCATCCTTTAGCCCAATTTTTATATCTGTGGAGCGCGTGTGGCGAGTAAAGAACAGCAATTAATTGATTTGCTAAAGCCTGTGGTTGAAGCACTGGGCTTTGAATTTTGGGGTATCGAATACATTGCTCAAGGCAATAATTCGGTACTGCGTGTATTTATTGATGGTGAAAATGGCATTCATGTAGATGACTGTGCACTAGTGAGCCGTCAAATCAGCGGGATAATGGATGTAGAAGATCCAATTACCTCAGAATATAACTTAGAAGTATCGTCTCCAGGTGTGGACCGTCCATTGTTCACCCTTGAGCATTATAAGCGTTACGTTGGTGAGTTTGTTGATGTGAAATTACGTTATGCCTTTGAAGGGCGTCGTAAATTTAAAGGCAAACTTGTTGGTATTGAAGATGATGAAGATATCGTGGTTCATGTAGATGACCATGAGTACTTATTACCGATTGATGCTATCGATAAAGCCAGCTTAATATTTCAAGATCACAAGGGTAAATAGGATTACCGGGGGCAAGGTTATGAGCAAAGAGATACTGCTAGTTGCCGAGGCTGTTTCTAACGAGAAAGGCGTAGAGCAGGAAGTAATTTTTGAAGCTATTGAGTTAGCTTTAGCGGCAGCGGCGAAAAAACGTTACGAAGACGAAGAGCCTGAGATACGAGTTTCTATTGACCGTCGTACTGGTAACTATGAAACCTTCCGTAGCTGGGTCATTGTAAGCAATGAAGTGGTTCCGGCCTTGGGGTCTGAATTAAATATGCAAGAAGCGGCAGACATAGACACGAACCTAAAAGAAGGTGATGTCTATGAAGAGCAAGTTGAGAATCCAGGTTTTGGACGTATCGCAGCTCAAGCGGCTAAGCAAATTATCATGCAAAAAGTACGTGAAGCTGAGCGTGCCAAGATCACAGCGGCATACGCTGATCGTATTGGTGAGCTTGTTCACGGTACCGTGAAAAAAGTCACCCGCGATAATATTATTGTGGACCTTGGTGCGAACGCCGAAGGCTTACTTCCTCGTGACCAGTTGGTTGCGCGTGAAGTGTTCCGCATCAACGACCGTGTACGTTGCGTACTGATGTCTGTGAACCCAGAAAACCGTGGTCCACAATTGATGCTCAGTCGTGCTTCTAGCGAAATGCTTATTGAGCTTTTCCGCATCGAAGTGCCAGAAATTGGCGAAGACGTGATTGAAATTAAAGCGGCTGCCCGTGATACCGGTAGTCGTGCAAAAATCGCAGTAAAAACAAACGATCAGCGCATCGACCCAATTGGGGCATGTGTTGGTATGCGCGGCGCTCGTGTTCAAGCGGTATCAAATGAACTGGGCAATGAGCGTGTTGATATTGTGTTGTGGGATGATAATCCTGCGCAACTAGTGATCAATGCATTGGCCCCAGCTGAAGTGGCTTCTATCGTAATGGATGAAGAAACCAACACGATGGACGTGGCCGTGCTAGAAGACCAATTGGCTATCGCAATTGGTCGTGGCGGTCAAAACGTGAAATTGGCATCTGAGCTTACCGGCTGGACCATTAACGTAATGACCGAAGAAGAAGCAGGTGCGAAACAAGAAGAAGAGCAAGGTTCATTAGTTGAAACACTAATGGCAGCCCTTGATCTTGATGAAGACGTAGCTGCGGTACTGGTAGAAGAAGGCTTTACAGGCCTAGAAGAAGTTGCCTATGTGCCACGTGAAGAGATGTTAGACATTGACGGTTTCGATGAAGAAATTGTTGATGAACTGCAGTCTCGTGCAAAAGACATTTTGCTTACCCAAGCCATTGCTAGTGAAGAAAAACTAGAAGACGCAAAACCGGCTGACGATTTGCTGAATATGGAAGGAATGGACCAACACTTGGCCTTAGTGTTGGCAAGCCGTGGCATCTGCACAATGGAAGACCTTGCTGAGCAAGGCGTAGACGATATTGTTGGTATTGAAGACATCGACGAAGCGAAGGCCGCCCAACTAATTATGACCGCGCGTAAGCCCTGGTTTGAAGAAACCGAATAGGCAGCCACAGGCGGGAGGAGAATATTCGAATGGCAGAAGTCACGGTAAAACAGTTAGCCGCAGCAGTAGGCTCACCAGTTGAACGTTTAGTCGCTCAGATGAACGAAGCTGGTCTACCACATAAAAGTGGTGACGAAAAAGTAAACGATGAACAAAAAGTTATCTTGCTAACCTTCTTGAAAAAGAGCCATGGTGAGCAAGAAACAGAAGCTGATGGTCCTAAAAAGATCACCCTTAAGCGTAAAACTACCACTACCCTTAACACGGGTGCTGGTAAAAAAGCGGTTAACATTGAAGTGCGCAAGAAGCGTACGATTGTTAAAGAAGACGATACAGCGAAGAAAGATGCGAAGCCTGCGCCTAAGCGTAAGCCTGCGGATGCAAAAGGCGCTAAGCCGGCTGCACGTAAACCTTCTGATGCCCCAGCTACAGCAGCGCCTACTGCGCCGCCAGCGGACAAAGAAGATCGCAGCAAGAAAAAAGAGTTTCGTAATAAAGACAAAGATAAAGATAAAGATAAGCGCTTTGGCGACAAGAACAAAGGTGGCGGTAAAGGCCGTCGTCGTGAAGGCTCTATGGACGATAGCCGTCGTCGTGGTGGCGCGCCTAAGCGTCGTGGCCGTGAAGATAGCGAGCACGCGTTTAAGCAACCAACTGCACCGATCATTCGTGAAGTTGAGCTAAAAGGCGAGTCCATTACGGTTGGTGAATTGGCACAAGGCATGGCGGTTAAAGCTGGCGAAGTGATCAAAGAGCTAATGAAATTGGGCGTGATGGCAACCATCAACCAAATTCTTGATATCGATACAGCGATTCTTGTAATTGAAGAAATGGGTCACAAGTACAAGCAAGTAAGTGATAACGCGGTTGAAGATAGCTTCATGGAAGAAGTGAAATACGATGGTGAGCAAGTATCTCGTGCGCCAGTTGTAACCGTAATGGGCCACGTAGATCATGGTAAAACCTCACTACTTGATTACATTCGCTCAACTCGCGTAACCAGCGGTGAAGCGGGTGGTATTACCCAGCACATCGGTGCTTATCACGTTGAAACCGATAAAGGCATGGTTACCTTCTTGGATACACCTGGACACGCCGCGTTTACCGCCATGCGTGCACGTGGTGCTCAATCTACGGACATCGTCATTCTAGTGGTAGCGGCTGATGACGGCGTAATGCCTCAAACAGAAGAAGCTATCCAGCATGCGCGCGCAGCCGGTGTTCCTTTGGTTGTTGCCATCAACAAAATGGATAAAGAATCCGCTGACGTTGATCGTGTTAAAAACGAACTAGTAGCCAAAGAAGTGGTACCTGAAGAGTGGGGCGGTGATGTTCAGTTTGTGCCAGTATCTGCACATACAGGTGCCGGTATTGATGCCTTGCTTGAAGCGGTATTACTACAGTCTGAATTGCTTGAATTAACAGCCGTTGCCGATGGCCCTGCAACCGGTGTGGTGGTTGAATCGCGTCTTGATAAAGGTCGTGGTCCAGTAGCGACTCTATTGATTCAAAACGGTCAGCTTAAGAAAGGCGACATCGTTCTTGCTGGTACGTCTATTGGTCGTGTACGTGCACTACTTGATGAAAACGGTCAGCCGATTGATCAAGCCGGTCCATCGATTCCGGTTGAGATTCTAGGTCTAGACGTACCACCAGGTGCAGGCGATCACTTCCTTGTAGCGGAAAGTGAGAAGCGTGCTCGTGAAGTAGCGGGCATTCGTTCCTCTAAAGAGAAAGAGCAGTTCCAAGCGAAACAACAAGCCGCCAAACTGGACGCTTTGTTCAGCATGAGTGGCGATGCACAAGCATCGAGCTTGAACCTGGTTATTAAAACGGACGTTCGTGGTTCACTTGAAGCACTAATTGGTGCTCTTGAGCAGCTTTCTACTGATGAAGTGAAAGTGACGATTGTATCCAGCGGTGTTGGTGGTATTACAGAAACAGATGCGAACCTAGCGTCTGCTTCTAACGCGGTACTATTTGGTTTCAACGTACGTGCTGATGCAGCGGCTAAGCGTGTGGTGGAAAACAGTGGTTTAGATATGCGTTATTACAGCATCATTTACGATCTGATTGATGATGTGAAACAAGCTATGTCTGGCATGTTGGCACCTGAACTTCGTGAAGAAATCGTGGGTATTGCGCAAGTACGTGACGTATTCCGTTCGCCGAAATTTGGTGCGGTTGCTGGCTGTATGGTTATCGAAGGTACGGTTCACCGTAATAAGAAGATTCGTGTACTACGTGACAACGTGGTGGTTTACGAAGGTGAGCTTGAATCTCTACGTCGCTTTAAAGATGACGTTCAGGAAGTTCGTACCGGTACTGAATGTGGTATCGCCGTTAAGAGCTATAATGATGTTCAAGCGGGTGACCAGATCGAAGTGTTTGATGTTAAAGAGTTCGCTCGTACCATCTAATCACCTCGTGTGAAACCTCAAAGCCGCCAAAGATCCCTTTGGCGGCTTTTTGCGTGCTTTGCATGCGTATTAAAGGTGCGCTTATTTTATAGCCGCACCTGTTTATTTTTTAGCGTTAGCGAGAATCCCAATTAATGGCGAAAGATTATAGTCGTACCCAGCGTCTAGGTGAGCAGATCAAACGTGATCTTGCCCAAATGCTGCAATTTCAAGTGAAAGACCCGCGCCTAGGCTTGGTCACACTCAATGCGGTGAAAGTGGCCTCAGACTTAGGTTATGCGGATATTTACTTCACTGTTATGAAGCCTGGCATGGTTGAAGCCGATGCCGAAACCATCAAAGAAACGGAAAAAGTGTTGAACGACATGTCCGGTTTCCTGCGTACTGAGCTATCACAAATCATGAAAACGCGAGTAACGCCGTTACCGCGTTTTCACTACGATGTATCCGTTGGTCGTGGTCACAAGCTAACCAACCTGATCAATCAAGCGATGCGCGAAGATCAAAGTCGTAATTCAGACGAAGAGCAGTAAGTTCTCAGCCCCTCTTAAAGCGGAGAAACGTTTTGGCGCGTAAAAGAAAAGGCCGTGATATTAGCGGCATTCTTGTGATTGATAAGCCTTCGGGTATGACCTCAAATGGCGTTTTACAGAAAGTAAAATGGCTCTACCAAGCCCAAAAAGCCGGCCATACAGGGGCCCTTGACCCCATTGCTACCGGTGTTTTGCCTGTTTGTCTGGGAGAAGCAACCAAGTTTAGTCAACGTTTGCTTGATAGCGATAAGCGCTATATCACGCGAGTGCAGCTTGGTGAATCCAGAGACACAGGGGATATCGAGGGCGAAACCCTTGAAACCGCTTCAATACCAGCTCTTAGTGAGCCTGTCATCGAAGCGGTTTTGGCTCAGTTTCGTGGTGAAATCACTCAGGTTCCCCCTATGTACAGCGCCCTTAAGCATGAAGGGCGTAAGTTATATGAGCTTGCCCGCGAAGGGGTTGAATTCGACATCAAGAGCAAGGCGCGTAAAGTGTCGATTCTCAAGCTGGAATTGCTGGATTTTGGCCAAGATTTCATTGAATTAGACGTCACCTGTACCAAAGGCACCTATATTCGCTCATTGTCAGAAGATGTGTCTAAAGCGCTTGGTACCCTGGGCTATGTGGCGGTTTTGAGACGTTTGGCCGCGGGGCCTTATAAGCAAGAGATGATGATCACCTTAGATGAGCTGCAGGCCCTGAAACCAGAGGGTTCTGACGATTACACGGCGATGGATGATCGGCTATTTCCGACCTATACAGCTCTAGAATCCGTGCCTATTATTCAGGTGACCTTGGATCAGGCCCGTGATTTACAATTTGGACGTGCAATTCGTGCCCTAGACGCTGGTGACAAGCCATTGCCTCAGGTACAATTGCGCCTTTCACATGACCAACAAGATTATCTTGTGGGCCTTGGTGAAATGGACGCTCAAGGGCATATTGCTCTTAAACGTCTAGTGAAGGTGCCGCAATTAACCGCTCTTTTTGACCGTTAATGGCGCTTTCGGTGGATACCGCTGTTTATATGCACGGTGGCTATCTCCCTTAACCTAACTGAACGCATATACCTATGAGGAAAATATCATGGCTTTAGATGTACAAGCGAAAGCTGCCATCGTTAAAGAATACCAAACTGCTGAAGGCGATACTGGTTCTCCTGAAGTTCAAGTAGCATTGTTGACTCACAACATCAACGGTCTACAAGATCACTTCAAAACCAACAAGCAAGATCACCACTCACGTCGTGGCTTGATTCGCATGGTAAACCAACGTCGTAAATTGTTGGACTACCTAAAAGGCAAAGACGTTGCTCGTTACGCTTCTCTAATTAAGCGTTTAGGCCTACGTCGCTAAGATTGCTTGAACCCCCTAACGGGGGTTTTTGCTATTTGTTTGTGGCAAAAATGCACTTTTATTGTCTATTTTTGTCACAAACACAGTGTAATTTAAAAACAGCAATAAAAACGGACAACCTGGCTTATCAAATCTGTGTTTCTACCCATTCGCCTTTTCGCTTAAATTTAAGTTGAGAAAGGGCTAATGCTTGGAAGTACAGAAAACGAAAGCAGGTTTCCAATTTAATCAAAAAGGAAAACTATGCTAGATCTTACTCCGGTAACAAAAACATTTACCTTCGGTAATCAAGAAGTCACATTAGAAACTAAACGTATCGCTCGCCAAGCAAGCGGCGCTGTTTTAGTGACTATCGGTGATGTACAAGTACTTGCTGCGGTAACGGGCAAAAAAGATATGAAACCTGGCCAGGATTTTTTTCCGCTAACGGTTAACTATCAAGAAAAATATTACGCTGCAGGTAAAATCCCTGGTGGCTATATCAAGCGTGAAAACCGCCCAAGCGAAAAAGAGACTTTGACGAGCCGTTTAATCGACCGTCCAATTCGTCCTCTTTTCCCTGCTGGCTACATGAACGAAGTACAAGTTGTGCTTCAAGTTATGTCTGCTGATACTGAAAATGATCCAGATATCGCCGCTATGATCGGCGCATCGGCTGCATTGGCTATTTCAGGTATTCCTTTCGACGGCCCAATTGGTGCGGCTCGTGTTGGTTATACTCGTGAAGGTGGCTACGTACTAAACCCAACGTTTGAACAGCTTAAAACCTCTGAGCTAGACATGGTGGTTGCTGGTACAAACGACGCGGTCTTGATGGTTGAATCTGACGCACTAGAACTAAGCGAAGACGAAATGCTAGGTGGTGTGTTATTCGCGCATGAAAGCTACCAGTGTGTGATTGAAGCGATTAAAGAATTCGCAGCTGAAGACGGTACTGAGCGTTGGGAATGGACTGCACCTGCAACCAACACTGCCCTTTACGAAGAAATGAAAGCCATTGCTTTTGACGCCATGACCGCTGCTTACCAAGTAAGTGACAAGATGGAGCGTTACACGCAAATTGATGCAATTAACGCAGATATCAAAGCGAAATTGTTGAAAGAAGGCGAAGACGATAACTCTGAAGACATTTCAAAACTGTTCAAGAAATTACAAAAAGAAGTGGTACGTGAGCGAATTGTAAACCATGAGCCTCGTATTGACGGTCGTGACAACAAAACCGTACGTGACCTAAACATTCAAACGAATGTTCTTAAAGGTACTCACGGTTCTGCCTTGTTCACTCGTGGTGAGACTCAATCTATCGGTACAGTAACATTGGGTTCTACCCGTGATGCGCAAACCGTTGAGTTCTTACACGAAGTAACGAAAGATAACTTCATGTTCCACTACAACTTCCCTCCGTATTCTGTAGGTGAGTGTGGTCGTATGGGTGCACCAGGTCGTCGTGAAGTGGGCCATGGTCGTTTAGCTCGTCGTGGTGTTCAAGCCATGATGCCTAAACTAGAAGATTTCCCATACACTGTACGTGTGGTTTCTGAAATCACAGAATCTAACGGTTCATCTTCAATGGCATCGGTTTGCTCTGCATCTCTTGCATTGATGGATGCCGGTGTGCCGATTAAAGCACCAGTTGCTGGTATTGCCATGGGTCTAGTTAAGGAAGGCGAAAAATTCGCAGTCCTAACTGACATTCTTGGTGACGAAGATCACCTAGGTGACATGGACTTTAAAGTAGCGGGTTCTGAAGCCGGTATTACTGCACTGCAAATGGATATTAAGATCCAAGGTATTACTGAAGAAATCATGGAGATTGCATTAGAGCAAGCGCTTGAAGCTCGTATGACGATCTTGAAGCAAATGAACGAAGTGATGCCTAAGCATCGCGACGAAATGCCAGATAACGCGCCAACTTACCTAACCGTGAAAATTCCTTCAGACAAAATTGCTGAAGCGATTGGTAAAGGCGGCGCAACTATCCGTGGTATCTGTGATGAAACCGGTGCAGACGTTGATATTTCTGACGAAGGCCTAATCAGCATTTTCGCTCTGACTAAAGTCGCTGCAGAGAAGGCCAAAGGTATGTTCGAAGCGGTAACAGCCGAAGCGGAAGTAGGTACTATTTACGAAGGTAAAGTACAAAAGATCGTAGACTTCGGTGCGTTCGTTAACATCTTGCCTGGTAAAGATGGCCTAGTGCACATTTCTCAAATCTCTGATGAGCGTGTTGAGAACGTGGCGGACCACTTAACTGAAGGTCAGCAGATTAAAGTTAAAGTATTGGATGTTGATAACAAGGGTCGTATCAAACTAACCCTTAAAGGCATCGAAGCTTAATCTGCGTCACTAACGCCTTCTGTATCGATTAGATAAGAAGGTGTTTAAAAACGTTATTAGCTTTAATAATGTTTACGTTAAAAATAAACCTGCTTAATCTTAAGTGGGTTTATTTGTATAAAGACATTCACATTAAGCCTCGGCTTGATTCGGCGAAACCAAATAGGAGTAGCCATGACCATTGCAGAAAATAAAGTAGTCACTCTAGAGTTTACTGTTAAAAATGCAGAAACCGGTGATCTAATTGAGACATCAAAAGACGGCGAGCCGTTGGTATATCTTCACGGCTTTAACAACCTAGTTCCAGGTCTTGAAACTGAACTGAATGGTAAAGTTGTTGGCGATAGCTATGAAGTAACCGTCAGCCCTGAAGAAGGTTACGGCGTGCGTGATGAGAGCCTTGTTCAGCAAGTACCCATGGAAGCTTTCCAGGGGATTGATAATGTGCAAGTGGGTATGGCGTTCACTGCAGATGGTGCTGAAGGTCCAGTTGTGGTTGAAGTAACGGCAGTTGTAGGTGACCTAGTAACGGTTGATGCGAGTCACCCTCTAGCGAGCATTCCTTTAGCAT
>Ga0115005_10001177_pt1 | contig 20481 bp, 11 predicted proteins | sample ArcOceMetagenome_FD_87163 | JGI IMG/M metagenome (GOLD analysis project Ga0115005, IMG submission 87163) | Marine eukaryotic phytoplankton communities from Arctic Ocean - Arctic Ocean - Greenland ARC118M Metagenome | ecosystem: Environmental > Aquatic > Marine > Oceanic | place: Arctic Ocean... | reverse complement strand
CATGCGTGATGCAAACGCGACGTTTGAAGAAGATAATCCGCTGAATACCAATGAGTCGAAATTTTACCGTCAAATGTTTGATGATCAATTAGCCTTGTCCATGAGCCAAGGTGAAGGGATTGGCCTAGCTGACAGCATATATCGTCAATTGAAAGATCAATTCAATGTACAAGAAGCCGATGGTGAAAAACTGGATCGAGAACAACCTATTCGAGAATTTTCTGGCGGAAATAGTTTCTCAACCTTAAAACCGGCCTTGGATCTTCCGCAATTTAATCAGCCTGCTCAAGGTTACTCCATTCCTGACTCATTACCCAATGTGAAATCATTGGAAGAGGCGGCCCCAAGAATTACACCGATCAATACGATGGGCCCAAGTGCTGTGCCACCGACAAACAATGCAGTTCCCGAGATCAAGGTGAACACCACCCATGAACAGTTAGGCCCTATTACTAAGCAATCGGCATTTGAAACTCCGCAAGAATTTGTGGATATCTTATGGCCTGTGGCACAAAAAATCGGTGAGGTTATGGGGGTAGACCCTAAAGCCATCGTGGCTCAGGCGGCACTTGAGACAGGTTGGGGCAAACACATTATTCATCAGAGCGATGGTAAAAATAGTCATAATTTATTTGGTATTAAAGCAGATCAACGTTGGGATGGTGGTGTAGCCAAAGTTTCGACGCTTGAATACCGCCAAGGTGTGGCTCAAAAAGAAGTGGCGCCGTTTCGTGTGTATGATTCCTATGAACATAGCTTAAAAGATTATGCCAATTTCGTTAAAGAAAGTGATCGCTATCAAGCGGCCATCAAAAATGGCAAGAGTATTAAAGGTTATAGCGAAGGTTTGCAGCAAGGAGGCTATGCAACCGATCCCCATTATGCGAAAAAAATTCAGCGCATAGCCAGTGGCGATATGTTGGCACAAGCCATTGATCGTGCTGGTCGAGGTTAGCCATGTCTAACTTACTTAATATAGGCATATCCGGCTTACGCGTACACCAAACGGCACTGACCGTAACAGGTCACAACATTGCCAACGTGGATACCGAAGGCTACAGCCGTCAAGATGTCACCATCAGTAATAACAACCCTCAGTTTCAAGGGGGCGTTTGGGTGGGTAGCGGTGCCATGGTTCAAGATGTGCGCCGGATCTTTGATGAGTTTTTGGTGGGTCAGCTACAAAAAGACACATCCACATTTAACTTCTTTGAGACCCTATCGACCAATGCATCACAAATCGACAGCTTATTGGCTGACCCAGGCACAGGTGTGCAGCCGGGTATCGAGAATATGTTTGGCGCGTTTCAAGCCGCAATTGATGACCCAAGCTCTTTACCTGCGCGCCAAGTGTTAATCAGTGAATCACAAGGACTGGTTGATCGCTTTCATTCTATTAATGATCGCCTAAGTGATACGAATGAAATACTAAACGGTCAGTTAGGTGCCATCACCACACAAATTACTACACTGGGTGAATCCATTGCTGAATTAAATGTGCAAATACAATTTGCTACCGCCAGCGCCAATGGTAATTACCCAAATGATTTATTAGATAAGCGTGATCTCGCCATAAAAGAATTATCTGAATTGGTCAGTGTTAATGTGGTGACCCAAGATAATAATGCAGTAAATGTATTTATTGGTAATGGCCAACCTTTGGTACTAGGAAAAGATTTTAATACTCTTAGTACACAGACCGGTGCGGATGACCCGACGCGAAATGCCATTGTGTTTGAGCGTGATGGTGTCGTACAAGACATTACACGTGAGATACAGGGTGGACAAATTGGTGGAATTTTAGAATTCAGAAGCAGTGTACTTGATCCAGTAACCAATCGATTAGGCCGTGTAGCCATTGCATTGCAATTTAATATAAATGAACAACACGCGCTGGGTATTGATATTAATGGACAGGCCGGTGGTTTATTTTTTGAAGATATTAATGATCCTATCGTTGCAAGAGCCCGTGTTGTGGGGAATGCCGACAATGCTCCACCAGATGATCGTAAACTGGGTGCCTATATTACGGATCCTAATCAGTTAACAGATAGTGAATATAAAGTTGAGTTCATAGGCCCAAACGATTACACCTTCAAAGTAACCCGGATGAGCGATGGCGAGATTCTATTATCTAATGCATTGAGTACTGAATTTCCAGAAAGCTTTGATATAGAAGGCTTCGATTTAACCTTTGAATCTGGTACGTACACAGAAGGTGATTCGTTTTATATTTTACCTACACGCACAGGCGCAGACGATATTGAACTTGATATCCAGTTACCACAGGAGATCGCTTTAGCCACGGCTGTAATGACCGATTATGACGTAGGTAATATTGGCGAGGCGGTGATTAGTTCTGGTGCGGTTTATGATGCAACCACTGAGAGCTTTTCTGTACCGGGGGAGTTAACGCCACCGCTTATCATTAAGTTCACCAGTGACACCACATATGATGTGCTTGATAACTCGGATCCAGCCAACCCTATCCCTTTATTTCCACCCATTAGGAATCAAACCTATGTGCCAGGGGTGGTGAATAACTTGCTACCGAAAGACGAGAGCAAAACTTCTATTTCTAGTTTAGGTGGTTATTTGCCACCAAGTCAGTTTTATCAGTCAAATTTGCAGCCCATAAAAACACCAGGCAACGGCTTTTTTCCTGCTCGATTAAATATCAGTGATCCTGATCCAATAACTGGGGGGATGAAGAGCCGTGGTATTTTAACCATACCAGCAGAAAGCTCGGCTAAAGAAACCGCTCGAATACTCAGTGACCAAAAAGGTGTCACGGCCACTGCGGTGACTAAGATGCAGTTATCGGATTTTAGAAGTGACCCAAATGACTTTCTAGATGCCCATTTATTCTTAAATGGCATCGAACTAACCGATACACTTTCAGAAAATCAGGTGAAATATGCCTTGGACTACCCACAAGAGGTGCCAGATCCAATTGATGCCAATTTTATCGCTGATCGAATTAATGCCAACTTTAATTTTCAAGACATGGGTATAACGGCTAAAAGTGATGGAAGTGTTGTAACGATTACAGCCATTAATGGCGAAGACTTATCACTCGAAATGCAGGGTGATCACGATGACTACATGACGGTATCCAATGGGACAGATACCTATTTAAAGTCAACGGGTAATGCAGTATCCAAACCTTTATCAAAATTTGAAGGATATGACTTTAGCGAAGGTGGTCCATATCAATTTGAATTTGATGTCCCTGGTCAAGGTCAATTTTCAATTGAGTTGTCAGAAAATTATGAAACATCCGCAGACCTTCTAGCGGGTATCGAAAAAGCCATTACCAGTACACCGTATTTTTATAATGGTCAAATTGATATCGATATTGATGAAAAAGGTAATATTAACTTTCAAACAAAACTAGAAATGAGCCCTTATGCCACGAATGGTAGTGCCAAGCTAACCATGGGCGGACAAGTAAAAGTGGTATTGGATGAAGGTATTACCATCAGTTCAGAGCCACCTTTTAGTAATTTATTCGAAGCTGAGCCCGAGCAACTGCCCATTTATTTAGGTTATGACTTAACAATGGAGGGCAGGCCGAAAGAAGGTGATCAGTTTTATGTGAATTTTAATGAAGATGCCGTTACAGATAATCGTAATGGCCAGTTACTTGGCAATATTCAAAACAAAGAAATCATTGAAAATGATATGACAATCAGTGAAGCCTATGGGCGAATGGTCGAAGAAGTAGGCTCCATAACCGCTCGAGCTCAAATCAATACCGATAGCTCAGAAGTCTTATTGCAAAATACGCAAGATAGCGTTAACGCAGTGAGCGGCGTCAACCTAGATGAAGAAGCCGCACGTCTTATTCAATTTGAGCTAGGTTATAACGCGTCGGCTCAGGTGATCAGCGTGGCAAGGGATATCTTTGATACACTGATTGGTATTTTTAGGTAAGACAAAATCATAACGAATTTAGATAGGAAATAATCGAGGTCATTATGCGTATCTCAACCATGCAGCAGTTCAATACAGGTTTGCGTTCTATCTTAAATAATCAAGAAGGAACCCTTAATACTCAGCAGCAAATTTCAACGGGTCGTCGAGTATTAACCCCCTCAGACGATCCCATTGCCTCGACTCGAATCTTACAGTTACAGCAAGATATTAGTTTGCGCGAGCAATATCAAAGCAATGTGGATGCAGCCAAGAACAGACTTAATTTAGAAGAGTCGATATTAGAAGGGGTGACTGAAAATATAACACGTATTAGAGAGCTCACCGTGAATGCCGGTAACGGTTCAATGACGCTTGAGGATAGAACCTACATCGCAGCGGAAATTGAGCAACGATTAGCAGCCCTTCAAGATTTAATGAATACCAAGGATGCCAGTAATACTTATATCTTCTCTGGCTTTAAGGGTGAGACTATCCCCTTTGAACAACGCCCAGGAGGCGGTGTTATTTATAAAGGCGATGATGGTGAGCGCAGCTTAAATATTAGCAATAGTACAACGGTACAAACTAATGATACGGGTAAAGCATTATTTGTGGATATATCCAGTGCTGAAAACACGTTTTATACCCGAGATAACGAGGCCAACATTGGCACAGGCTTTATTACCAACGGGTTTGTGAGCGATCAAGAGGCGTATGATGAATTTTATCCTGAAGATATGATCATCCGGTTCAACCCAGACGGGTTCATAACGCCGCCAGGGCCCAACTATAGTGTGGTCTCAAAATCGGATAATCGCCCCATTAATGGTTTAACAGGGCAAGGATATAAAGTAGGTGCCGAGCTAGTGGTTAATGGCGCCAATTTTAAAATCGCAGGGCAACCCGAACCCGGTGATAGCTTTTTGTTAAACAGCAGTGAAAAGCAGTCGGTGACCGACACTGTTTCAGGGCTGGTGGAAGGGCTGAGATCACTGGACGATAACCCTGAAGAAAGTGCGGCACTGGATAACCTGTTGGAAACAACCCTTAAAAACTTAGATTTTGCTCAAACCAGTGTGTCAGAGGTAAGGAGTGAAATAGGTGGCCGGTTAAATACCATCGATAATATCGACAACCTTCATCAAGATGTAGACCTAGTCAGCCAAGAAGTACTGAGTAATTTACAAGATGTGGATTTTGCCGAAGCGGTGAGTCGACTGTCTTTACAGAGTTTCTTATTAGAAGCCGCACAGCAAAGTTTTACGCAAATTAATCGTTTATCTTTGTTTAATACCTTATAGCTATAATACTAAAAGCCATTCTATACTAAACTTTCTGATATCCCTTACCCTCATTGTAAGTAGTTTATGCTTACGACTGAGGGGCTTTCGGATTGAGCGTTTACTTGTTAGTTGTAGAACTATCTGGTTTTAAAGTTCACATTAAAATAATAAAAAGATATATCAGCAAGCGTAAAGTAATCCTGAACATGGCCGTTAATATCCTTGAGTGAATAACAATCCCCTTTATTGAAGGGGTTAGGTTCAAAAAAGGAGAGCCATTATGCCTCAAATTATTAATACCAATATTGCGTCACTGAACGCACAACGTAACTTAAACAAATCTCAATCGGCTAACCAAACGGCGTTACAGCGTTTATCATCCGGTTTGCGTATTAATAGCGCAAAGGATGATGCGGCGGGTCTTGCCATCTCAACTCGTTTTAACTCTCAAATTCGAGGCTTGAATGTAGCGGTTCGTAACGCAGGTGATGGTATCTCTCTAGCCCAAACGGCAGAAGGTGCATTGGGTTCAATGTCAGACAATCTTCAGCGTGTTCGTGAGCTGGCCGTACAGTCTGCTAACGCCACAAACTCGGATGTTGACCGTGAGGCACTCCAAGCAGAGGTGACACAGCTACTCTCAGAAGTTTCTCGTACTGCAGAAGAAACAGACTTTAACGGTCGTAAATTATTGGATGGCTCTTTCTCAGCTACCTTCCAGATTGGTGCTAATGCGGGCCAAACACTGGATATTTCTATTGCAGAATTAACAGCTGGTAAACTAGGCGCATCGAAAGACAGTGGTATCAGTGCACAAGGTAATAGTAACGCATTGGGTAACGGCGACCTTAGTATCAACGGCGTAGCGATCCAAGCGTCTCGCGCTGAAGATGACACTGCTTCAACTAGTAACAGTGCGGCATCTGCTATTGCAAAAGTTGAAGCCATAAATCGTGCATACGATGAAACCGGTGTAAAAGCCCAAGTGACAGATAACGTTGCTTCTGGTTCTTCAATGACTGCGTTAGCGGGCACCGGTACTATCTCAATCAACAACGTATCCATTGATATAACCACCACATCTGATGCCACTCAGACTCGTGCTGGTGTAGTTGAAGCCATCAATGCAGCGGCTGAGCAAACCGGTGTTATGGCGGTTAACTCTGAAACCGACGCTGGTGGTGTTAAGTTAGTTGCGGCAGATGGTCGCAACATTCAAATATCATTTGATACAGCAAGTTTCACCAATCTAACGGCAGCTAATTTTGCCGCGGCAACCGGTTTAGCCGGTGGGCAAGAAGTTGTTTCAGGTACAGAATACTCTGCGACTTATGAGGGCGGTTATACTTTAATTGCTGACTCCGATGTGTCAGAAATTAAAATTGAAGGTGGCAATGGCACTGGTCGTGGCGATTTAGCGAATGCAGGCCTAACCGAAGGGACTTATACACCTGGTCAAGCATCAATGGTCACCACTAAAGTATCTGATAATACATCAGCGACAGTTATGGCTACTGGCGGTAGTAATTATCAGGCAGCTGCTAGAACCGATGCAGGTGGTACAATCGTATCAGGTACTGGTACTGCAAATATAGTCCAGGCAGCAGCACCTGTTACTGGCACAGATGCTGAGGTTGTCGTCGATGTAAATGGTGTTTCGGCTCTAGCAACTATTGCAAATGGTCAGACCATTGCTGAAGCCGCATTCACTTTAAATGGTGTTGCAGGTATAGACGTTAGTGAAAGAATTGAGTTTAAAATAGATGACTATACAACGGCTGCATCTACATCTGATACATTAACATTTACAGACGCTGGCGGTAATACACTCGCAATATCCCTTCCTGATAGTGCTACCAATGATTTTGATGGTGACGGCGATTTTGATGCTCAAGATAGGCTTGGTTCATTAGCTGACGCTATAAATTCTGCTACATGGGGCGTGAGTACTAACACAATTAGTGCTCAGTTAGATGCTGCTGGTACTGGACTAGATGTTGTGATAATTAATAACGGGAATGGAGCAGTGTCAGCTGTAGCAGGTGATGCAGGTACAACAGTTACAATCAACGGCACTGGTAACTTGACAAACGTTGCGGCTGATTTCTCTGGTGAACTTCAGGTTACTAAAACAACGGCTTCAGATAATGTAACTATGGCAACATCAACGAATGCTGGTGCCTTTACGGGTGTTGAACTAGCTTCGGCAAATAATACTGTGGATGTAATTGGTGGTTCTAACTCACAGGGAGCTGCAGCTCAAACAGCATTAACTGTTACTGTAGATGGTGTTGATGTGTCCCCTGCTGCTGTTCCTCGTGATTCAACGGTTGCTGATGTGGCTGCTAGCCTAGATGGTGTAACTGGAATTAGTGCTTGGGAAGAAGTTAGCTTCAGTGTACTAAAAGAGGCTGCTGTAGCAGGTAATGATTTGAATGCTACTGTAGGTGATACCTTCAATATCGGCGGTGTGGCAGTGGCAATAACCGCAGATTCGGCAGATACTGATGCAGTTTATTTGCAGTCTTTGGCAGATGATATCAATGGCGCAGATTTCAGCGGTGTTGAGATGCAAGTGAATGCAGTTGTTAAATACGATGGTACCAGTAATTATTTAGACGTGACGGTCAATAACTTTAGTGGTAACGATGTAACTTTATCAACTGACGCACAGTCTCGTCGCTTATCTCTGGATGTATCCCAGGATGCTGCTGCTACTGCTGTGATTGATACTGTTACTGGTAGTGCAGGTAATGCAATTCAATTGGGTGGATCATTGCAATATGTTTCGGATGATGGACTAGATGTCAGTGTCACTGTTTCTGACCCAACTGGTGGTGGTGAAATTATAGCTTCCGGTAATGCGAGTGAGTCTTCATCATTTACAGGGGTGAATGGCTTACAAGATGGTGATATGTCTATCAATGGCGTTTCCATTGGTTCAGCTCAGGCGGCAGACGATACGGCTTCTGCAACGGTTTCTTCAGATGGCTTCAGAATACTTTCATCTGAGAAGTCTTTATCAGGCATTGCCATGGTAAACGCGATCAACGCAGTAAGTGAAGAGACGGGTGTAACCGCTACAGTTAACTCTACTAAAGTGGTTGGTGGTGATGGCTCTACGCTTGAGGATGACATTAACTTGTCTACTGATTTTGAAACAGGCGATCAAGCTGGTCTTTATATAAATGGTGTGAACTTGGGCAGCGTGACGCTTCAAGGTGACTCTGCAGGTGTGATTGATTCAGATAGAGCAAAAGCAGATGCCATTAATTTGATTAATCAAAATAGTGGTAAAACAGGAGTAACGGCCATCGATAATGGTGTATCCATCTCTCTTGAAGCAGCCGATGGCCGAAATATCTCAATTGCAATTGATGATAGGTCAGGCTCTGAAAAATCAATCGGTGCTGTTTTTGGTTTAGATGCTGATACAGTTAAAGGAATTGGTGAATCAACATTTGGCGACACGTCGAATATTGCGGCCAATGCAGTGAGTTCTGCTGAGTCTCGTACCTACGAGACAACCTATTCTACTATCCAGTTAAACTCTGCAAAAGAGATTAACATTGATATTGGTACTAAAGGCGCTGAAGAACTTGCATCATTGGGTTTAACTGCAGGTACGTTTGGTGGTGGTGAAAGTGGTCAATTCCTTGAAGATATTGATATCTCAACCTTTGAGGGTGCAACCGCTGCACTAACAGCAATCGACAACGCCATTGGTGCAATCGCGAGCCAACGAGCTGATTTAGGTGCGATTCAAAACCGAATCGAATCCACAGTAAGTAACTTGGCGATCACCTCTGAAAACTTGTCAGCTGCAAACTCTCGTATCCAAGATGCGGATTTCGCGGCCGAAACAGCGGAGCTATCGCGTACTCAGGTGCTACAGCAGGCCGGTATCTCGATCTTAGCTCAGGCTAACCAGGGTCCTCAGCAGGTTCTTTCTTTACTCGGATAAGTTAGGTAGTAAACCTGTAGGTAGGAGTCCCTACCTACAGGCAGCGTAAGCTGAAAACTAACTTTAAGAGAGGTGTAATATGAATGAAATTAACGCAAAAAATATTAGCCAGATGGCTAACGCGGTTTCTTCGGCACCTCAAGTTCAATCACAAAAGCCAAAAGCGGATGTGAATGCCAAGGCGGCAACAGAAGTAGAGTCAAGCGGCAATAAATTGCCGACTGACGATGCAACTGCCGCAGCTGAAGCAAAGAGCGTTGAGGTAAAAGAAGCAGTGTCTAAGTTAAACGAGTATGTGCAAAAAACACAGCGAGACTTAGACTTTAGACTGGATGAAGACAGCGGCAAGACAGTGATCAGTGTGTATGATCGTCAATCTGAGCAACTGGTTCGTCAAATTCCAAACGAAGCGGCCCTTGAGATGGCAAAGAAATTGAATAGTGAAGAACCAACGTTGCTTTTTAGCGCTCAGGTTTAGTTATCGATTTCACCCTATCACATCAATAGGTGTTAAAGATGCAGACAAGTTAACTTAGACATACTGAAGCACAGTAAGGTTAGAGATAGCTTGTTATAGCTAAATCTTATAGCGCTAAATTAAAGTATTACCTGATACCGCCGTTAAATGGGGTATCGGGTTTTGCTTTTTGTGACCCATAGATGTGTATAGACGACTGTCGGAGGCTCCATGGCTGCTATTGAATCCCTAGGCATTGGGTCAGACCTTCTCACCAGTGATTTAGTCGAGAGCATCATCAACGCTGACAAAGCAGCGGGTGAGTTACGATTAAATACTCAGCAAGAAATCATAGACGCTAAAATATCGGCGTATGGTGAAATACAAAGTAAGTTATATGATTTCTCAGAGGCAATCGTCGCCTTATCGGATAGCAGCAATGTCGGCGCTACCAAAGCGGAATCATCAGACGAAACCATTCTAACGGCTACGGCTTTATCATCCGCACCTGCCGGTAGCTACAGTGTTGAAGTACAACGCACAGCGAAAGCCCATTCTTTAGTTTCTCAATCTTATTCAAGTGTCACCGATGCGGTAGGTCTAGGTACCTTAACTTTTTCCCTTGGTACGACCACTTATGCGGGTGCCAACTATGACAGCTTTGAGGCTAACCCTGACGCAGGTACTGCAAGTATCGAAATAACCGCCGGTAACAATACGTTGCAAGGCTTACGAGATGCCATCAATAATGAAGACTTCGGCGTGCGTGCCAATATAGTGAATGATGGTAGTGGTTATGTATTGCAGCTCACTAGTGAAGATACTGGGGAAGACTACAGCATGGAGATTATTGCTAAGGATGCCAGTGGTGCTTTAGCGACATCGGGCCTTTCAGCGTTTGCTTATAATGAGAATCAAAAAAATCCTGCTAATAACTTATCTGAAACCCAGCAAGGTGAGGACGCACTATTAAATGTGAATGGGTTATCTATTACCCGTTCAAGTAACGAAATAACAGAAGTGATTGACGGCGTGACTTTAAATCTAAAAGGTGAGGATGTTGGCACAAATGTCAGTATTACCGTTTCACCCGATGTAGCCGGTATTTCTGAAAAAGTCCAAGCCATGATTGATGGCTACAATGGTTTTCAAAATGTGTATAAAGACCTCACCAAATTTGATCAAGAATCCAGTACCGGTAGCTTGTTACTTGGTGATAGCACGCTGCGTTCAATTAATACGCAAATTAAAAGTATTCTAACCAGTACCGTAGGTGGTATTACGGGCACAAATTTCCGATCTCTTAGTGAACTTGGGATATATTCGGATCAAAATGACAGTTTTAAATTAAAATTCGACGCCAATTTATTCTTGAAAGGTTTGAATGAAAGTCGTGAAGCGGTGATTGGCGTGTTTGCTGATCAAGGCTCTGCAACCGATGATCGCATTACATTTTTAAATGATTCTATTAATACTAAGCCTGGCACATATGATATTAATATTACTCAAGTTGCTACCCAGGGGAGTTATGAGGGTGGCAGTGCCAGTGTTTTAGACTTTTCATCACCGGTATTAATTAATGATGCCAATGATGAATTTTCAGTGAATGTTAATGGCACCACAGCGAGTGTGACGTTATCCCAAGGGAGTTATGCCACATCGGATGAGTTGGCCGCTGAGATACAGTCACAAATTAATAGTACCAAGTCCTTTAAGGATCGAGCTTACAGTGTGAGTGTTGATTATAATGCTGCTAATCAGTCATTTGACTTAACCTCAAATTTGTATGGTTCAAAATCACAAGTGTACTTCACCTCGGTAGATTCAAATACTGCCAATACGCTGGGTTTTAATACTTTAGGCAGTGGTGAGTTCAAAGGTGTTGAGTTGAGTACGCTTAATAGCGAATATTTTAATGGTTACGGTACTTCAACGTTACCGGCAAATCGTACCGTAGAAGAAGATGAAGGCATTAATTTCGCAAGTTCTAATGCGACATTTTCAGTGAGTTTAAACTCAGGCCCAGCAGAAGCCGTGACCGTAAATTTAAACGCGGATGGCTTAGACTTGAATGGGGATGGTAAGTTTGGCGATCGTAAAGACACCCTTCAAGCAATTCAAACGGCCATTGATGCGACGGCTTTAAATGGCGATGTGATAGCGAGCTTTAATGATGACGGTAAATTACTATTAACCACAACCAACCCAAGTGCCACAGACTCTATAGAGATTACTGCCGTTGGCTCTAACACATCTGATTTATTATTAGGGTTAGATGCAACCGATGGTCCACAAATTAATGGTAAAGACCCAGGTTTAACCTTTGGCAGTAATGTGGAATTTCAGGTTGAATTAAACGGTACTGAAAGTGCAAACACTGTTAGCATCCCAGCGGGCACTTATTTAACCGGGAATGATCTAGCAACCGCAGTACAAACAGCGATTAATACAGGTTTAGCAGGGGACGTAAATTTAGCCGATCAAGTTTACGGTGCGACTACAACCGAGGGCACCCGAGATATTTCAACTAATATCGACTTTACCACCAGCAATGCGGGTTTTACGTTAAATGTTAATGGTAACGAACAAGCCATAATATTAGATGCAGACAGTGGTGATAATATTGTCGATATTCAAACCAAATTAGACGCAGCCTATGGTGCTGGCGTTGTGACCGCTCAGTTAGGTGCTGGCAATGGGTTGGAGCTTGTCACTAACGTGGCAGGTAACGAGCAATCTATTCAAGTCACCAGTGATGGGCAAGGTGCCGTGACATCAGGTGGGGCTGTAATCGGCGGCGGTATTGATTTTAGCGGTGTAAATAATGCGACATTTGATCTTGTTGTTGATGGTGTAACGCTGAATGTAGATGTCAATAACAATGCCAGTAGCGGAGATAAAGACGATTCATTAGAGGCTATTCAGCAAGCATTGGACGTTGCCATTCTTAACAATAGTGAATTTGAAGTGGGAGACATTGTTGCCAAACTGGATAATGCCGATCAAATATATTTTGAGACGGTATCGCGTGATGGAGTAAAAACATCTGCTATGTTTGGTAGTGCGGCTCAAATAGAAATTAAAAATGCTGATGCCAATGCACAAGCCACTTTAGGGTTGCCTGGAGTAGATACTGTTTACAACGGTGGCTTAGATGCATTGGGTATGGATAACGCCATTAACTTCGGTTCTGATATTACAGCCGCTGTAGAATATAGCTATAACTCAGATACTGACAAAGGTGGTCTGACCATCAATATTGGCGGTAACGGTAGTACAGTTTCATTTACGAATGTAGACTCAACCGCTGTATCGTTTCTAGGGATTCGTGAAACCGACGGCACAGAATCAGATATCAATAAGGGCTTGGACGTTGCGGGGACCATCAATGGTGTTGCTGCAAAAGGCAGCGGACAATTCCTTACTGCACAAAATGGCAACGTAGCTGCCAGTAATGGTTACTATGTCTCAGAGCAAACGGAAGCAGTAGCTGGTCCTGTTGTGATTGATGGAACAAATAACACATTCACCATTGAATTAGATGGCTTTGAATCCGTTATTTCCATTGCACAAGATACATATGCAACAGGAACCGCATTAGCCTCAGCGATTCAAGATGCGATCAATAATAATACTGCCATCAAAGACGAAGAACTCTCTGTCAAAGTGGATTACACCAGTGATCTAACCTCGGCCGCGTTTGGCACAATAGGCATTATATCAACGAGCACAGGTGTGAGTTCAAGCGTTTTAATTAAAGACATTTCAAACGAAGCGTCCGATGCGCTTGGTTTTACCGTTGGTCAGGGAGATGGAGAAACGGGTAAGGCTCAAGATGGCAATATTGATGATGCAAGCGGTATCCGAGTCAAGGTACAGGGTGGAGAGGTAGGCGAACGTGGTAGTGTGACTTATGTTTCTGGTATTGCGGATCAGCTAAAAGATTTATTACAAAACATCTTAGACCCAAACAGAGGCACGCTTGCTACAAAATTCAATACTCTTGATACACAAAATGAAAACTTAGCAGAAGATCGTGAAAGCTTTGAGGCACGTATAGCCGCAACAGAAGCACGCTTGAAATCACAGTTTTTATATAATGATGCAATTATCGCAACACTAAAAACAACCGAGAATTATCTTACTCAGCAGTTTGAGGCCATGGCAAACGCGAATAAATAATCGTAAATAGAGAATTAATAGAAATGGTGTTAGAAATAGCCTTCTTTTTGAAGGCTATTTTTTGTGACTTATTTGGCCATTAAAGGATTGCAGTTTTTAATCAAAACTTTACCTTCTAAAACAGCACCTTTTGAAAATTCTCTAAAGTGACAGGTATTGGTTTCAGCTTCGTAACTTTCTAGCCAAAGGTTGTCATTCTTCCAGGTAGCCATCATATGCTGGTGGCCTTCAGGTACTGAAACGGTCATAACACCTCCCCAGTTTTTGACAAATACTTGTTGAAAATGAAAGAAATAGGCCCCGCTTCCCAGTAAAAAGATACTTAGTGCGACTATTGCGGAAGCTTTCCATTTATCGGCTTTGATACCCAGTATATAAAGTGGGGCCAGTGTTAGAGCAAGTATTAAGACCCAGTAAAAATAAGTAATCATATTCTTTCCTTAAGTTTAAATAACGGCTCCATACTAACGAATTCACCGTATGCTTGCATCCTTTGGGTTTATACCATTTAGTAAAACGCTGCATTCTAGAATTTAGCATTGAGGGGATAAGGACAAGCGATTAACCTAGGCCTTATTAATCAGTGGGTTTGTGATGTTAAAACTATCAGTACTTGATCAATCAATGGCGCAAGGTAGGCATAAAGGGGCTCAGGCCTTACAAGAGACGCTTGAAATGGCTAAATGGTCTGAGACCCTAGGTTATGAGCGCTTTTGGGTGTCAGAGCATCATGCTTTTGACAGCGTTGCTGGCAGTGCCCCTGAGGTTTTATTAGCGGCTTTAGGAGCAGTGACGAATACAATCCGCCTGGGCTCGGGAGGTATTATGCTTCCACATTATAGTGCTTATAAAGTCGCAGAGGTGTTTTCTGTACTTTCAAATTTATATCCGGGGCGAATAGATCTGGGTGTTGGGCGAGCGCCTGGTGCGGATATTAGTACGGCCAAAGCATTGGCCACAGATGGGCATCCTAAATTTGAAGCCTTTCCTAGGTTGGTTGCTCAACTTAGTGAGTATTTATGGGAAGAGAATACACACCCCATTATTAGCCCAAAGCCAGCAGGCGATATTCCGATATGGATGCTAGGATCCAGCCTTGATAGTACTCAGTTGGCTGCAAAAAGAGGTTTGCCTTATAATCTTGCGGCTTTTATCAATCCTCAGGTTCAACCTGCTTTCATGGAATATTATCGAGAACATTTTAAGCCAAGCCCATCATGTTCTCAGCTTTATTCCATGCTGACTATCAGTGTTTTTTGTGCAGATACGCAAGAAAGAGCTGAGATGCTAGCAAAGGCTTTTGATATTAACTTTTATCGCTTTATTACAGGTCAAAAGCAAGGCTCATTCTTAACGCCTGAAGAAGCAGCGTTATACCCAATAACACCTCAGTTAGCTGATTTTATGAAAAGCAGAAGTGTGCTGCGAGCGGTCGGTACACAAGATAAAGTAAAAGAAAAAATAACCAATATTGCTCAGCAGTATGAATTAGATGAAATAATGATAGTGAGTAATATCTATTACCTTGAAGATCGTAAACGCAGTTTTGAATTAATAAAAAGTGCATTTAGTGATGAAATATAGATGACTTTAATCACTTTATTATTTTAGGACGTGAGCCTATGGGATTTATGTGAAGCTCACATTATGAATATTTATATGCTTTGCTTTGAACAACAGGTTGTTATTTGTCTTTATTCTACGCAGTAGTGTGTGCTGATTAAGGTTGATAGTTTAAGTCATTGATCTAAGTAGCTTGTGAATATTCCTTGGTAATCTCGTCCCAATTTGATTAAGCCCCATAGCCACTACACAAGCTTCTTTCTGGCTGAATATTTTAAAATATGCTAATTTGCGCCACTTTCTCATAACTGAGTAGAGACAGACATGATCACAGGCTTTGACTTTGGCACCTCAAATTGTGCTATGGGCGTGTTATCCAGCGAACAAAACGTGCAGCTTTTGCCAATTGAAAATGGCAAAGCCTTTATGCCGTCAACGCTCTATGCCCTTGATCGTGAATTGATTACCGAACAAGTGGCGCTTCACATTTCAAACCCAGAAGTAAAGCAGGCGTTTATCGAGCAGCGTCGTGTGGCTTTGAATCGTGCGCAAAGAGTGCGTAGTGAAGAGGGCTTTAGCCCAAACGAGACCAGCCTCTTTGTTGGTAATGAGGCGCTAGAGGAATACTTTGCTTGGCCGGGTGAAGGTTATTTTGTGAAATCCCCAAAATCCTTTTTAGGGGCCAGTGGCTTAAGTGATTCTGCCATTCATTTTTTTGAAGACATTGTAACGGCCATGATGATGGCGGTGAAGCAGCGCTCACAAGCCATTACCCAGCAAGACATTACCCATACAGTGATTGGCCGTCCGGTGAATTTTCAAGGGTTAAATGCCGGGCAAAGTAATCAGCAAGCCATTGCTATTTTAACGCGCGCGGCAAAACGAGCGGGCTTTAAAGGGGTTGAATTTTTATTTGAGCCTATTGGTGCTGCATTAAGTTATGAGCAAAAGCTCACCGAAGATAAAACCGTTTTGGTCATGGATATTGGTGGTGGTACTACGGACTGTGCCATGGTGCGTATGGGGCCAAATCATCGCAACAAAGATGAGCGTGGGCAGGATTTTATTGGCCATACTGGTGAGCGTATTGGCGGTAATGATTTAGATATCCAGTTAGCAGGGCAACATTTAATGCCGCTATTTGGCATGTTATCGAACTTAAAAAACGGGTTACCCATGCCCACACAAACATTTTGGGATGCGGTTCGCACCAATGATGTGGGCGCGCAATCGGCGTTTAACGATAAAAGCACCACGGCCTTACTGCAGCAATTGTTACGCGATACCAGTGAGCCCAATTTAATTAAGCGTTTTATAAAGCTACGTAACGAGAAACAAAACAACCACCTTGTGCGCAGTGCCGAGCAAACCAAAATTGCGTTATCCTCAGACATAAGCACGCATGTGGATCTGGGTTATGTGGAAGAGGCACTAGGCTGTGAGATTTCCCGTGAGCAGCTGGCCCAAGCCATTGATCGGCCCTTATCGAAAATGATTGCTTTAATGACCGACGCCATTAAACAAGCTGGTGTGCAGCCTGATTTGGTCTATGTGACGGGCGGCTCTGGTCAGTCACCGATTATTCGCCAAGCAATTCAAGCGGCATTAGGGAATATTGAGGTGCTGGACGGTGATCACTTTGGCAGTGTGGCCAGTGGTTTAACGGTTTGGGCAGGGCGCGTATTTCGTTAAGTTTTAGAGAAAGTGTTTTCTTTAATTGTGTTAGAGCTGGTTAAACGGCGATGAATTGATCTCGGCACTCATAAGAGCCCATTTCAAATTCACGGCATATCCAAGGCCGATTCTCATAAATACTGCATAACATGGTCGATCGGTCCAGTGCTGAGCACCAGCCATCTTCTAGGCGCAGCATGGTCTCGCCCCCCCATTGGTCAACCTTGATGTGCTTTTCAGGTACGCCGGTATCGGAAATCAGCATGACCTCTAACTGACAACAGGCTGCTTTGCAGCGTGAGCATGTGATGTCTTTTGGAGTGAGGTCTTTAATGGGGATATTCATACGTTTTTTTGTGGATTCATCATTGAGGGGAAAATAAGCTTTTCGAGATTGGTTTCGATCTTCGTTTAGATACTGCTTTCTAATACCGTTTTCGCGTCAGAACGCTCAATGATTTTTAATAACGTGGTTTGTATGGTCTCGTCACATCGCACATCCCCAAGGCTGGTGAAGGTTTGCTCTTGCGGTGTGTCGTGTTCTTCAGCGGTAAAGCCAATGATCACCTGTGATGGGGAATAGGCTGACGCGTCTTGGTAGGTTAACGAAATTTGAGGGTAACCTTGGAATCCTTTTTTGACTCTTTTTGCGATCAATTTGGTTGATTTTTCTAAGTTCATAAAAAGATTTCCAGGGAATCATGCGCTCATACTGAACGCTTAGTGCAACTTAAAGCCCAAGATTGCGCTTTAATACTTTGGCAGAGGTAATTATACGCGTAATACGATAAAGCTCTGGGTGCTTTTCTTCTTCTGCATAACCAATGGGTTCACTGGTTGTGGTGCTAACAAACCATGAGGCTTCAGGGCGAGGCTTACCTAGCTCTTTTTTGAAGGCTTGTGGTGTGATGCCAATGGCTTCAGCGGCTGCATTAAATGTACAGCGAGTTTTGACTTGGTTTATGTAGTTAACAACTAGGGTGACTTTTTCTTCCACTCTCAAATACTCCATTCGAGAAATGCCTACGACTACTAAAGATGTGGGCAATTATTATTTATGGGGGTGTCTCATTGGCCATCACCCATAGGGATTTTGTCCTAGGGGAGGGGTAGAAACATGAATCTTGCTTACTCAATACAAGCGACTCGCGTCGGTTTTAGCTATGTATGGCAGGAATGGTCATATTCCTGCAAGCACCTGGGCTTTTGACCAGGTTAAAGGAAAAGCATTTTTAATCTGTGCTATTTACGTGGCTAAACACGGGTTTTCACTTACTGGTGTTTGGCGTAAGTCCATCAACCGCATTCAGTATCATGAGTGACGATCATCCAATATAACACTTTAATGGGATAGATGCCTGCTGAGTCTTGTCTGGTGCTCATATCACTGGATGGTGATGGAGCATGAGCGGCGTTTCCTGTTTAAAGAATAGACCATAACTCAGCAGTTTGGATGGTGTTCTTGGACGGTTTGTAATGTTCTTCTAGCCCAAATAGGTAGGCTTGCTGAAGACATAAAAAAACGGCCCGCAGGCCGTTTTTTTTCTAAAACACCAAGGAACGCGGCGTTTTACTAGTCTTCATACTCTTCAATCGCTGGGCAAGAGCAAATCAAGTTACGATCACCATACACATCATCGATGCGGTTAACCGTTGGCCAAAATTTGTTGTTATACACAGCAGGAAGCGGGAAGGCCGCTTGTTCGCGGGTGTATGGGCGAGTCCATTCTCCGGCAATGTCTTTCACGGTATGAGGTGCGTGTTTTAGCGGGTTAGAGTTAGCGTCTAACTCACCGGACTTCACTGCGTTGATTTCTGCCTTGATAGACACCATGGCATCAATGAAGCGATCCAGTTCGGCTTTGCTTTCAGATTCGGTTGGCTCAATCATGAAGGTACCCGCTACTGGGAAGCTCATAGTTGGAGCATGGAAGCCGTAGTCCATGAGACGCTTTGCAATGTCCACTTCAGTGATACCGGTGTCTGCTTTAATTGGGCGCAGATCCACAATGCATTCGTGTGCCACACGGTTGTTTTGGCCAGAGTAAAGGATCGGGTAATGCTCACCCAATTTTTTACTCAGGTAGTTACCGTTTAAAAGCGCCATTTGCGTGGCTTGGCGTAAACCTTTGGCACCCATCATGTGAATGTACATGTAAGAGATTGGCAAGATAGACGCAGAGCCATAAGGGGCGGCGCTCACTGCACTTTGGCCAACAGATTCATCGTCAATTTCACGTACGCTGTGGTTAGCAATGAAGGGCGCTAGGTGTTTTGCTACACCGATAGGGCCCATGCCTGGACCGCCACCACCGTGTGGGATAGCGAAGGTTTTGTGCAGATTCATGTGCGATACGTCGGCGCCAATGTAACCCGGTGAAGTGATGCCCACTTGCGCGTTTAGGTTGGCACCGTCCATGTAGACTTGGCCACCGTGCTCGTGAATGAGGTTACAAATTTCTTTTGCACCGTCTTCGTAAATACCGTGTGTGGACGGGTATGTCATCATTAGGCAAGACAGACTTTCGCTTAGCTCTTCGGCCTTGGCTTTCAGGTCAGCAAAGTCCACGTTGCCTTGCTCGTCACATTTGGTGACGACAACACGCATGCCCGCCATTTGCGCCGATGCTGGGTTGGTACCGTGGGCCGATTGAGGAATCAAACACACATTACGGTGCCCTTCACCACGGCTTTCGTGATAATGCTTAATGGCCATTAGGCCGGCATATTCACCTTGCGCACCAGAGTTTGGCTGCATACATACGGCGTCAAAGCCGGTGATGTCGCGTAACCAGGTGTCTAGGTTTTTGATTAGCTGTTCGTAACCCGGGGTTTGTGATTTTGGTGCAAATGGGTGGATGCCACCAATGGTCGGCCAAGTTACAGGGATCATTTCAGCGGTGGCGTTGAGTTTCATGGTACAGCTGCCAAGGGTGATCATGCTGTGGTTCATGGCAAGGTCTTTGGTTTCAAGACGCTTCATGTAACGCAGCATTTCGTGCTCCGTTTGGTAGCTGTTGAATACTGGGTGCGTTAAAAATTCGCTGGTACGCACTAGTGACTCAGGAATCGAGCTTTCTACTTCTTCATCGAGCATGTCGATGTCGATGTCCGTGCGACCGGTGATCACTTCGTAGAGCGCTTCAAGGTCAGCACGGGTGGTGGTTTCGCCAATGGAGAAACCCAGTACGCCGTCCACATCCACTTGGCTTTGGGTGCGCAGGTTCATTTCTGCCGCTTCAGCACGGGCGAGAATTTCGTCTTTGTTTGGCACTTCGAGGGTTAGGGTGTCAAACGCGCTTTGGTTCACAATGATTAAGCCTTCGATGTCGGCATCGGTAATGGCGGCAGCCATGATTTCCGTCATGCGGTGAATGCGGTTGGCGATGCGAATAATGCCTTCACGTCCATGATATACCGCGTAGAACGAAGCAAGGTTT
>Ga0115005_10001174_pt1 | contig 20501 bp, 14 predicted proteins | sample ArcOceMetagenome_FD_87163 | JGI IMG/M metagenome (GOLD analysis project Ga0115005, IMG submission 87163) | Marine eukaryotic phytoplankton communities from Arctic Ocean - Arctic Ocean - Greenland ARC118M Metagenome | ecosystem: Environmental > Aquatic > Marine > Oceanic | place: Arctic Ocean... | reverse complement strand
GTTTTGGACGAATATCGCCAAAAGATGAAGGAAAAGGGTTGGGATACTGGCGAAGATGAAGAGGAGCTTTTGGAATATGCAATGCACGAAAATCAGTATTTAGCGTATAAATCTGGTGAAGCGAAGAAAGCATTTGAGAAGGACTTGGCAGCACGAAAAGCGAAGAAAGATGGTGTTTCTGCTCCAGCTGCGGCACCAAAAGTAGCCGCAGATTCAGCCGCAGATTTCCAACCAAAGAAAATGAATATTACGGTGAATGGCGAGCGATTCGTGGTGAATGTAGCTTATGACGATAATGAAGACGAAGCAGGAACAGAAACAAACGTTAAGAAAAAGAAAGAAACGCCTAAACCAATCGTGACTGGGAATCTTCAAGAAGTGATTGCTCCTTTGGAAGGAAAATTTTATTTAACAAAAGATTCTTCTGAAACATCAATTCAAATCGGTGATAATATCATCGTTGGTCAAACGATTGCTTACATCGAAGCAATGAAAGTTATCAATGCAATTACTTCGGATAAGGCTGGGAAAGTAGTAGAGATTTGCTACAAAGACGGGCAAGATATTGAAGAAGATGAAGTAATTGTGAAATTGCAATAAAATTTGGACTGTGTGCAGATATTCGATATTCGACTTCAAGTCGCTTATCGAATGTAAACAATTAAAAAATGGAAATTTTTAATAATTTATATACAATGACCGCCTTCGATAATCTTATTGAAAGTCCGGGGGCGTTATTGATGTTAGCGATTGCAGTATTATTACTGTATCTCGGTATCAAAAAAGGGTACGAACCACTATTATTAGTACCAATTGGTTTTGGTGTATTATTGGCCAATTTTCCGACTGGAAATATGGCTGCGACCGATACTGGCGGAATCATGTATTTATTATATGGTGCATTAATCAAAACAACAATTCTACCACCATTAATATTTATGGGCGTTGGTGCAATGACAGATTTTGGTCCAATGTTGCGAAATCTTCGTTTAGCATTTTTCGGTGCTGCCGCACAATTAGGTATTTTTATCGTCCTAATTTCTGCAGTTGCACTCGGGTTTACGCCACAGGAAGCGGCCGCGTTAGGAATTATTGGTGGTGCAGATGGTCCAACTGCTATTTTCATTGCAATCGAATTAGCACCACATCTTTTAGGGCCAATTGCGATTGCCGCTTATTCTTATATGGCGTTGATTCCAGTGATTTTACCGTTGGTTTCCAAAACCTTTATTACCGAAAAGGAATTCAAAATCAATATGCGTCAACAGGATAAACTATATCCAAATAAGACGAAAATCAAAGATTTGAAAACCGTAAAAATTATATTTCCAATTGCCTTAGCAATCGTTGTTTGTTTAGTTGTACCAACGGCAGCGCCACTTGTGGGCATGTTATTATTTGGGAATTTGGTCAAAGAGATTGGAGCGAGTACAACTCGACTATTTCAAGCGGCTTCGGATACGATAATGAATACAGCGACAATTTTCTTAGGCTTAATTGTTGGCTCTACCATGACCGCAGCTTCGTTCTTAGATTGGAAAACATTGACGATTATCGGTGGTGGATTTATAGCTTTCGCAATTTCGATGGTGGGTGGAATTGTGGCCGTGAAAATTCACAATGCGTTTTCAAAGAAAAAAATCAATCCGTTAATCGGTGCGACTGGCTTGAGTGCTGTTCCGATGGCATCTCGGGAGGCGAATAAGTTAGCGTTAGAATATGATTCAAGTAATCACATTTTACAATACGCGATGTCGTCGAATATTTCTGGCGTAATCGGTTCTGCCGTTGCAGCTGGTGTACTGATTGCACTATTGGGTGGATAATTTTCCCACAGAGGCATAACCTGTGGTTATTCATATTCAATCTTTCTAAAGTTATAATAAAGTTATAAATAGCTTAAACCGTGTCGATTTTTAAAATTGATACGGTTTTCCTAATAAAATTGGAACTTTTTTTTTAAAAATTTCCTTCCTAATAAACTGATAGTGAAATAGTTAGTTTCTACAATGAAAATAAATTTAAAAAAAGTAGGAAACTTTTCTAAAAAATGCTTTTAAAAAACAAAAACTTATCTATCTTTGCGTCACTTTATAAAAATGGTAGTTGTAGCTCAGTTGGTTAGAGCATCGGTTTGTGGTACCGAGGGTCGTGGGTTCGAGCCCCATCTTCTACCCAAAATACATGAGAGCTACTCAGAAATGAGTGGCTCTTTTTTGTTTTATACCCTGCTGAAACCCACAAGGTTTTCAAAAATTTATAAGTTTCAAGTTTAAACTGACGTTTTAAAATAAAAAGATTCCGAATAAGCAACATTGTTTATTCGGAATTTTTATTTGATGACGACTCAACTCCTCATTTTTTTAAAATCTTACAGGTTTCAAATGTTGATTATATTAGTTTTCAACTAAAAAAAATTATCCTAAAAAGTGTCGGTGTACTGGAGCTTTATATTCACAGCTACTTTTGATTGTTACAAATAGAGTCGTTGCGATGCAGACTCTGGAGCGAATTTTTTTTATTAAAAATAGGCATAACCGATACGCTACTTAAGAGGTTTGGTCTTGAAACTATAAGCGAAAAAGAGGGTGAATAGTCTTAAAATTTTCTTCGCAGAATTGATACGTCACTTTTAAAATAATAAATTGCAAAGCAATTTCTCCCGTAAATCTGGTTATTCTATCGGATTTGTCAAAGAACCATATTTTTAGATTTATTATATTATTAAAAACAGAAATGGAATACCTTTGTTTTAATCACCGGATTAGGTTCAAGGCTATGTTTACTATGACGGAAACGTAAATAACATAAAAATCATGAAATTATTAAAACCTACTATTTTCCTAATGATTATCTTTGTGATTATTAGTTGTAAACAAGAAATAAAAGAAAAAAATATGTCGAATATCGTACCGCCAAAAGCGAAAAAGGTAGCACGTTTGGACACTGTAAACGGTGTTGTATTAAAGGACGATTATTACTGGTTGAGAGAGAAGGAAAGTGAGGAAGTATTGGATTATTTGAAAGCTGAAAACAAATATACTGATGCAATGACGGAACACTTGAAGCCTTTGCAGGATGCTTTATATAAGGAAATGATTGCTCGAATTAATGAAGATGATGCTTCTGTTCCGGTGAAAGATGACGAATATTATTATTATTCTCGAATGGAAAAAGGGAAGAATTATGCTATTAATTGTCGTAAGAAAGGTGATTTGGATGCGAAAGAGGAAATCATCATGGATGAGAATATCTTAGCAGAAGGAACGAAATATTTCAGTGTTGGCGCATTAGAAGTGAGTTCTGATCACAAACTAATGGCTTACGCAATTGATGTGAATGGTTCGGAGGAATATGATATTTATATCAAAAATTTGGAAACAGGTGAAATGCTCTCGGATAGAATCGAAAAAACGGCAGGAAGTATTGTTTGGGCGAATAATAATACGACTTTCTATTATACGATGTTGGATGAAACGCATCGCCCATATCAATTACACCGACATGATTTGGGTAAAAATGAAAACAAATTAGTTTTTGAGGAATTGGACGGTTCTTATTTTTTGTATCCATTTAAGGAAAAAAATGAAAGATTCATTTATGTATATTTAGGTAGTAAAGTGACGACTGAAATGTATTTCATGGATGCCGATAATCCGGATGATAATTTCAAAGTCATTCAATCTCGCAAACAAGGAATGGAATATAGTGTTGCGAATCATGGTGACGATTTTTATGTTTTGACGAATGATAAGGCGTTGAATTTCAAACTAATGAAAACGAACGTAGATACGCCGAGCATGGAAAATTGGACGGAAGTGATGCCACATGACGACAAGGTTTTGTTGAGTTCGGTGGAAACTTTTGAAAATCATTTGGTGATTTATGGTCGTAAAGGGGGATTTAAGCATATTCATATCACGGATTTGAGAACGAATAAATCACACGAAGTTGAATTCCCAGAACCTGTTTATACATATTGGGGTGGGGAAAATCCGAATTTTGAAGGGAACACGATTCGATTCACGTATTCTTCGATGATTACACCTCGAACGGTTTATGATTACGATATGGATTCGAAAGAATTGACGGTTCAGAAGGTTTATGAAGTCAAGGGAGGTTTTGATAAATCAGATTATGTCGTGGAACGTTTGGAGGCAACCGCAGCCGATGGAACGAAAATTCCAATTTCGGTAGCGTATAAGAAAGGTATTAAAAGAGATGGAACGAATCCATGTTATTTATATTCTTACGGTTCTTACGGTTCAAGTACAGAACCTTATTTTTCCACTATTCGAGTGAGTTTATTGGATAGAGGTTTTGTTTACGCAATTGCTCATATTCGTGGTGGAAGTGAAATGGGAAGAAAGTGGTATGAAGACGGAAAATTCTTGAAAAAGAAAAATACATTTACTGATTTTGTCAATTGTGCAGAACATTTAGTGGCTGAAAAATACACAAGTTCGGAGAAGTTGGCAATTGCTGGCGGAAGTGCTGGCGGTTTATTAATGGGAGCGGTAGCGAATATGCGACCGGATTTATTCAATACTGTGGTGGCTCACGTTCCCTTCGTGGATGTGATGAATACGATGTTAGATGAAACGATTCCGTTGACGGTTGTGGAATATGAGGAATGGGGAAACCCAAACGATAAAACGTATTTCGATTATATGTTGTCGTATTCACCTTATGATAATGTGGAAGCGAAAGCTTATCCAAATATCTTGGTTACGGCAGGTTTGAATGATCCTCGGGTTCAATATTGGGAACCTGCAAAATGGACGGCGAAACTTCGAGATTTAAAAACGGATGATAAAACGCTTTTGTTAAAAACGAATATGGGTGCTGGACATGGTGGAGCGAGCGGACGTTATGAAGCGTTGAAGGAATATGCTTTTGAATATGCGTTTGTGTTGGACAAGTTGAAATAGTACGGGTTGTGAATGATGTGTTTCGAGTTTGACCGATTTTTTCATTTTTTCATATTTTCGTGCAAATACTCTCTCAGTCTCTCCCTTGAAAGCACACCTGCCTATTCGCAAAGTAGGCAGGCTTTTAAGGGCTGGAAGGGTTCAATCGTTGAATGATTTCTTGCGATTGAAAAATTACCTTTATACCAAAATACCTCTACACCTTTAATTATGAATAAAAAAATAGACTTTAGAAAAATTGGGATTGCGATATTAGGTTTATTTGCAATTTTGACCGCATTGATGCGAGGTTCGGATATATTTCCAATGCCAGAAAATACGCAAACGGAACAATCGACAGCACAAGTTGTAGATACTAATACAAACGTTGAAGTTGTTGAGTTTGATTTGAATAAAAAAGAGGAAACTGGCGAAAAAGATCATACGAAACCAAGAAATGTAGAAGATGATTCGAATCCTGGCAATCAACGGTTAACTTATGGAGGAAAGGATTTGATATTGACAAAACATGCTAAATGCAGAATGAACTGTCGAAAAATATCGAATGCAGAAGTAATGGAAGTAATCAAGGAAGGCAAGGAAAATAAACGGAAATCAAATCCAAATGATACTCGATGTCCAACAATTGCTTTGGAAGATTGGACAGAAGATGGACAATTAGTTCGTATTATTGTGGCAGATTGTGATAATGTGGCGAAATTGATTACGGTTATCGATTTGAAAAATGAATATGATTGTTATTGTAAATAAAATTCATTGCAGCGTAAAAAGAGTTTTTTAAGCGTTTAGTATTTTACTTCGTTTAAATTGGTTTTGATTTTTTTATTAATAATTGTAATTTGGTAAAAGACAAATTCGCGAAAACTCTTTTTACGCTGCAGTGAATTTCGTCAGATAAAATCAAATGAATAGCGATAAAATTGAAAAAAGTTCGTATTTTTTTGATATTTCGCAAATGATAGAAAATATAAAGGTCTTTAGGTTTAAGATTTATAGGTTTTGACCATTAAAATCGTTGAATAATCGAGAGAGGGTTCACACGAAAAAAAAGATTTATTTTCTTGCATTTACTTTTAAACCAAAAAACCTCAATACCTTTAAATCTTTATTTTGAATATAAAAATTAGGAATTACTAAATTCTGTAGAACGATAAAAAAAATGGAAAAATTAATTCAGGCTTTAATGAAGATTCCTGGCGTTGATGAACGCAGTGCAAGTTTTTTGGTGAGTGCTTTAACAAAAAATAATTTGCCGGGCTTTGATTATTTAGAATTCAAGCAATCATTGGTCGCATTGGAAAGTCTAAATATGGATGAACATGCAGCGTTTCAGGCTGCTTTTGCAACGGCTTCGACAATGGGTTTAACGAAAGCTAAATTATTGGAAACGGCTAATTTTTATAAAAAGATATTAGCGAACGAGCAAGGTAAATTCGAGCAGGCTTTACAGCAACAGACGAAGATTCAAATCGCTGGAAAGCAAAAAGAAATTACGAATACACAAACGGTAATTGAGCAGAAAAAAGCTCAAATTGATCGCCTGCATTTGGAAATCGCAAATCATGAAGCTCTTATGGAAAAAGCTCAAGAGACAATTGAAACTTCTAAGCATAAAATCTTTAGTGCGAAAGAGAATTTTGAGAAAACTTATGTTGCTATTTCAGGTGAAGTAAATAGTGATGTTGATAAAATTACGACGATTTTGTAGATTATTTCAGGGTTATATTGTTTCATTGCTACATGGTTCTATCATTTATACATAAATAATGAAACCATGAAACTCGAGGACAAGTCGGAAGATATTTTTAAAATGCTTTTCCACTATTCACGACAATGAAACTGTTTAACAGTGTAACGATGAAAAAAAAATGCCGAAAAAATCTTTTTGGAAACGACCGGAAGGCGTTACTGGTGCTATTTTTATGGCTGGTTTAGCGGCTGGTTTGGGTTTTGTTGTGGTGACTTTTGGGGCAGCTATTATAGCAGCGTTGAGTAATACTTTAGTACTTGGTGTGACGATTACGTTATTGGCAGCTTTGGTTTATATGGTGATTGATCCGAAGATGAGAAATCTGATTTGGTATAGTTACAAAAGTGTGATGCGATGGATTACGGGTTTATTTGTACAGATTGATCCAATTGGTGTTTTGAAAACTTATATCAGTGATTTACGAAAGAATCACCGTAATATGAGCAAGCAAATAGGTGCTTTGCGTGGACAAATGCGTCGATTAGGAAAAACGATTTTGGAGAATAAGAAAGGAATTGAGAAAAGTACAAAACTGGCTCAAAAGGCTAAAATCAATAATCAACAATCACAATTAGCATTAGAATTACGTAGAATTGGTCGTTTGAAAGAATCGAATGCGAAACTTGATGTCTTGTATAAGAAGATGGAAGTGATGTATCGGGTTTTGAAAAAAATGTACGAAAATTCTGAAATTCTTTTGGAAGATTTGAAAGACCAAATTAGCATTAAAGAAGCCGAACGCAAAGCGATTCATGCTTCTCATTCTGCGATTCAATCTGCAATGAATATTATTTCGGGCAATCAAGACCAACGTTATATGTTCGATGAAGCGATGGAATCTTTAGCAGAAGATGTAGCGATGAAAGTAGGGGAGATGGAACGTTTTATGGACTTATCGAGCAACTTTATGGATTCGATTGATTTACAGAAAGGGGTCTTTGAGGATGAAGGTTTGAAGATGTTGGAGGAATGGGAACGCAAAAGTGACGGTCTTTTATTATTGGATAAACCCAAAAAAGATGGAACGCTTGATTTGAACCAAAAACCTCGTCAGAAAGTCAAAAATCCGATTAAATTAAGAGATGACGATAATGCCTATAATGACTTATTTTAGATAAAATTGATAAAATTGATACTTTCATTAGAAGTGAAGGTATCAATTCTTAAGTGCCAAAACCCTTCAAAATTGAAATCCCCTCCTTTTCTAATAAAACAAAAACAAATTTTTGCTGTTAGTCAAACATTTTAGCGATTAATTGCTAATCTCAAAATTATACGCTTAATTCGCATTAGTTTTATAGGATAGAGGTGTAAAGGTGTCGTAAAGTAAACGATAGTATTTATAAGTCTTTAAACTTATATACTTCCAGAAACATTATTTCGGAAATAATTTAGTAATCAATTTAGTGGATTGTTGAAATTGATTGGTTGTTAAATGGTTATTTTGATTAGCTAACCATTTAATAATTAAACAGTGGAACAACCAAACAATCTTATTATAAATCATGAAAAAAGTAGGAATTGACGATATGGCATTGTACGTGCCGAAAATTTATTTTGACATTAAGGATTTAGCGGAAGCTCGTGCTATTGAATATGCAAAATTAAATAAGGGATTGGGATTAAGCAAAATGGCAATCATTGATACGCATGAAGATACAGCGACAATGGCCGCAAATGCTATTGTGGAATTGATTGATAAAAATGACTTGAATCCGAATGATATCGGACGACTTTACATGGGCACGGAGTCTGCTCTTGATGGTGCAAAACCAACGGCAACTTATGCTTTGGAAATGTTACGTCAGAAATATGCTCCGAAATATGGTGAAGATTGTTTCTTGCATTGTGATGTGATTGATATGACTTTTGCTTGTATTGGTGCGGTTGATGCATTGCAAAATACATTGGATTGGGCGAGTGGGAATGAAAATCGTATCGGAATTGTAGTGAGTTCGGATAATGCAAAATATGAGTTGGATTCTACTGGAGAATATACGCAAGGTGCCGGTGCCGTTGCGATGTTGGTGAAGCAAAATCCTCGTTTGATTGCTTTAAGTGATAATTGGGGCGTTGCGACAAGAGGTGTTCATGATTTCTATAAGCCTTTACGCAAGGTTTCTAAGGCCGATATTATCAATGAAGTCTTGGAATTGATTGGGGCAAAAAATGGAAGTGTTCAGAAATATTTGGATGTTTTACACGATACACTTGATGTAAAAGGTATTTTGGATTCGAACGAAGAAACATTGACGATTCATAAAGATACGCCAATTTTTGATGGTCAATATTCTAATGAATGTTATCAAACTCGAATCACAGAAGCATTTGAACATTTTAAATCGAAAGTTCAAAGTGATGACAAGGAATCGTTTGTAAATACTTGGAAACGTTTAATTTTTCATTTGCCTTATGCTTTTCATGGTAAAAGAATGTTCGCTGAAGTTTATACGAAAGAGTTAAATCGCATCGGACAATTAGACGCAATTCTTCAAAATAATAGTATTGAAACGCCGAATCAAGCTGATTTTGAAACAGAAAAATTATATGAAAAAGCAGTTGCTTATCTTTATAAATCTATTTCAAAAACACCAGAATATAAAGCTTTCGTAAAAGAGAAAATTGCAAAAGGTCAAGATGTTTCGGGCGAAATTGGAAATATGTACGCTGGTTCGATTTTCTTATCTTTAATCGGAACTTTGGAAGGAGACTATTTAGATAATAGCGATATTGCTGGCGAAAAGTTTGGTTTCTTTGCTTACGGAAGTGGCTCGAAATCAAAGGTTTTTGAAGGTGAAATTATGCCGACTTGGAAAGAAGTTGCTGCGAAGTTAAACATCACAGACAAAGTGAATAATCGTCAAGCGGTTGATTATGCAACTTATAAAGATTTGCATACAGGAAGTATGGAAACTTCTTTCGGAAAGTATCAGAAAGAGTTTGTATTGGCTGATATCGGAACGCAAGGTGTGACGCAAGGTGCGAGATATTATAAATGGGTAGATTAATTTTTTAATTAAGAAATAGGAACTTTTAATTAGAAATTATTTTCGCCTTGATGTGAAATAATTTGGGAAAGGCTTTTCGTTCGAACGAAAAGTCTTTTTTTGTGAAATTTTTCTAAAATACCCAAAAGTAGTGTACCATTTGAAAAATAGTTTTTCTTTGATAAGGAATCTAAAACCTTTCAGGACTTAAACTTCAGTTCAATCTGTTCTGTATTAATAATCTAAAATTGTTGGGTGAATTTTTCAGAATGAATAGCTTTTTCGTTGGTTTTGGTCGATTTAAAGGAACCAAAATCTTTTTCCTAAGCTGCTATTAGTGCAGCAAACATTTAAGTATCTAGCACCAATAAAAAAGCGTGTGTTGATTATCGACACACGCTTTCAGCATTTTACTAGAATAATAAATAATTCATCTGTTACAAAATCAACATTGCATCTCCGTAGCTATAGAATTGATAACCTTCTTTAATTGCTTCTTTGTATGCTTTCATCGCTAAATCATAACCTGCGAATGCACAAATCATAATCAATAAACTTGAACGAGGAACGTGAAAATTTGTGATTAAAGCATTTGGAATTGAAAATTCGTAAGGTGGATAAATAAATTTATTTGTCCAACCTTCTGCTGTTTTCAATAAGTTTTCGGCAGAAATTGCAGACTCAATCGTTCTTACAGAAGTCGTTCCGACTGCACAAATTTTACGTTTGCCTGTCAAACCTTTATTGACTGTTTCGGCAGCTTTACCATCTATTTTGAAATATTCTGCATCCATTTTGTGCTTAGACAAATCTTCAACTTCAATATTTCTAAAGGTACCTAAACCAACGTGAAGTGTTACTTCTGCGAATTCTACCCCTTTGATTTCCAAACGTTTCAATAGTTCATGGCTAAAGTGTAAACCAGCAGTCGGAGCTGCTACCGCACCTACTTCTTTAGCGTAGAGCGTTTGGTAACGTTCTTTATCAGATGCTTCTACAGGACGATCAATGTACTTCGGTAAAGGTGTATTTCCTAAAATACCTAATTGAGCTCTGAATTCTTCATCTGTTCCATCAAACAAGAAACGAATTGTACGACCTCTTGATGTTGTATTATCGACAACTTCAGCGACCAAGATATCATTGTCATCATCATCGGTGAAGTATAACTTATTACCAACACGAATCTTACGAGCAGGATCTACTAAGACATCCCATAATCGCATTTCTTTGTTCAATTCTCGTAGTAAGAATACTTCGATGTTAGCACCAGTCTTCTCTTTCTTTCCATACATACGAGCAGGAAAAACTTTGGTATTGTTAAAGATAAAAACATCTTCTTCATCAAAATAATCCAAGACATCTTTGAAAACCTTATGTTCAATTTTCCCGGTGTCTCTATGAACAACCATCAACCGAGCTTCATCTCTGTTAGGTGACGGATACTTTGCTATTAATGAGTCTGGTAACTCAAAATCGAATTGGGATAATTTAACTCTCATATATCAATTTATGTTTTAGATGGCAAAATTAAAAAAAATGTCAATATTTATTATTAAACAGCTATTTATATAATAAAAAATTATCACAATCCGACAAAGATACGACGATTTGAGGTTTATAGAGATACTTTTAGGCTTACTATTGAAAAGCTTTTCATTTTTTACCTGTTTTTAAAGATAAATCCTTTTTGTTCATCGAATGATTTATTGATTTGACGGATTTTTGTAGAGATTTGTGTTTTAATTTGGAGTAGAAAGCGTATCGGTTTCAAAAACTGACACGGTTTCTGCCATAATTAGTTCATAATTTATAGATACAAGCGATGAGAATATTTTTTAAGATATTTGGGGAAGGCATTAGACAAGCAATTCATCAGCTTATTAGTAATAAGCTACGGACATTTTTATCTTTGTTAGGGATTACGATTGGGATTTTGTGTGTGATTTCTGTGCTGTCTGCAGTAAGTTCACTGGAATATAATATCAGAAGTAGTTTTGAGCAATTAGGTGACGATGTGGTTTATGTAAATCGTTTTAATTGGGGAGAAAACCCTCAGGATAATTGGTTTAAGATTATGCGTCGTCCAGAACCTGATTTTGATGATTATGAAGCAGTCGTCCGTAATGTTCGTTCTTATGAGAAAGCAGCATTTTCTTCATTCATTGGTGCAAAATCAATGGAATATAAATCGGATAATATTAGCAATGTTTTCTTAATTGGGATTACTTATGATTATGAAAGTATTTTCCAATTGATGTTTGAGCAAGGTCGATATTTCTCTTTATCGGAATATAATAATGGTTCGAATACGATAGTTTTGGGTTATGAAGTCGCCGCAGGAATTTTTGGAGAAGGTGGAAATGCAATTGGAAAAAAAGTAAAAATTGCTGGTCGAAAAATGCTGGTTGTTGGTGTTTTGGAGAAAGAAGGACAGGATTTGATTAATCCAGTGAATTTTGATCAGGTTGCGTTTATACCATATTATACAGCTCGAAGTATGATGGCGTTGCAGGAAGGAGATATTCAAGTAAAAGCTGCAGAAGGTGTTTCGACGGATCAATTGAAAGATGAATTAACGGCTACTTTACGTAATGAACGTCAATTGAAACCTACGGAAGAGGATAACTTCGCCTTGAATGAATTATCGGTTTTATCTGGTTTTTTCGATACATTTTTCGGAACATTAAATATAGCTGGTTGGATAATCGGAGGATTTTCTTTAATCGTTGGTGGTTTTAGTGTCGCTAATATTATGTTCGTCTCGGTGAGAGAAAGAACAGGGTTAATTGGTATTAAAAAAGCTTTAGGTGCGAAGAATTATTTTATCCTTTTAGAATTTTTAGTCGAATCAATTATCCTTTGTATTTTAGGTGGAATCGTCGGTTTAGCCTTAGTTTACTTATTGGCGAAAGCCGCAACTACACTGACAGGGTTTGAATTTTTCCTCTCTCAATCCAGTATTATCATCGGTGTTTCAGTGTCGATTATTATCGGGATTATCTCAGGTTTGATTCCTGCGGTTCAGGCATCAAATCTGGATCCAGTGGAAGCGATGCGGAGGTAGGTTCTGAAGTGTCAATTATGAAGGATTAAATATTTATGATAATTATTAAAAATGTCGTTCGAACGTAAAAAGTACGTTTGAACGACATTTTTTAATTGGTAATAATTTCTAATGGCACACTTTGTCGAATAGGGGCATTAATCGTAAGTCTTATGATTTAAATAGGTCTAAAAATACAGAATTATTTTTCAAATTTTTCTAGCAATTCTTGATTCATAATCTCACTTTTTCAAGTGCCATACAATTGAACATCATTATGGAATAATTAATGGAATGGTAGTTTTTTATACTATTAATAGAAATCAATTTTCAAAAAAAATCTTGATTTTCAGTTGATATATTTTGGATGTATTAAGTATCAATAATTTTAGTTTTATATCTGGGGAAATATAAGGGGCGTGAAGTTAGAAATATGAAAACGATGTTCTAAACAAACGACTTTTCTAGTTTGATTAACGGTAACTGAACTGGGACAGCTGTTTTTAGGATGGAAAATGGTTTAAGGAGTAAAGTTTAAACTAAAATGGACAGATAATTTTAAATTATCTGTCCATTATCTATATCAATTAAATTTTCTTAAATTTCTTTAGCTACAACCTCACCGTACAAATCAAATTCCGACGCATCTATAATTTTTATTTCCGCAAAATCACCGATTCTAACATATTGACTTTCAGCCAAAACCAAAACCTCATTATCTACTTCTGGTGAATCGGATTCCGTTCGACCAACAAAATAGCCACCTTCTTTTCTATCAAATAAAACTTTGAACGTTTGACCGATTTTAGCTTCATTTTTAGCGTAAGAAATGTCTTGCTGAATTTCCATTAAGTAATTTGCTCGATCTGATTTAACTTCTGCAGGAATATCATCTTTCAACTCGTGAGCACTCGTATCTTCCTCATGTGAATACATGAAAACGCCTAGACGCTCGAACTTCATCTCCCGAACAAAATCACATAATTCCTCGAACTCTGCATCCGTTTCCCCTGGGAAACCAACCAACATCGTCGTACGAATCGCAATACCCGGCACTTTTATTCTTGCTTCGTTGATTAAAGCCGTTTGTTCTTCTCTTGTAATTTGACGACGCATTCGCTCCAAAACAGTGTTAGAAGCGTGTTGTAACGGAATATCTAAGTAATTACAAACATTTGCATTGCGTTCAATCGCATCAAAAATTTTCATTGGAAACTTAGACGGATATGCATAATGTAAACGAATCCACTCAATCCCTTCGACTGCAGCCAAGGCATCCAAAAGTTCCGGCAATGCTCGTTTTTTATAAATATCTAAACCGTAATACGTCAATTCTTGAGCAATCAACATCAGCTCTTTCGTACCTTTGTAAGCCAAGTTTTTCGCTTCTTGCACCAAACTATCGATTGTTCGAGAAATATGTTTTCCTCGCATCAATGGAATTGCACAAAAAGAACAAGTTCGATTACAACCTTCCGAAATCTTCAAATAAGCATAATGCGGCGGCGTTGTCGTCATTCGTTCTCCGATCAAATCATGCTGATAATCAGCATTCAAACGAGATAACAAAGCGGGCATATCCAACGTTCCGTAAAATGCATCGACTTCCGGAATATCTCTAATCAAATCCTCTTTGTAACGTTCTGACAAACAGCCATTCACATATAATTTATCTAATCGCCCTTCCGTCTTTTCATTTGCATAAAAAAGAATCGTTTCTACAGATTCCTCTTTTGCTCTATCAATAAAACCACACGTATTGACGATAACAATATTCGCCGGATCAACGCCATCGTGTCGCACCTCGTAATCATTCGCTCGTAATTGTGTGATAAGATTCTCAGAATCTACCAAGTTTTTCGAGCATCCCAACGTAATAACGTTTACTTTATCTTTGCGTAATGTTTTGGTCTTCAATTATTTATGTTTTAATACTTAAATAGTAGATTTCAGATTTCCAAAATCAGAGTGCGAAAATACGACAAAAATGGGGTTGGACGTAGATTAACACGGATTTCGTATATTTTTTTGATTCATCGTAGCATATAAGGCTCAAAAAGTCTATGATAAATTCTATTTTAAATAAAAATAGTCAAACTCGCAATACCTTTTTTCTTAGCTACAAAATTTATATTCTGCCATTTTTTATAGAAACTTGTTTAAACTTATAGAATCTGTATTCGTTTTTTGCCGCTTGAATCAAATAAAGAGGATTATACGATTAGTGCATTCGTTCAGAAATCCTTGACAGTTAAACCGTGTCGGTTTTTAAAACCGACACGGTTTCTACGAGAATAAACTATCAATAACTTTTGAGCAGTTGCATTAGCTGTCGTCATTACGCACTGATAAATTGAGGTATATTTGGAATAATGTCTTTCTATTTACAAATAATAGACAAAATCCTTTTTCCCAAAAACAATCTTGTACCTTGAGTTTCATGTCATAGATATTAGAATATTTTGGTTGTAGATACTAGGTTGTAGCCAATTTTATCGTGTATGATTATCATCATGGTAAATCAAAAATATCTAATAATTTAGGAAGGGAATGTCTAAAATATAAAAGCAAATCGGTTTAAAATCCTTTTTTTTGAAAAAATAGAACTATGAAAACGACACGATTAACCATTCAAAACCGTGATAATATCACAATTTCTGCACGTTTGGAACAGCCAAATGACCAATATCCAATTGCTTACGCAATTTTCGCACACTGCTTTACTTGTAGCAAATCGCTTCGAGCAGTGAATGCAATTAGTCGATCATTAACTTCAAAAGGAATTGCCGTTTTACGGTTTGATTTTACAGGCTTGGGTGAAAGTGAAGGGGATTTTGCGGAAACGAATTTCTCTTCTAATATTTCAGATTTATTAGATGTGTCAGCATTTTTGGGAAAGGAATATCAAGCTCCGAGTATTTTGATTGGTCATTCCTTGGGTGGATCTGCGGTTTTAATGGCAGCGAAATATTTGGATAATGTAACGGCTGTGGCGACTATCGGAAGCCCATCTGAACCGGTTCATGTAAGCGATCAGTTTGGATATAAAATTGAGGAAATCAGGGGGGAAGGAATTGCGAAAGTAACGTTAGCAGGAAGAGAGTTTACGATTAAAAAGCAGTTTTTGGATGACTTAGAAAACACCAATTTATTAGAAACGGTTCGAGGTTTGAAAAAAGCGATTTTGGTGATGCATTCGCCACACGATAAAACGGTCGGAATTCGTAATGCAGAGCAAATTTATAAAGCCGCTTTTCATCCAAAATCCTTTGTTTCTTTGGATAATGCGGATCATTTATTGATGAATAATAAGGAAGATGCGGTTTATGTTGGTGAAGTAATTGCGACTTGGGCGAAGCGATATATTGAATTGCCGAAAGTAAGCAAATTGAGAACAAGTCAAGCCGTTGTTGTGAAAACGGAAGAGACTTTTACAACTGAAATCAGCACAGGGACACACAGTTTAACTGCTGATGAACCAGAGTCTGTTGGCGGAAATGATTTTGGTCCAAGTCCATACGAATTACTATTAGCGAGTTTGGGTGCTTGTACTGGAATGACTTTGCGAATGTACGCAAATCGCAAAAAATGGGATTTGAAATCAGTGAAAGTACATTTGAGCCACAAAAAAGATTACATAGAAGCGTGTGAGGAATGTGTCAGCGATAATGCGAAAAAAGGTAAAATAGATGTTTTTGATCGTGTAATTGAGTTAGAAGGTAATTTGGATGATAAACAAAAAGCCCGATTGCTGAACATTGCGGATAAATGTCCTGTTCATAGAACCTTACATGGCGAAGTAGAAGTGAATACTGTTTTGAAAGCTTAAACTTTTCTCCCGTAGATTTGTCCGCTTGTTGTGCGAACGGGCAGGTCTGCGAGAGAATTTTTCACCACGTAAGACGTGTCAAAACTCGAGATATTAAAAAGTATCCTTTTAATGGATTTTAGGAGGACACTTTTTTTATTTTACAATTCATTCGTATAATTACAACCGCTATGAATAGCAAATAGGACGAGTTTTCAAAATCCGCCCTGTTTATCCTTAAAAGAAGAAAATGTCAGGACAGATTAAAATATCAGAAACCATTTATTTGGAAAGCATTACGATTGAGGATGCTTCGGAATTGTATGATTTAATGGAAGATATTTATCCAAAAGCATATGATTATTTTTGGGTAGATAATGGAGATTGGTATTTAAATTCATTGTACAATAAATCAAATATTCAAACAGAATTAAACGAATCCAATTCGATTTATAGTTTCATAATTGTAGATAATGAAAAGGTTGGAATTCTGAGACTTTTACATGATAAAACGTATGCTGTTTATGCGGATGAAAAATCCTCAAAATTGCATCGAATGTATTTGCATCCAAAAAATCATGGAAAAGGAATCGCAATAATATTGATGAATTGGGTAATGGAAGAATGTCGAAAAGCTGGAAGTGAAATGCTTTGGTTGGATGCGATGGATACAAAGGCACAAGCCTTGCAATTTTATAAAAAAATGGGTTTCCAAATCGGAAGCCATGAAATTTTACCATTTGAACGGTTAAAAATTGAAAACAGAGGAATGTATCAAATGTGGCGAAAAATATGATTGATTTCTAGATTCCGACGATAAAAAATTCTCCCGCAGATTTCGCAGATAATGCTGATTTTTTTAATTGTTGGCAAAGCCAATAATTTTGAGCGAAAGATAATCCGCAAAGTGGATTATCAAAATAACCTGCGTTATCAGCGAAATCTGCGGGAGAAAATCACGTTCTAAAAGTCAAATTGAAAAGCCAATACTGGAATAAAATCTCCACCTGGATAATTTCGGAATTCCAACGTATTATCTAATGAATTATAAGCGACCGCATTGATATTTCTTTCACTGGTCAAATTCTGAATATCTAACGAAATACTTCCTGAAAAACGCTTGGCGTTATAACGATACGCAATTCTTGCATCTACTCGTTTGTAAGCCGGAACTTGTGCGCTCCATTCTTCTCCTGCCAACATCACATAACGACTTTCCGCAGCCGAAGCAATCGGATCATAAGGCGAGTATCGAAAACCGCCATTATATAAAATTCTAAAGCCAACTTGTAAGGTCTTGGCGTTGCCAAACTCAAACTCTCTTCCTATCGTATAGCTTGAAGACCAACGCGTTCCGAATTTTGTGTTGCGTTGAATGCCATCCTGTGGCGTGTATTTTGATTCAAACATTGAACCTGTAATTAAGAAGTACATTTTGTTAGAAAAGAACTTTTCAACGACCATATCGATACCATAGTTTTGTCCTGTTCCCTCGCTTGCCGTTTCAAAAAATGCAAAAGATTGTTGGTCATTTAACATCCAATAATTCGTATTTTCGGCTCTATTATCAATTGAAATGGGTACTTTATTTAAGCGTTGATAATAGAATTCTGTGACGAATTTGATTTGTGATTTTGTTAAGAACGAATAGGACAAAACCGAGTGCCAAGAATTGATAAAAGACATATCTTCATTCGGACGTGACGTAATGATTTCGTTATTAACCGTCGTATCATTTTTGGAATAAAAATAAGCGGCCAACGGCAACATTTGACTGTGTTTTCCGATTGCCAAACCCAAAGTATGTTGTGCATTAATTTTGAATTGATAGGAAAATCTTGGGTCGATTGCTGCTGTATTGTTTAAACCTAAATACAATGCATGAACACCAAAATTCAAGGTATGTCGCTCATTCGGTTGATACGTTCCTTGTGCATAAGTTTGGAGCGTCGAAGTCATTCCGCTCCCTGCAAGAGAAATTTCGTTATTGAAAACCGTAATATCACTTGATGCGGTACGAGGCGCAGTTTCTTTGAAAAAATTAAAATTGATATTGTGATTCATCAACCCAACTTTGTATTTAAATGTCGGACTCACTTTGCGATTATACGATAAAGAAGTCGAAATTCGTTGGTCTTCGTAAAGTTCAGTATTGTAACGAAAACGTGCTGATTCGGCAGAACTAACCGTATCATATTGCCAATCAATGACGCTAAAATTACCAACAATAGCCGCTTTCAAAAATGACTTTTCGTCAATCAACCAAGTGTAGGTCGCTCCGACAATGCCTAAATTACTAATACGGACTCGATCCTCCCAATGATTCGCCACGGAACTATCTCGTGCTGTAAAATCAGCAACTGGCTGATAATGTTCTGTACTTAATCCACCCATTCCGAAGACGGTAAAAAGGTGTTTTTTGTCTTTACTATCCAATGAAATATTGAAAGATAAATCTTGGAAATCATTACTGATTCGTTCGCCCAAAAGGTGTAAACCAGCACTATTTAATAAGCCTAAAGTCGAATAACGATAATTGAAAATATAAGAAGAACGCTCTTTTTGAATTGGTCCTTCGGTTGCAAAATCTAAACCCAAAATACCGATTTTTGCTCGATATTCTCGGTCGTGTTTATTGCCCTTTTTGAAATGAACATCAAATGCACCGGACAACGCATTTCCATATTCTGCTGGCATTCCGCCGGAGAAAAAATCTGAACGCCCCAATAATTGAGCAGAAAAAACCGTGATTCCGCCACCTGAAGTTCCTGGTCTTGCGAAGTGATTTGGATTCGGAATATCGACGCCTTCTAATCGCCACAACATTCCGAAAGACGAGTTTCCTCGAATAATAATATCATTTTCCGTATCATCGCCACCTTGAGAAACGCCGGGAAACGACAACGCCATTCTTCCCATATCATTGACACCTGCCGGCATTCGCTCGGTTTCTTCCACCGAAAACGATCTGGCACTTACAAATGCCGATTCATTCAAAGGAGCGTTATAATCTAGTCGAGTATCGGTAATCTCGACTTCGGTCATATCAATTCCCGAACCCATCGCAATTTCTAAATAAGGTACTTTGGCAGATGTGATGATTAAGGCTTCGCTACGATAATTATCGTAACCGATGATTTGACAATTTATAATATGTCGTCCAAGCGGAATATTTTCTAATAAAAAAGTGCCATCTTCTTCGGAGTACGTTCCAATTCCGGATGAACCATCGCCGATAGATAATAAAGCACTTCCAATCGGTTGTTTGGTATCTTTGTCGAAGACAGTCCCACGAATATTCTGAGTTTGCCCAAAGGCCGTCATTGCAGCGCAACAACATAGAATAAGTATTAAATTTGATAGAAATTTCATTGGTGTAGTTTTATTTGGTTTATCAATGTTAGGGAAAATTCGTAAGATTTTTAAAAGAAATTGATTCTTAATTTCGTAATGGTTTAAACAATCCTCCAAAAATTACATTAGAATAATTATGCTAAAAATTAATTTCAAAGGACAAGGAATTACTTGTAATAAAGGTGATAATCTTCGGAAAGTATTGCGAGAACAGAATCTTACGCCACATAATGGTCGTGCGGACTGGTTTAATTGTAAGGGAATCGGAAGCTGTGGAACTTGTGCGGTGAAAATAAAAGGCGAAGTTGCGCCATTAACAGCGATGGAAAAATGGCGTTTGAATTTTCCACCTCATAAGATTGAAAATGGTCTGCGGTTAGCTTGTCAATGTGTAGTTTTGGGTAATTTAGAAATTGAAAAATATGATGGATTTTGGGGACAGCATGTTTCTGTATTTTTATAAAATGCACAAAAGACTTGCGAAGTAAATTGTAAAACTGATGTGGTTCAAAATAGGGTACGGGGGAAAGGATTAAATCGTTGAATGGTTTTCTTTTGATTTTTTGATAGATTCTATGGAAAATGACTAATCCAATAAGTTTAAAAGTGTGGGAAATAGTATTTT
>Ga0115005_10001169_pt1 | contig 20550 bp, 16 predicted proteins | sample ArcOceMetagenome_FD_87163 | JGI IMG/M metagenome (GOLD analysis project Ga0115005, IMG submission 87163) | Marine eukaryotic phytoplankton communities from Arctic Ocean - Arctic Ocean - Greenland ARC118M Metagenome | ecosystem: Environmental > Aquatic > Marine > Oceanic | place: Arctic Ocean... | reverse complement strand
GTCGGAGCCAGGTAATGCGTTGTTGTAATGGTGTTGATAAGAGATGAGGAAGGGAGTTGTCGAAGTATACTGAGAAGTGGGATGGTAGGGAATCCTGTCCTCGATTATGTGTCCAGTAAGAGATTCCGAAGTTCCTGGTCGATGGGGTCGTTGTGGAAGGCATTGTTCCTGTGTATCCACATCGAGCACACAGTTTCCACAGTTTTTTATAAAGCCTGTGCCCTAGTTCGTTCCGCGCCGGCGTGATAAGTAGAGGTCACAGTATTGTTGTTGGGTGTCCACTATGTCCACAGAAACGAAGCCGCAGAGGAGTTGATACCATCCAATAGAGTCCTTGATGGAAGGGTGTCGGGTGATGATCCTTGGTCGTGCCAGGATGCGAGGCTGTTGATTATTCCTTCGTATAGAGTTGGATCAGTATGGGTTGAAGCCATCCATGTCTCCAGTTTTCCCAGCTCAGGTTCCCAAACTTGAATCGCGGCTAGATCTTGGCAACAGAGAACATGTCGGAGGGTTTCTGGACATGATCTGCAGCGACAGCACAAATCTGTATGTTCTACAGTATATTCCGTCTCTTTTGAACTGTGGCTACCAGTATACGAGTAGACAGAAAAAATAAGATTACTAATAACTGTATTGTATCACAACCCCGCTCATTTTTTTCCACTATTTTTTAGTTCATGTTTTGGCTTGACGAACTGAGGGGATGGTATGGAAAAATCATCGGCGAAGTTGGTGCCTTGAAACTCTCTGCTCTACGAGCTAGTGTCTGTTTAATAGGCGCATTGGTCAGCAGAGCGAAACAATCATTGACACTTACGCAATAGTATCACATGATAGAAACAAAATCTAGGTCTACGTACAATTTGCCACTCTCAACCCGAGGGGATGCTCGCGTATGGAACCCTAAAGAAGATTTGATCTCTATTACAATTTATCTTTATCATGATCCTGAAAGTAGTGATTGTCTACCTGCGCTTACGTTTGAATCCACCTTTACCTTTCACGACGGTAGCCATTTGTTCTACTGTCTTGCCGCGTGTCTTCTTAGCATACTTCTTTCCATCAAGAGGAACGAAAGCATAAGGCTCAAACTTCTGGTCCTTCTTCCACACATCACCTCCAGACTTTTTAGATTTGTACGATGCTCCAAGTTCCTTCGTTTTGTTTTCCTGATGTTTCTTTCTATTTTTCTTAGCATGGACCTCATCTCTTGAAGCGACGGCACCTGCGAACTTACTAATTCTTTGTTTCTTGCTGCCTCTATGAATTTCCGCATTCTCAATATCATCGTCTACATCATGATCATTGCCAAAGTTAATCTTATCATCGCCCCCGACGACGAGTTTGCCACTAACGTCAAATTCCATGGCTTCTCCGTCATCGCTGAAGTCACTATCATCATTTTCTTCGTTGAATCTAACATTCTTTGTTATCTTCGAATCCAGCATATCAAGAATCTCACCACTCTTTTCTCCACTTGTGTCAATTCTTGGTCCGGATGTTGCTGTACTCTTTACACTTTGCATAGATTTGGTCATACTGCGGACACTCTTTGCGATACTCTTCATGGACATGGCACTCTTCGTGCTCTTGCGCGAGCCTGAAGTCATCTTTGTGAAACCAGTCACACCAGTCATGAATGTTCGTCCATCATCTGAATCATTCTCATCCGAATCCATGAGGTCATCGAATTCACCAACTGCAGTTGCACCGTCATTGATGTTCGCAGCCTTGCGCCTGGCTGCGCGTTCGGCCAATTTTCTCATATGGGTAAGAAGGCGAGTGTCATTCGCTGGAACATGCGGTGTTATCGTTTCATAGCCATAAGTACGAACGAGCTTCTTCAGAATAATCTTGATCTTGGAGCGGAATCTACCCTTTCCACGATTGTACTTCATCAGACCTCCAACAAGCTCTGGCAACATTGGTTCGAGCTGGTCCTTATCTAGCGCTGCAACACTAACTCTCACAAATCCGATGGCACTTTTGATCACCTCTCTCGAATTTTCGTCAAAGAGAAGGATTACAGTTTGCAAAAGATTTGGAAGAATATTCTGAACAGTGACGTCGACGCGAGCATACTCGAACACCAAACGGGAAAGAGCCATAACTGCAGCTGAGCGCATATGAGGCGTTTGCGCTGCTAGCGCTCCTACTATAATCTGGCAGTACGTTAGCATATCATTCCGCACCTTGGCCATAGTGAGAAGCAGTTGATAAGCAGACTCTCTTGTTTTCCCATTTGCATCCTTAAGAGAAAGAAGAGTTTCTCCAACAATGCTCGGTACTATGTTCATTTGTGTTTCATCGGTGCTGTCAAATCCTTCAACCATAAAATTGATGCACTTCAATCTCATATGTCTAGCTGATACTTGTAAAACCATTGTAGCACCGACCATCAAGTCAATAATTTCTTTGAGTCTCTCGGGCGCAGTTACAAAATCTGTGTAGTGCTGACAAATCTCAGCGAAAACCTTGTACGCACGCTTTTGAACACGTGGACCTTGTTCGTCCGATTTAATAAGAGGCTTGATAGATCTGTACAGTAGTGATATACACTCTTCATTCAAACACTTTGACTTCACTAGAGCCTGGGCCAAACCCAGAAGCGTACACATCTTCTCAGATTCATCGGAATCTGACTGGGTCGCAGCTAACAAGCGTTGTATGACCTTTTTGAAAAGACTTTTCAAGAATTGTTCCGGTGCAAGTTGGGCCAACGCAGCGATTGCGTCCGTCACAATCATCACTCGCTGGGATCCCCTCGAAAGATTCTTCTTCTCCTCTTCTTCGTCTTCCTCTACATCCATGCCATCGTTGCCGTCAGGCGCCTTTTTATTAATATCCACTCCATGCAGGGTTTCCACCAATTTGAAGAGCGATGGCAGGATTTTCGTGGAACATTCAGATAAGATGCGCTTATCACTATTTCCATTCTCTCTTTCAGCCCCACCCTGCGCTATAGCTATCAGTCCAGTGCAAATAATTGCCTATAGTATATTGGTTCGCGAAAATTAGATATCACAGGATACCGACGGAGACGATGATTCAAAACCATATTTCAACTTACCAAAATCTCTGGGTAACGCTTGTCTCCCATGGCTCTGACTATTGTTTGTGCAAGTGCTGGGAATGTTACCTCAATATCAAGCGGGTGTAAGCAAAATGACGGAAATAAACACCAAAGGTCAACCACGCGACTCCTTTGAATAGAAGCCTCCACGACAGTGAGATTATTACTGGCGCTAGCAGAATCACATTTACGAGCCAGACCCAACACATGACTCTGAAAAAAAGCAAGACGGGGACGATAGGGACTTGAATCGGTTGAAACAGATAATTTGATAGCATTCAATATCCATGCACGTTCATTAGACACTGCACCATGATTAATATTCGAGTCTTTTGGCCCTTTGCTAAGTTCCACCAGCCCCATAAAAATCTCTGCCCCTACACCTTGCACAATGGATTCAACAGCATTCTCAGCTGATTTTGTGGATGCTTTATCATCTGCATCAGCGTGTAATTGAATAATTCCTCCAACGAGTTGCTTGACACGGCCTTGCATTTTTGCCAATGTACCTTCATCAGATCCCGACGATGGAATCATTCCTTGTACGATTGTAATGACCAAAGACGCAAGGCAGGGTAAGCACCCATCCCAATTCGAGCGGAAACGATAATGCAGCATCTTCTGCATAGCGGCAATGCAAGAGTCAATGCATTTGCTTGTTGCGTCAACACTAGAATCTCTCTCCAGCATAATTTTCAGGCCCGAAGAACGAATGAGACGACCAAGTTCAGCACAGATACTTTGAACAGCCACTTGTGGGATGTTCTCATCGCCAACACAATTGATTATAGTAGTGAATGACAGTGGAAGCAACTTTGGAACAAGTGCCTGCATTACTGGTTTCTGATCTTCACTGATATCGTCTGATAGTAAACGAACTGTAATTGAGACAATTGATCTTGCATAAAGGGTTCTACATTCTCCGTCTCCATCATTACCATTGTTCGTGAAAGCAATAATCTTCATATTTGCTTGTAAGAGGGTCGCCCATTGCTGAGCACAGAAGGCATCTTCTTCCGCTGAGTTTTTGTTTCCCACAACTGCATCCCTATCAGAATTATCAAAAATTTGAAGCAAACTTGTCAAAGCTCCATTTGCCACCATGACATTGCTTTGGTTTTCTCCAGTATTGTCGTTGCTAATGGCAAAGCTCAACAGATTCATTAAATCTGTCCCAATTTTCAACCGTCCCTTCATATTGGTAGCAAGTATGGATGAGTCCAAGAACGAGAGGAGATGCATCAACCGAACAACCATTTCCTTTTTCTCGAAATCTTTCTGTTTCTTCTTCTTTTTACTCGATCCAATGAACGAATCAAGAATATGATGCGTATATTCAACCATGTGATCTGGGATGAGTCTATGCAATGCTTTTGTTTCAAGCGAATTAGACAGATGCAAAAGTTCCAGTGCACAAGCATGAGCCTGTCTTCGAACTTTAGCCCTTGAATCATCAAAGTGATGCAAAATTGTCCCATGAAAACACTTCAGCACTTCTTTCTCCATGCTCTGTGCGTTATCGAGGACTAAAATTCCATTCAAAACAGTACTCGAAGTCCTGATGCATTGCCTCAACAATGCATTCCAACCGCTGCTAATTTTACTCTGATCCTGAGAGCGATTTATTTTCGGAATAGACGCAACTACACCACGCAATGCTCTTGATGTTGTACTAAACTGGTGCAAATACAGATTAGGATTCGAGGAGGAGACATATGGAACAGCCTGTCTCAATATCTCCAACAATGAAAGTTGAGGAGACGAAGCTACATCAATAGTATCCGAAGTGATGGTGGAAGTCAAAGCATTGAGAGTAGAAGCGAATAGAGCTGCTGGAGAAATTTTCTCCAAGGAATCTGCTCCCATTTTTTCTTGGATGACTTCTACCAAAGCAGAAGCCACTGCTGCCGTCTTTATTGAATTCTCATCGCGTCCAGGAGTACAAAGGTCCTGCACCACTTTTGGGAAAGGCGTGGCTTCGAATTTATCGTCGGAGTCGTCCATCTTCGGTACACAATTAGATTTGTGTCGTCCTGCTCCTTGTGCTTTTCCGAAAACTTGCTTTTGTTCTTCAATTTTGGATTTTGTTGATTGGTGGAGAGTAAATTGAAAATACCGACATGATACGGTATGGGCAGCGCAGCAGGATTTGATAAACCGTATTTAGATGGGATATGCCCTTGCTGTCCAGCAACCGAACCAGCAACCATTCAAACCACCAGACAGAACAAATAAAGAAAGAACAAAAACAAAAACCACGATAACACATCTACTGCAAACGAACAATTTGAAGTTGTTGTAACATCCCTATCTTCCATTTCGATCGAAGATTCAATCGAAGATGGCAAAGTACAAAAAGAGTTATAAAAATAGCCAACGCAATAATGGATCAGCACAGACACTTTCTGCCCGAAATGCTGCTGAGATCAAAACTCTTGAGACTAGAATAAAGGATGAGGCACCCGAGCGTGGCTCCGTCCCACCCCTCAAGCAGACCGTGGCATTTCGATCTCTCCCAATTTCTCACAATACGCTTCGGGGTCTTGAGGAAGGAGCAAAAAAGAACTCAAAAAAGTTCAATAATATGACAGATATTCAAAATGCTTGCATACCACATGCTCTTGCAGGAAGGGACATTTTAGGAGCAGCTAGGACAGGATCCGGAAAGACTTTGGCTTTCTTGGTTCCAGTCCTTGAAAAGCTTTACAGGGCTAGATTTTCAGCAATGATAGATGGGCCTGGGGCTCTTGTTTTGTCACCGACGAGAGAACTTGCTGTACAAATTTTTCAAGTGTTGAGAGGTGTTGGATCTGTCCACAATTTTAGCGCTGGGCTTTTGGTGGGAGGAAAGAAAGAGTTCAATGAAGAACAAACGCGAGTCGGTAGAATGAATATTATCATTGGAACACCTGGTCGTGTCTTGCAGCATTTGGAGCAAACTCCTATGTTCGATGTTGATGGATTACAAATGCTAGTTTTAGACGAAGCAGGTATGTATTGTGTGCTGGAATGAGATACCACCAACATGTCATTATTTAGCTCACTTCCTAATTCTTGCACCAACACCAAAAGACCGTATTCTTGATATGGGATTCCGTGATCAAATGGTAAAAATTCTTGATTATCTCCCCAAGGGAGCAAAAGAGGGCGGCCCACGGCAAACACTATTGTTTTCAGCAACCCAAACAAAACGTGTCGCAGACCTTGCAACGCTTAGTCTATACAAACCGGAATACATTGGCGTACACGACAAACTTACCACTGGCCCAACACCTGAATTATTACAACAAAGTTATGTCGTTATTCCACTTGGAAATAAACTCGATACAGTGTTCTCCTTCATCAAATCTCATTTGAAAAAGAAATCAATTATTTTCTTCAATTCGTGTTCCCAAGTTAGACACGCTTATGATTTGTTCTGTGCGTTACAGCCAGGAGTTCCATTGTTGGCTCTTCATGGTAAACTCCATCAAGAGAGAAGAACAAGAGTTTATTTTGATTATTTACAACGTCCGCACGCTGTGTTGTTCTGCACTGATATTGCTGCACGAGGGCTTGATTTTCCAAACGTTGACTGGGTAGTCCAGGCTGATGCACCGGAAGACAAAGATATGTATATTCATCGTGTCGGGAGAACAGCCCGTTACACAGCTGGCGGACGTGCCATGCTTTGTTTGCTTCCATCAGAAGAACCTGGAATGCAGCAAATCTTTGAGGAATCGAAGATTCCCATAAAGAAACTGTCGATCAACCCAACCAAAACAGTGGTTGTGTCACAGAAAGCAAGTGGAATAGTTGCATCAAAACCGCAATTGAATGCTCTCGCAAAGAAAGCCTACAAATCCTATCTCCGTTCAGTTCATCTGATGCCAAACAAAGACATTTTCAAGGTAGATCAACTCCCTTTAGATGATTACGCTGCGTCACTCGGATTAGCTTCTACCCCATCCTTGAGGTTTTTGAAGGCATTGAAATCTAAGGATCGGGACGAACTACGAGGAGCAAGAAATGTCAATAGGAAACTTGAAAAATTGAAGGAACAGATCAAGGCCGAAAAACTACGAAAGAAGCTTGAGAAACTTGGTAAATCTGCGGAAGACATTGAGAAACCAGCCAAGAGAAAGCGAGATGATGAAGAGGATAACGGCCTTCTAGTTATGAAGACACGGCATGACTGGAGTGAGGATGAAAAAGATGTATCTCAGTTTGATGTCAATAAGGTATCGCAGTCCCGGAGTGACAAGCGCATCAGAATCGACGGCGCAAATGGTAGCAATAAACGTATTGTATTTAATGACGATGGAGAGGCAAAACAGAACGAAATTCGTAGGATTTCTAAGGATGGTGAATATACCAAAGATGGAGACTTGGCTGAAGCTAATGATGACTATTTGCGTCGTGTGAAGGAGCGCCTGGTCGCAAATAAGGAAAAAGACCGACTAGAAGAGAAGGAGCGTATCCGCGAGAAGCACAAGACACAAAAATTGAAGGCTAAGGCTCTAGAAGGAGATGAAAACGATTCTGGAGAAGATGAAATGGTTGTCACGCTCGGTTCCGTAGACGCCGATGTAGAATCTGTAGGACAATCTGACGATGATAGCGACAGTGACGAAAGCTCGAGTAGTAGCGATTCAGCATCAGATGACGATAGTTCCAGTAGCAGCGATTCGGAAACAGATGAACAGGATCTGAAGAAACAGGAAGATTTGGCATTATCTCTCATCAAAGGAACTAATTGAAAATAAAACCGTACACCTAAAGTTTATCTTTTCTACATTGCTGCAAAATGCTCTCAGGGCTTGAGTTTGGCTATCAGTTTTGCCAACGCTGGGCTGGGAGAAGGTCCTCCTTGTGGTGTTGATAAACTGTTGATATAATGTTTAATGGCATCAGCGACGACAGCATTCTGAGAGAGTAATTATGGACAAAACGAAACGGAGTGTACAGCTTCGATTGGTGCTGGAACAAACAAGCTACGTGTAATGACCAAAGTTTCGACCAATAATGCCAAGGATGGTGGCGTTGATTTAGAGTTGCTGGGCAGCTGATTACAATACTTTCTTGGTAAAAAGGCAGGGGACTCATGTATTTTAATATCAATCTTGTTATTGATACAATAGAATAACCCGTATTCAAGACGATTGAAATATGTTGGAAGGCGATTTGAGTAACATCATTGGACCAGACAATGGACGCAAAATCTATAATAAATCAACACAGAGAGAAACACGATTGGTACAAAATGGAATTATGGGGTTCGATTTGATAGACCGTACGGTATGAACTCGCAGCAGAAATGAGTATAAGTTTTTAAAGTGCGTTTTTGAGAAGCGCGTGGAAAACGTTTCATCTTTACTCGTAGCTTGAAAACAACTGCGTGCGACAGTCGATGGCACTTTGGTATGGAAAACTTGGGATATTAATCGATGCTTGTTGGAAGCAATGAAATGTCGAAAATTTAAGTAACGAAGCATCCTAGTATTTCATCAGGCCTGGACCCTTCTGTTCGTACCTTGCATACTTTGCGATCGCCCCTTTATCATCTTGAAGATTCGTCGTTGCTTATTTGCAACAGGTATAGCCTTACTCCTCGTTCTTGAAATTTGAAGAATCCACGCCGAAAGACCCCCGATGTTGACTGGTATTATGGAACTAGGGCTTTCAAACATACTAGTACCATTTTCAGAAAGCTCTTGAAGAGCTTCCAATATTCCTAGAAAAGAACCACAAAGTAATGTCATACGGCCACCTGGTCTCAGACACCTTCCGCATTCAGCAAAAAGGAGAGGCAGCAACAACTTGAGCTTCTTTGAAGATAAACATTTAACGCCAAAAGGCAAGTCTGACATGATGACATCGACAGACCCGTCTCTGATCGGCAACAAAGACGCATCCCATGAAATCAAATCAGAAACACCGATGTAATCGTTTTCTTTCTGATAATCCCTAGCGAGTTTACTGTATGCAGTAGCAATGTGGTCTAGTCCACCTCCATTTAGAACCAAGTCTCCGCCCAATGCAAAACATTTCTTCAGCGATCCTTCTACTGGAACTAATCGTATGCATATTACGGGGATTCTATGTCAGACTCAATCACAGTATGTCAAATAAAAAGTGTGACGACCGAATGACTTACTGGTGCCAACCCCAGCGCAAGGATCAACGACAATATCTCCCGTCTCAACCTCACAAAGACGATACAATAAGCTGGCTATTGAAGGTCGAAGCCTTATGACATCTTTGGATACTTCACCTTTGATATAAGGCATACTTATATCCGGAGGTATTTTCCCACAGCTATATGACTTCGCTCCAACGTACTGGTAGTAATTCAGAGCAATAGAAACATATACTGTCCCACTTTTTATCATTGTAACTAATTCGAAATCGTAGTTCTCCAGGTCCACAGTAAACTTCTTCGTATTACCATCGTTTGATAAGTTGACTTGTGGAATGAGAATACTCGCTAGGTGTGGTGTAAGCTCATCTCTTTTATATTTGTAATCCTTTGTGAAAGCTCGTAGGCAAGAGACTCTGTATTTCATCTGACTGACTCCCTCTATCTTTTTGCGTAGATCGTCCATTGCTGCTCCAACTGCATCAGTAGCAAAAGACTCATCAATACCACCAGCGTCCAATGTACTGCGTTGTCTTTTCTTGCAAGATTTACTATCACTTTGAAGATAATTCTGTACATCAATTGAACGAAACCAAACCCTTTCAGCATGTCTAGCCCATAAATTCAGAGCAGAAGAAATTTTTTGTTGATAACCTTCTCCACCTGATTTCGCAGACGAGCTATCAAGAAAAGAGGACAAAGACGCAATTGATTCGTCTACCGAATTGCCATTGTCAATAATTTTGGAATTAGTTTCATTGCATGAAGCGACAACAAGAGCCATCAAAGGTCCGCAGCCCATTTCTCTAATCATGGCCACCGTTTCAGGGGGTGCATCCGTATCGAATTGTATAACGCTCTTCCCTTCCAAACCTCCAGGAGTTGATATAATACTTTTATCCTTCTGGAATCCAATATTAACCTCTCTACCCGTGTGATCTAGTTTGCATGTGCCAAAAATTCTATCATCGTAAATAGAGTGCAACTCGAGCTGTTGCTTGCGTTGTTTTGATCTTTTCTTTTGTTGTTGTTGCAAAACCTTTTCTTTGATGGTATCTATTTCCTTCTGAGACACATGAGAATCCAATTGTTTGATGTGGCACGTAAAGTTTGACAGGGAATCTTTGATAGCATCTATTGTTACGGATTCCAATCCACTTGGTGCTAATGTTAGGTATGCATCCAACATATTAATGGAACCAACCACGCTAGTTATTCAATTTGGGAGCTATGATACTGGGTTTTGTTTTCATCGCAGTTGGCCAGAATTGGCATAACATTGGCAATAGTCTGTTTTCGTCCGTTTCCCCCCTACAGTAGCTTCAATCGTGTCCGTGAAAATTCAAAATTCAAAAAACCATTTGCACATCAAATGGCACATTATTTACCAAACCATGATGGAGTCTTCCCTCACGACGCTCATTGGCGATGAGATTGAAGGGGGTTATATTAAATGGTCTGACTTTGTGGACGGCGAGGACGGATTTTTCTACGGCATTCCCTCTCATGCTCGCCGTGTCGTGAAGCTCAATCTTCTCGACAAATCATTAACGGAGATTGGATCTGACTTTGGTGAGGGTGAATGGAAGTGGACGTGTGGCGTGCGAACCAACAACGGCAGCATCTACTGTGCACCTTTTCGCTCCGATCAGCAGCATATACTCAAGATAAACACCAACGATGGCACAGTGGAAACACTTGATAATGTCGAGCTGCCAGAGAGGGGCAAGTACATGTGGCAACAATCAGGGGCACTTGCAAGTGACAATCGTATTTACTATGTGCCATCCAATGCCCGTCGCATCATGAGATTGAATCCCGATAATGACACACTCTCCATTGTCGGGGGTGATCTAGGAGGAGGGTGGTGGAAGTATGGTGGAACGGTGGTTGGAAATGATGATTGCGTGCACGGCATACCTCTTTTAACCACACGCATTGTCAAGTTTGACCCAACCAATCCTGGTACCACATCATTTATAGGGGAGGACGCCGAGGAAAACTTCGAGTGTGATAAAGGTGTATTGGCTGGTGATGGTTACATCTATGCTGCGAATTATGCGGGTCAAGTATTGCAGATTGATACTAACAACTGCAACTACATCTGGATTGGGGATCGAATCTATTCGTTAGGAACTGGATATCATGAATGAATCAGGATGGGGTGAACCTATTGTTGGAGCTGATAGGTGTATCTTCTGGCCTCCTTCTTTTGCCAATCGTATACTCAAATCTGACCCCGAGACACAACAATTACCATCGCTCGTGGGGGGTGACCTGGGTGAAGGAAATGACAAATGGCGTGGTGTAGCTCTAGCAACGGATGGGGTTATCTATTGTTTCCCATACCACTGTTCCACTCAAGTCCTTGCCATTGATCCATTTAAAGAATTCTCCGCTGTGTACCCTGCAGACCAATAAGATATTGTATCCAGATGAGCTTGGCCGCCTATTTTTGAAGGATGCGGAATCCGACGAAACATTCTTTGAAAGCTCACTTCGAAAGTTTGGCATTGAGAAAGTATTTCCACTTATTGAAGAATGCCTCCCCTTGGATGCGGAATGGGCTGATACTCATAGCAATGCCCTTCCACTATGCATGGTTGCAGCTTCATATGGGAATTGTGCAGCATCAGTAATGTATCATTTATTGAGGACAAATGTGCACGCTTTGTTAGGAAATGTCGACAGCAACTGATTATTTAATTATTGTTTTATTAAAACGTAAACTTCACAAGTGTTCTTATGTTTCTTGTAGCGATTTGCAACCATTGCATTCATGTTTTTGCTGTTTAACATGATCATACTACTATGGTGCCATAACGTAGTTACCAAGCCATTCGGTATGATTATGTGCGTGTAGTTCATAGCAGTAACTCATTGTTCTATAAATCTGATCGCAGTTTGAACACCACTGTTATGGCGTCGTGTGAGAATAGTGCGACTTCGGTTATATTGAATATATCACTTATATCTTATATTAATTTTATTAATGGATTGTTCGTAGGAAATGATTATGGAGGCGGCAACCGATTTTTACAAATTACAATCTGAACATGACTTGAAACGGTGTACAAGTCTATTTTAAAAATAACTTATTACGTACACCACGTAAAAGAAAGGACTTTAGAGAGGCGATAAGTGTAGGTCTAGCTAGAAAATACATGCTTGAATGTGTACAAACCCACGTAAACCCCGAAAACAATGACTTGATCTCTCGTTTATCTGACACTAACATTAACTAAATCACTTTCTTCAATGCGGACACCAGAAGAACTGTGCACGAAGTAATGAAAGCGAGGATTCTTCCACTTCAACACAGACCCTGGTTTCAACCCAGGAATGCTTCTACCGCTTGTATGTGCTGCAACCCTTCTCATGACCCCATTGCGATCTTTACATTGCATGATCTGAGGCATCAAACTTTCATCCAATATCGCACGAACCTCCAGAGTCTCTCCAATAGCAGTCTCTCCCTGAAGAGCTTCTAGTTGATCCCATGTCAACTTTGCACTCTTCACCTCAACCCGATCAACATCAGATTGAGTGCAAATCTTCTTGTGTGCCTTCCAGGATTTGCTCTGGCATTCACGATTGCTATAAAAAAATTCTTACACTTTGCACAAAACTTGAGCTCTTGCTCGCTAATCTTATGACAATACGAGCATGTATGCAAATCCACTCGACCATCCCCTTCACGATTTGGAGTCCCAGCAAACTTTTCAAAAAGCTTTTGCTCCTCCAAATTCAAACTCATTCTTGCCTGGATTTTGTCTCCCCCACGCTTGCATCATGGCCATCTTCTCCATCTTATGCCGATCTTCAGCCTCCATCGTCTTCTTCGTGGCAGCATCCACATCTTTACCCTCTTCTTTCAACTTTCGCAATTTCGCAGCTGAATCATTGTACCATTTCCTCGTCTGGGCGATTTTTTTTTCTCGTCTAGGATCCATAAGTTCCATACCTCTCAGAGCGTACATTCAACATGGCTTGAGATTTTTCTTCTGCAATCCTTTCGACTTCACTTCGTTTTTAGACGAGACCGCCGGCATCCTCTTCTGCCATTCGATTGATAGGTCCAAAGCGCATGCAGCATTCATGGCACTCTTCACGATGGAGCTTTTTGCAAAAGCATCTGCCAATTTCATCCTCTGTAATTTCTCTCATTGTTTAGCTAGTGTACTGTATTACGGTTAGATGTGTGCTGTTTGTTAGTGAGATTGTATCAAGTATTATCAACTATCAGGTGTCAGGTGACCTGAGTTTTGCTTTTTGTTTACACGAGTAGATTACGAGTATGTAGTGACTTTCAATACTCGTAGTGACATTTCCCCCTGATGATTGATGCGCGCCGGCCGCCGCGCTCAAGAACAGCATCACCAATCACAACGATATGTACGACACCGAACAAAAAAGGGATAATAATAATTAGACTTGAACTTGTTGTTGTTCACAGATACCGTATCATACACAGTATCACTCTAAAGACAGACACAACACAACAAGACACCATAACCCAATTAGAGCCTAAGGCGATAAAACATGCCTTGCAAAAAAGCCAAGATTGAATCTTCTTCAAAGCAGAGGAAACGGAAGAGCGAAAAGAAACCAACCTCCTCTCAGACGAAGAAGAAACAAAATGTGAGCATAGTGTCTCTAACTAGCTCAATTTTTGGAGATCAGTCAAACGGAGAAAGCCTATCCTCGTCTATTTTTGGTACTAATTCATCATCATCTCAAGCTCAAGATGATTTGTTTGGGTCTTCAGATAGATGGCAAGAGGTGTCTGAGAATAGGGTGAAAAAGAACACGGATTCAATGTTGGCTACATGTGAAGAAGATACACCCATACTTTCAAAGGCAGAGATTATGAAAGCAAGGACAAATCGTTCAAAGTCAAAAGATGCCATCGATCTAACTGATTCCATAACAGTTCATGTGCCCGAAATGAATAACATGGAACATGTCAAGGATGAAGAAAAGGACGAAGTCTGCAGAAGTATGAACAAAATTTTCACAATACAATGTGATACCCTGATGCGCGAGAATGGCGTTGTCATAATCAAGTCGAACGATCGAATGATTGCGAAAAATCACATGAAGTCATTAACGTCACAAGCAGGAGTTATTGAAGATCAAATCTGCAGCCGGTTGAAAGAAAAGGGAAACATCTTTCATGTCTCGGAAGGCTCTACCAGTATTGATTCATGTATTAGTGAGAAGAATCGAAAAATGGAGCAGAATCATTCATTCCAATACAATGAAGTGGCATCACGCTGTCTTGGAAGGCTTGATATACGGTATAAAATGAATGAACCTCCCTTCAGTGAAGATGAAGTAGTTTCAAACAAGTTTATCAAACCGGTTGTTCATTCGCTTTTGGGTAAAGACGCCAAGTTAGTCTACGCAGGATTGATTCTCTCATTTCCTCTAAGTGCAGACCAACCCTTCCATCAAGATGGAACAGCTCTTTTTGAAGATAACGAATTCCCTATACATCAAAAGCTCCCTCCCTATGCACTCAATGTTTTCATCCCATTAGATGATGTTACTGAAGAACTCGGCCCCACAGAATTTTGTGTGGGAAGTCATTACAGAGAGGAAGCTATCAAAGTTATGAAATACCTCGAAAGTGGAGATGAAAAGAGCGCCAAGGTGATCGCACCACTGCTGAAGACAGGTGATGCATTGATTTACGATTACAGAGTTTGTCACCGTGGTACACAGAACCTCGCAGAGAAGACGAGACCTATGCTCTACCTGATGTATTCGCGGCCATGGTTTTCCGAGTTCATTAATTTTTCTGATGAGAAACTGTTTTGTTGATGAACGCGTACAGTAGTCAATGCAAGCGCTCGCTTGCTCAATGATTTGCACACACTTGGTAGATATAATTGTTTATTTTAATCAAGTAGTGTCAATGATGCTATGACGGTGGACTTCGACTGTATATTAGCGTCATGTACAGCCACTCTGATGGCAGTCGTCCTTTGACCATATCTATCCACTGACATGAAGCGCCCATGACCTTCGGCTCTTAAAAAGAAGAGAAACACTTTCGATGACACGATTCCTACACCATGAAAATTGCCTCGTGTCTGACTAAACCCCCCAGCACCGACGTATCCAAGGATTTGCTTACTCTCACTTTCAGCAGATTCACCATCAACATCTTTGCATGCTATTGTCATTCCAGGACGTAATGTTCCCTTTCCTTCCACAACCAAATGACAACGCAGCAGAGCAGGAAGGGATAAGGAATTTAATAACGTTGCGCAGAACTTGTTATGTTCTTCCAACAAGTCTTCCCCAATCGGTGGCAGAACTATGGATCTATTATTAGCTTGCACTTTACGCCTCGGACGGCGTCTCGTTTGGTTCTTTTCATCACTAATAGTGTTGATGTAATGTTGGCCAAACCCGTTCAGCGCCTGGATAAATGGTGTCATGAAACCTCCTCGTACTAAAACTATAGTTTTCCTTTCATCAACGGACTCTTCCAAAGCGTCACTAGATTCAATACCCTCCCAATCTATATCACATATATTTGGCATGCCAGTTGTTATGTTTGACTGTTTTGCATCCGCATGCTCTTCATTGCATTTACTCAACATTCGCTTTAGACCTGTCTTGATTCTACCACCAGCGAAGCCTTCTTCGATACAGTACCTCAATACATTCCATTCGTCATGGCGACCAGTCCAGTACTCTCTACCGACCTCAGTGTCAGGGAAGTCCCTTGGCCACACGGGTAAAGGAGGTTCTGCCTCCATACGATTACAAGAGTCCTCGACGTAACCTATCGCACAGGCACCTCCAATGTGATTCAGAGCTCTAAAGATAGGAGATACCAACGCAGGTGGACAAATTATATCCCAACCACTGACAACACAGTTCGGCGATGTGTCTTCTCCTTCCATTGAGTTTGGCATCTGCGAGATGAGAATAATATCATTACCTCCCAGCTGAGGTGATTTTAGCATATAATTCTTTTCTTCCACATCTTTTTCTTGAATCGTGTGCAAATATTCTATATCGATAGATGAGGAATGAATAATTGCATCATCCTCGTTGAACGAATGCTTCTGTTCTGATTCAAACTGAACTTTTAGCATGGTTCTATGAGGTAAAGATGTATGTAAATTGCTCTTCTCTGACATTTTGGTCCAATCCATGTTTTGCCGCAGACTACGCATACTCAGAGATCTCGTAATAACCTTGGTTGCTTCTACACCTCTCACTCGTATCAAGGCCGTTGCTTCCGTAGAAAGTAAGCACTCTATGTTATCCTCCTTGAATTCGTTCACAATTTCACTAGCAATATCTTCGACTTTGTCGATGATTGAACCATCTGCACAAATTCTCACAAAACTGACCTCACCATTCTTTCCAAAAATAAATGAAGCAGGACCAACAACCCCAAGAGGAAAATTACATCCTAACTCATACACTAATCCATAAGCAGCTTGCAAACCAAGAATCACCTTTTCATCCAACAGAAAAGGCGCAGAATGCATTCTATTCCCCCCACACATGCTCTCCACAATATCTAGCAAATCATCACTACTTTTGTTCTTTATTTGTAGAATGATCGATCGCCCCGCAATAGTCCACGTAGCATCTTGTATCGTGCTCTTTGTTTTCGCCAGACGAAGTCCGGCACGTGATCCGCGATTGGTGTGCCCTAGAGGCAAACGCCAATGATTGTAAATAGATAACGGAGGACTCATGTGGAAGCGCTTAGAATGCCACAGGTGCGTTTCTAGCCATTGCGAAGTCGCGGTTGGTTGCGAATTTTCCGATGCAGATATACCATCAGCAGCACTGTTGCCGTTTGTTCTGTTCGTATTTGATTTCTTCCATTGGGAATGTTTGGCTCTCAACAATTGAGGTTTCCTCCTCGCTCTTCGGCTCTTTGCAAGGTTATCCGTCCCATTTTCAGTACCATGTGCGGATACACCCGAACTCATATTTTCAGAGGACGGAGATGATTTATCACCATCCGTGTTCACCTCATCACTCTCAATCTTTCCACTTGGAAATCGATGTCGCCTTTTACGATTATGACTCCCCGTTCTTCTTCTCAAGTGGCGTTTGGAAACTTTACACCCTCCACTTTTATAATAGACCGCATCATCATGATTGACTTCCGAAGATTGGAGGACTGATTGCCACATTTTCTTCATTTCGGGCAGACGCCGAGCGCCAAAGCGGGATGCTGTAACATTACTTTCTGCATCGAGGAATTTTGGTAGGTCTGGAGAGAATTTTATGTAAGGCTTCTTCCAAGCTTTTTGCTTTTTGGAGTTTGAGTTAGCGTTAGAATTTTGATGTTTCCGTTTCGTCATTCTCAACTGTGGTATTTTTCTTAGGTTTTCAGTGGTGGGATCCTTTCTTTCATGCTTCTTTCATTTTCCATTGCCAGGCATAGCATAATTGCATGCAGATTGCTGATTGGCACACATCGCAAACAATTATTTTGATGGTTGGATTGTTGGATGCGGAAGTTGATGCGGACATGGGAAATAATTGCGCGCGTGCAACGATTTGAATTGCTGGCTGGGGGGCTGGTAACCTCACCGGGGTACACAGTGGCAGATTCCACCCCATCTGCACGAAATATTATTGGAATGAATCAATCAAGCGTTGATTGGAATGATTGATACGGTGGTAGATTTACTTCTGATGTACGAGTAATGCACCGGTACATACGTGTTCATAGGAGTGCAACTCTTCACGATGAAATCACAATGATACTTTTAATATATGGTTGCAGACATCTCATCCAATTTCGTACAAGTAAAAGATTTTTAAACTTATATCTCACAACGATTAACATTTGCCCATAGGAGGAATCTTTGACCATCATATTACATTGTTTCGAAGGAATCACATTTAAAGAATCAATTCTATTCTTAGTTCCAGTCCAAGAAACCACCCTCTTCGGGTTTAAGTTCACTGGTTCTGTAAGGCTTGACCGCAATTTGCACAAGTCCATCCTCCACAAACTTTTTGTTTTTAATTCTCACAACCCATCCCGGTCCAGGGGTCTGGAATACAGTATGATAAGGCTGACTTCCTCCTCCACACTGAAGGAAATAGAATTGCTTCACGTTGTTGGGTCCCTGCAACAACTCAACCTCAACCTTGAACGATTTGCTTCCACTGTCCCTAGACCATCCAAGGAGCTGAACACTATCGACATTTTCAGGAATAACCCAGTTAACCTTCTTACCGTATTTTCCATCAGTATTGGCTCCCTGGATAAGCTTTTTCTCGTCTTCTTCGATACAATCAGCCCAAACGCTTTCGGTATGGGCCTCAAGCTCTGCTGCGCGTTCTGGAGAGGGGACATGCACACCAACTTTCATGGGGTAGTTGGGCAAGTCACCAGTGCTCACCTTGAGCACAGGGGGTCCCTTCTTGAACTTGAGGAGAGCTTGAACGGGGAATTCTTTACCACTCTCGGAGTCAATTTTGAGAGTGTGGGTCTTTCTCTCTGGTCCAAGCCACAAATTGACCTCACCCTTCATGGGACGTCCATTGGTCTCGAACCTCATTTGGACTCTGGTTGCCCAGGAAGGCATCTGGTATGTCCTCACAGTTCCCCCAGATTCGAGAGTTTCCAAGCTGTCGTAGGTGGGGAAAATTTCAAACAACTCGTCAGATGGGGCAAGAGCGCCGGGCTCAGAAGCAGAAGGCGTTGGCATTAAATGAGCCGGCGTATCACGGCCAGGGGGGACGGCAGAGAAGGCATTGGAGCCCACGAAGTTGGCGCTGAGTAGGCATAGAGGGGTAAGGAACTTCATGTTGATGTTGATACTTTGAAACTTTCACGGTATAGTGGTTGTAGGTACCGGTACATACTACTATTGCAACGTGACAAAGGGAGGGGAGATCAGCGATAATATCGTTGGATCTGCTTGTCGACAAAACATCAGTTTCAAGTTGTGGGCACAGTACGCGTACGTCAGTCCCGTACAATCATAAATCCAAATTTTCAAATAATTTCCCGGGCTTTCCGTTGACGTTACGTCCTTCATCCGTTTTTATGACAATCTTGATGATTGCCTTTGCTTGGCTTGACGAGAAAGTGTCTCGAACCGTACGATTGAGTATTGAGGTAACGTAAAGTACTGAGGGAGGCACACCCACTATCTTTGAATCTAATATCATAGTTCCTTTGCCGATCTCAATTGGTAATTCAAGAAGAGGTGAAGCCTATTTAATCCACGGCCAAGATGAGACCTCAGAACCTTGCGCTAAATGTGTTTCTTTTGTCATTTTTTTGCAATGCAGTAAATGCATCGACAGCGACAGCGACACCAAGACCAAAACCATCTAGATCCATATTTGGAAGAAGGGAAAATGATCTTAATATTGAGAAACTTATTAGAGAGCAAGATAATCAAGAATCGGGAGCGGGAGAGGATGAGATCTCAAGAAAGGAAGAGAGTGTTGAGACTGTCATTACCGAATTGCCACAAGACGAGGATAAAACTTTGCCATCTATCGTGGCTGATGACAATAATGGCCGCTTTGGATTTTTTAATAAGAGACGGGCAAACGCTGAGCAAGGAAGCACCGAAGAAGTGGAACCTCATCTCGAACCTGATGCCGAAGTAGAAAAAGAAGCACCAAGTGATTTTGAAGATGAATCCACGGACCAGGAGATTTCTGCCTTGACTGATGACGATGTGCCAGCTCCATCAGATCAGAAAGATGGTGTTAACCGATTTGGATTCTTTAACAGAAAAATAAATTCCAAGTCAGTCAGTGATAGTAATGAAGATACCACGACATCTGACGATGAAAATATCAAAGACCAAGCAGTAACAGAAGACATAGAAGTCGAGGCCATTATTGATGTTGAAAGCAATTCTGGAAACAATTCCGATGCGCAACCTGAAAAAGAGATAGAAGGATACGACGATACAGACGAAGCCGATGGTATCAAAGAAGGGGGTAAAACAGAAGCTACGGTGATTGCGAACATGAATACCACCGATACTAAAGAAGTACCTGAAAAAACGAGTAAAGAAGTTTCCTCTTTTGCACAAGAGTTGGAAGAGCTACTGGAAGATATCAACAAGGACGCGCAGTCGAAAAATGCAACTCAGCATCAGGACCGATCCACCGAAGGAAAGACCAGAGAAACTAGGGACAAATTTAAGAAAGGAAAGAAACGGAAGGTGGGTCTCGGCCGTGCGGTTCACAATGCCTTTCCATGGCTCAAGAAGGAAGAAAAAGAAGCAAAAGCATTTACTGGAGGAGAAGAAGAATCTTCTGAAAGAGAAGAAGTCAAAGCCCAAACAAATACTTCTGAAAGAGAAGAAGTCAAAGCCCAAACAAATAC
>Ga0115005_10001168_pt1 | contig 20555 bp, 19 predicted proteins | sample ArcOceMetagenome_FD_87163 | JGI IMG/M metagenome (GOLD analysis project Ga0115005, IMG submission 87163) | Marine eukaryotic phytoplankton communities from Arctic Ocean - Arctic Ocean - Greenland ARC118M Metagenome | ecosystem: Environmental > Aquatic > Marine > Oceanic | place: Arctic Ocean... | reverse complement strand
TGGCTAATTTCTATGGCGCTTGTCGCGGCTACCGCTTTTTTCTTCATAGAGCGCGATCGTGTTTCAGGAAAGTGGAAGACATCTTTGACAGTATCAGGCTTGGTTACGTTGATTGCTGCAGTTCACTACTTCTACATGCGTGATGTATGGGTAGCTACGGGAACATCTCCAACAGAATTACGATATATTGACTGGCTTCTGACCGTGCCATTGTTAATGGTTGAATTCTACTTGGTTCTTTCTGCAGTAACAAAAGTGCCAGTTCGTGTTTTCTGGAGATTGCTACTCGGTTCTATTGTTATGTTGGGCTTCGGCTTTGCTGGCGAAGCAGGCATGATGAATGTCACTTTAGCCTTTATCCTCGGACTGGCCGGTTGGGCATTCATCGTTTGGGAGATCTTCAAAGGTGAAGCTAGCCAGATTAATGCTGGGCTTTCAAATGCCAACGTTCAGAAGGCTTACAAGTGGATGCTTATCTGTGTAACTATCGGTTGGTCTATCTACCCAATTGGTTACTTCTTTGGTTACATGGCCGGCGGTGCTGATGCAGCAACACTGAACATAGTTTATAACCTAGCCGATTTTATAAACAAGATCGCATTTGGTGTGATTATCTGGGCTGCTGCAGTAGCAGATTCAGAATCTAAAGCATAATTTGATCTGATTGAAGTTTAGAAGAGCCAGCTGTGCTGGCTGGCTCTTCATTTTTAGCATACTAAAAATAATCAGCACTTTATAAGGGTACGATTAATGTCCCCAACAAAAATTACCAATAGTTTGAATTTGCTAACAGAGCTAAACGCTCTGTACAAGCGTGAAATGCCGCACCCACAAAGTAGCTTGACTGCAGCAGCCAAGTATCACTTTAAGAACCCAGGCAAATTTTTTAGAGCTCACCTGGCACTGACCAGTGGCCTATCCCTAGGCCTAAACACATTAGATAATTTACATTGGGCAGCTGCTTGCGAGCTACTGCACAACGCGTCCCTTATTCATGATGACATCAGTGATGCCAGTACCCATAGACGTGGCCAAGAAAGTATCCATCAACATTTTGGGCCCGATATGGCGCTCTGCCTAGGTGACTGGATGATTGCTAAGGCCTTCGAGCTTGGTGCCAAGAACAGACAATATAGTAGCCTTCAAGTGGCCTTATTAGCTCAGTCGATGCAAAAAACCTGCAGCGGCCAAATATCTGATATCACCCAACGCCAGTGCGCTAAGTTAAGCGAGTGGCAGCATATTGCAAAAGGCAAGACAGCACCACTATTGATTGCTCCCATCAAAGGGGCGGCTATTGCCGCTGGCCTAGGCACAGATATTATTGGTCTGGAGCATCTTATAGGCCTCTGCGCCTTAGCCTACCAGGGCCGCAATGATATTGACGATATAATTCCATCAAGCCATCGTTCGAGCGATCTTGACGGCCGCAAACCTAATCTAGTGATTGGTCTGTTTGCCAAGCAAGGAACACATCGGGAAGAGTTTGTCCGCTGGTATCAATCAGAAGATACCGAACAACTGGCCCATTGGCAGCGCTGCATCGCCTCCAGTGATGTAATTCTTGAGGCCAATCAGTTGGTAGATTACTGGCTATTGCAAGCCGAACAGTCAGTGAGCTTATTGCCTATTCAATTACATGCTGTAACCCAGGGCCTAGTGGCTGCTGTAAAACAGAAAACAGAAATAAAACGCCAAGGGCAAATCGCTTGACATCAAAAACGTTTGGAGCCGGTAAAACGGTAGTGGTTATTGGGGCAGGCTTCGCTGGTATAGCAACAGCATTAAGACTCAAAGCAATAGGCTACGACGTTACATTAATGGAACGCTTGGGCAGCCTTGGTGGGCGAGCACAGGTATTTGAACGCGGTGGCTACCGTCATGATGCAGGCCCTACGGTTATTACTGCCCCATTCCTATTCGATGAGCTTTTCGAACTTTTCGATGAGAAACTCACTGACCATTTGGATTTTGTACCATTAGATCCCTTTTATCGGTTTCACTTTGCTGATGGTAGCCAATTTGATTACCGAGCCAGCATTGAAGACACGTTAACCGAGATTCGGCGGTTTAATCCGGATGATGCAAATGGTTATTTAAGGCTGCTGGAGAAGTCTAGAAAAGTCTATAATGTGGGCTTTAGGCAATTAGTGCACAGGCCTTTTACCCGCATCTGGGACATGATCAAGCAAGTGCCAGCCCTGCTGATGCTTAAATGCTATAAAACTGTTTCACAAATGGTTAACAGCCATCTTAAGCACCCACTTATTCGCCAAGCATTTTCAATTCACCCCCTGCTGGTAGGAGGTAATCCCTTTAAGACAACTGCTATCTACACATTGATACACTATCTTGAACGTCGTTGGGGTGTATTTTTCTGTATGGGTGGAACTGGCAAGCTAGTGGAAGAACTGACTTCACTTATGGAACGCCATGGCATAACTATCCAACTCAATGCTGATATTGATGAGATTATGCTTGAAAATAATCGTGCGACAGGTGTTCGTCTCAATAATAACCAAGTAACAAATGCTGATATTGTTGTGTTTGGTGGTGACCCCGAAACCTGCTATCAACATCTTTTACCTAAGAAAAAGCTACGCCTGCCAAGTATAAAGAAACATTATAGTATGGGCCTCTATGTGCTTTATTTTGGCACCAAAAAGCTGTACCCCAATGTTGCTCATCACAGCATTTGGATGGGACCAAGATTTAAACAACTGTTGGCAGAAATTTTTGATGCCAAGCACATGAGTGAAGATTTTTCCCTCTATGTGCATCGCCCTACAGCTACTGATAAAAGCTTTGCACCCCAAGGTTGTGAATCCTTTTATGTGCTCTGTCCAGTGCCAAACCTGCAGGGTAATGTAAACTGGGCAACCGAAGGTGAGGCGCTTCGTGACCGCATTGTCACTGCTTTAGAGGAGACCATACTGCCAGACCTATCTTCTGTGATCGAAGAGGTGTTTTGGATGACTCCAGAAGACTTTGCTAAAGACTACCGTTCCATGCATGGCGCTGGTTTTTCTATCGAACCACGGCTTACTCAGTCGGCTTGGTTTCGATTTCATAATCGTGATAAGGCAGTGGCGAACCTCTACTTTGTTGGCGCTGGCACACACCCTGGTGCTGGATTACCGGGAGTTGTTAGCTCTGCTAAGGTGGTTGAAGAGCTCCTTACAGGTGTTGAGGTTGGTTCGGGTGGCTAAATTATGACAACTCCTAAACCAAGCCATTTGCGTTCTATTAATTCACAGCCACAGCAGATACTCGCCCGCCATGGCAAATCATTTTACTGGGCCAGCAAATTCCTTGGTGCTGACCTAGCCGAGCGTGCTGCACGACTTTACTTATTCTGTCGCTATGTTGATGATTTAGCAGATGGTGACCTTCCTGACCGGCATGAATCACTTGAAGATATTCGCGCACGTCTGGCTGGTGAAAATGTAGCTGCTGGACCCGAAATTGAAGCGTTTATTGAATTAGCTAACACACATAATATCCCACTCAGTGCAGCTGCTGAACTACTCGGTGGCATGCTTACGGACCAAAACCCCACAGCCGTAATTGATGAAGCCGAATTGCTTCGCTATTGCCATGCTGTTGCAGGTACCGTTGGACTGATTATTTGCCGCGTGCTGAACTGCAACGAACCCCGCGCCGACAGCTTCGCTATTGACTTGGGGATTGCAATGCAGCTCACCAACATCTCCCGCGATGTGTTAGAAGACGCACAGATGAATCGTCGTTATCTACCTGCTAGTTGGGCTAATTTTACCCCAGAACAGATTGCAGAGGCAGGTGTTAATTGCCAACAGCCAGTGGCACAAGCGATCGACCGTTTATTGGATCTGTCAGAGCAGTATTATGCCAGTGCACAGCTTGGCATACGCCTGCTACCCTTTAGGTCAAGGCTAGCCATCGCCATAGCACTGCGCGTTTATCGCCAAATTGGTTGGGTACTTAAACGCCGTAAAGTGGCTTGGTGGAAGGGCCGTGTAATGGTAACAGGTGTTGAAAAAGTGCTACTTAGCCTCCGCAGCACGGCGGATTTAAGACCAAAAAAGGTCCCCCCCCATCAAACTAAGCTACACCAACATCTACAGGGATTGGCCGGTGTCCATCCCAGCTAAAATTATAGAGCTAGATATCGCTATTATTGGTGGCGGCAGTTCAGGTATGGCATTGGCGACCAGACTAAATGGTTTATCGGCCACAGTGTTTGAACCAAAAACTGCGGCTGAGCGAGATTGTTGCTGGGCCTTTTGGGCACATCCACCGCAGTTAAAAGAGTTTAGCCAATCCATCCAAGGTAGCTGGGATCGATGGCGTATCATTGATCATAATGACGAAATTATTCACCACAGCAATCAATATCGCTACACCTGCCTGAGTGCAAAAAAACACCTAGAGCACTGCGAAACCAATTTAAAAAAATCCACAAGTCTAGTTAGATCACCAGTTGAGAATCTAGTGCCAAAGGGTAATGGTGGTCAATTTAATGCTAATGGTCAACGCTATAGCGCTAAAACTATTTATGATAGCCGCCCACCCACAATGGCTGAGAATAGTTTACGCCAACATTTTTTAGGGTGGGAGATAAGCCTTAAAGAACCTATGGAGAATGCTGATATCGCCACTTTGATGGACTTTCGCGTCGACCAATCCCGGGGGCTACACTTTATCTATGTGCTGCCCTATTCAGATCGTCATTTGCTAGTGGAATCAACTATGATTTCGACCCAGCTAGAAGATAAAGGTTGGTATCGTAACGCCATAACAGGGTGGCTTGCTGAGCATAACATTCAGGTCAAATCTCAATTGAGAGAGGAGTATGGCGTCATTTCAATGGCAACAGAGCAGCCATATAACCCTGAGGTGAATAACATTGGGGCCAATGGTGGCGCAGTAAGGTTATCTTCTGGTTATGCCTTTAGCACTATTCAAAGGCAGATGGCGGAGTTGGCACAATCTATTAATGCAGGTCAACGCAACGTACCGAAGCCATTTTCAAGGCTATTAATGTTTATGGATAAGGTCTTTAATCGTGCTCTTAATGCACAGCCAGATCAGGGTGTTAGTTTTTTTATGGCGACGGCTAAAGCCCTTAATGCTGAGCAATTTTCGCTTTTTATGCTTGGCGACGCGGGTTTTCTCGAATGGGCAAAAGTAATGCAAGCTATGCCCAAATGGCCGTTTATAAAGTCAGCTCTGAGTCAAATTTTTAGCCATGACTAATATGGAACTAATCGCCATAAGCGCAGTGCTGCTTATTGGCGTACCCCATGGTGGCCTAGATGGCGCTGTAGCACGCCGTATCGGTTGGCCTAAGGGCTTAATTGCATGGTTTGGGTTTAATCTGAGTTATATTTTTCTGGCAGCTTTGGTAGTTTGGGTTTGGTCGCATTGGCCATTGCTGGGTTTATCAGTATTCCTAACAATTTCAGCACTGCATTTTGGCAGTAGTGATATTGCTAATACCCAAGCCACCATTGCAAAAAAGCTGTCCTATCGATGGCTGCCATTGACCGCCCATGGCGGTTTAGTACCTGTTGCTATTCCTAATCTCCAGCCCGACAGCGTGCAACCGCTTTTTACTCTTTTAGTGGGTGATGTGGGGGCAGATATGCTTATCAATGCTATCGGCATGCTTTTTTTACCATGGCTTGTATGCTTCGCTGCATACTTTGTCTATGCAGTTTTAATCCCAGTATGGCGGAAACCATTACTTAATCTAATAATAGTATTAATATTGGTATGGTTTCTGTCGCCACTCATCAGCTTTGCCCTGTATTTTTGTCTGTGGCATAGCCGCAGCCATACATTGCGCATATGGAGAAGCCTTGATAAAGGAAGTGAACGCCGGCGAAGTCTTATTGAAGCAGTCGCCTATAGTCTGATAGCCTGGATTACCACATTAGTAATTTTTATGGTCTTTCAGGAGTCTTTAACCACTGCACTGATAAAAATAACATTTATTGGTCTCGCTGCACTTACCGTACCACATATGTTATTAGTTGACCTGGCGGACAAACTAAAACGCCAGAGTCTATGGCTATGACTAGCTATAACCCTCCATAAAGGATTTGTTAACTGGCCACTGTAAGATGGGTTACCAATTCCGCAGTTTATGGCGCGCCGGTGCCAAGCCATCCAAACAGTTGAGGTGATTGGGCCTAGACACCTCAAGCCGAAAGACTTAATGCTCGCGTTTATCGTGTAAAACTGTTACCCGCTGCATGTGCCTTACTTTAGGTAAGTAGTCACAAATTGCATAGTGATGGGTAATGCGGTTATCCCACATGGCAACAGTATTCTTACGCCAACGCAAACGTACCTGAAACTCTGGCTTGGCCATATGTTGGTAGAGGTATTGCAGTATTCGGTCACTCTCGCCTTGAACTTCACCTATAATATGACGCGTAAACGACTGATTAATATTAAGGTATTTGAGCCCAGTCACGGGGTGGGTATCAACAATCTTATGCACTGCAGAACCAGTGCTTTTAAGGCCATCGTTTACAGCTTCAATACCCCCATTAAGATACAGGTCATTCCTAAAGGTGCCGATATCATGGATAGCCTCCATGCCTGCTAAGTAATCTTGCCACATTGAAGGCAACGCAGCGTATGCGGCGTTGGTGTTAGACCACATGGTATCGCCTCCCACATCAGGCACTTCAATCGCATGTAAAATACTTGTGAACGGCGGGTTTGGCTTAAAGGTCAGGTCCTTGTGCCAATCATTAGTGTCTGGTTTGCTACCAGCACCACTTTTTAGCAACACAATGTTTTCATAACCCTCAATACTTGGGTAGATTGGGTGAGGTGGCTCTGGCTCACCAAAGCTTTTGGCAAAGGTTAAGTGTCCATCTGGTGTGAGGTTTTGATCACGGAAAAAAATAACCTTGTGCACTATGAGCGCTTCATAGATTTCATCACAATCTTTTGGAGTTAGGTTATTGAGGCAAATATCAGAAATTTCGGCACCTATAGCGGGGGTCACTTGTTCAATTTTCATTTACATTAATGCTCAAGTATTGTTTTTGGGTTTAAAGGGTACAGGGCGTGGAAAGCGCAAGCTAATATCAAACTTGGTAAGATCTAGTTTACAGCTTTGCGCTCATTCAGCCTCACTTCTGAGTGGGGCTATTACCTAGTAGAGATCAACGCAAAGGATACGCTGCCAGCAAAGCGACACTTTGTCAACTGGTTGCTAACTGAATAACGAGCTCTACAAACATAAGTAAAACTAAAGGCAATTTTATTTCACTGATTTCAACTTATAACTTGTACAATCTTAAACCCATGAGCACAATTAACAGCACCAACTAGTAATCTCGAGGTGCTGTTTTGGAGGTCCTATAGCTACTTCTGATTGTGTAAATCCATGTCTAGCCTTTTGCTTTTAATATGTATACCGAGCTTAGTAGGGGGTATGGTAGATAATTGCATAGGATATATTTTTCAGTTAATCTTTTATGGACTATGAGGATGTAAAAATGTCTTTGAAACTCGTTTACTTTAAGATGCGCGCTCTAGCAGAAGCTCCTCAAATGCTGATGAGATGCAATGGAATTGAGTATGACTATGTGATGGCTTGGGAGTATTTTGGAGATACTTGGGCCAATGCTAAATCACAATTAGTTTTCAATCAGCTGCCAATGTTAGAAGTGGATGGCAGGCACCAAATCTGCCAAAGTATTGCGATCTTAAATTTTCTTGAAAAAAAGGCAGGTATCCATATTGAAAATCCAATAGAAGCTGCCAAAGCTGATGCTATTTTGCAAAGTTCTCAAGAACTATTTTCTCCACTAAACCCAACGATAAACTTTGCAGTTGGAGATGATTTTGTTGCAAAGAGAGATGCAATGCGTCCGGCCTTGTCTACTCGCTTCCAACAGTTACAGAACTGCCTGCTGGAAAATAGCTCAAAGTTCTTTACAGACAATACGCCCAGGGCCGCTGATTTTTCTGCCTTTCACCATTTGGACTTATCGAAACAACTTGATCCAATGCTAATCAAAGAATTCCCGCGATTAGAGGCCTTTACTGCAGCTATGACAGAACTACCCAAAATGGAGAACTACTTGAAGGGTCGGCCAGAGTTAATCGGCGTTGGCGAGTCTCCACAGTTAATGATAGACGGCATCGCTCACCCCACAGGAGTGCAACAAACGTAACACCAACGGACCGTGATCCAGTCATATGGTTCTAACAACTCCCAAAAACATGGAGCAACCAGATGGGAATATTAATAGACATGAAAGGCGGTTAGTTTTGTTACGTATTATTTTCTGGAAACTAGGGTTTGAATGGTCCATTTTTTTAAGGCTTATAAGACCTTGTAGTGATAAGCGGATCTATTATTTTGCTTTCGGCGCTAATCTAAGTCCTGAAATATTAAACCTAAGGCGTATCTCATTTTATGAAACCTTCGACTACGTTCTAGAAAATGCCTCATTAAATTTCAGTCAGCGTGGTTTTTATAAGGACCACGGTTACGCCTCAGCGGACGCCACAATGGGTGACCGAGTCTACGGCAAGATGTATCTGATCAGAGAAAGTGATGCAAAAAGGATGGACTATTTTGAAGGAGCGCCATTTTTAAAGGTTCACGATAAAATTTTCCAACAATACCAGGGTTCACAGTTTTACTTTTACCGAGCAGTTACGCCCTCCAATAATCTCAAACCAACACAGGAATATCTGGATTATTTGACAACGGCTTATCGAGGCATGGATTGCGTTCCTAACCAGTATATTGTTTCCATGGCAGCAACAGAAGTTCTCAAAAAACTTGAGCCTCAAAATCAAACTGGCGTGTATGTGCGTAATTTAAATCACTGGCCTTCAGTTTTGCATCCACTGCTCATCAACTATGAAAATAATTGTCATCGTCTGGTTAAGGCACTCTGGAATAGATCATTGCTGGACTGGATGATAAGGATCTAAGTGACTGCTAGGTGTGACCAAGATACATATTTAGCCTAGCGTGTGTTGTAACATCTTATGGTGTAGTTCTCTCGCAGTTTAATGTTGCAACTGCTGAACTGCCGTTATAATCATTTCATCCAATCATTCAATGATGTACGTGTTTCCTAGTTTTTTCATTTTTTTAGGTTCCCATCTCGCATACATATTCCTCAGATGTGTTTTACGGCTCAGTATGGCAGCATATGATTTACCAAAATATTGACCACTGGGGTATAAATAATTTCGCTATATATGGTATAACTAACTATACCCTATTGGTACCCATGAGTTATACGATGTGAAATACCAACCTACTGATTTAGGGCGTCATTTTTTACGTGAGGGCTAGATGGAGAAAATAGCAACGAACAACTTTGAGTTGCCACAGTTAGAGCGTAAATGGGATAAGGGTGTTATTGACTGTGGCTGGGTAGCCGTGCCTAACTTGTTGCTTGAACATCAAGGACGTTTGCAAATTACCTCTTCCGAATTGAATGTGCTTTTAGCCCTGATGAAATTTTGGGTGGACGGCGCACACGCTGCCTACCCATCTATAAAGACAATTTCAAAAATGTTGGGAAAAACAGAGAAGACAATTCAAAATAATATCCGCTCACTATCACACCGGGATGGTAAGCCTAATGGCTTGGAGCAGCTCTTACCCCAAGATTGGACCGGATTCATCCGGGTTCATCGTAGAAAAAGTCCAGATAATAATGGGAATTTGACCAACCTATATAATTTTCAACCTTTAGTTCAAGTGCTGCATGCAATCGATGAGGAACAAAAAAAAGTTAAACAAGACTTGCAGAGAAGGAAGCCAAGGATAATTCTCAATCCATTGTAGCCGCCAATAGACTTGACCTTCGGCAGGAGCCACCACTGCATTGATGAGGAACAAAATGCATTTTCATAACCCCCTTCTCGACAGTGACTTTCGATACAGAATATAGATAATAAAACTATGGAAGTGTCAGGCATTCTACCGAGGTGTCTGAATCTATTCCCCCATCAATCCTGATCACCATTGTTCCAACCCCATTAAGAACTTTATCCTTCATTCCAACAGGTTTGCCTAATTTTTAATGACGCAGCGAACCTCAGCACTGTTGTCCAAATCGTCAAATGCTACAGTTACATTGTGAAGAGTTCCCCCCGCTTGAGTGCTGTAGTTAGTGATTTCAAGGGCTAAAGCGTTGCTGGCAATAAAAGCTGCCATCGCCAGAATAATTTTACATTTCATCATTTATCCTCGGTTCGTCTGTAAGAATCCTACCACTCTAAATCGGTAATCACTAACAATCGGTGCAGCCACTCTATAAGCAACTGCTAGACACTTCCTGTATCTTGGGAGTTTTAGTGTCCTTGTGTTAGTGCTTTGCAATACTCGGAGCCTACCCAATTGCGAGAGACTCAATTATGTGTGATGCTATCGTTACGTATAGGCCACTGTTTTTTGACTTTACCTCAGCGTTGAAATGAAATTAAATGTCCTTTATGAATAGAAGTGTAATTTTTTAAAATAAGTAATAGTCATGGGATTTGATTATCGGCTTGAAGCTATGCTATTTTTAGTTTGTTACTGATAGTACCGTCTAAAGAAGTCTTCAGGCTTTGAAGGTAATGTGAAAAAAATCATTGGTGAAAGGGTTTAGTGTTTGTAGTCAACGCTGATTCACTAACACTGTTGAAGAGTTGTAACTTAAAGTAGGGTATTCGTAGACTAACTAAAAAGTGAGAATGTTATGCAAAATAATAAAAAATTGGCACTTTCATGTGCCTTGGCAACCAGTTTGGTTGCTGGAACGGCACAGGCCCAAGAGTGTGGTGAAATATCTATTACCGAAATGGATTGGGGCTCAGCAATCATTGTGACTCAGGTCGCTACCTTTTTGCTTGAACAAGGATATGGCTGCGATGTGACAATCATACCATCTGCATCTACACCGGCACTGGTTTCAGTTACGGAAACTGGTAAGCCAGACATACTGACCGAAATCTGGACAAACTCTGCGCCAGCCTACGTGCCACTTCTCGAAGCTGGTAAGATCAAGGAATTGACACCAGTTCTTTCAGACGGCGGTGTTGAGGGTCTGTGGATCCCAGACTATTTGGCAGAGGCTCATCCTGAGCTGTTGACCATCGAAGGTTTGTTAGCCAACCCAGATTTGGTTGGAAACAGAATGCATAACTGCCCTGTTGGCTGGACGTGTCAGGTTGTGGCTTCACAAATGGCCAAGGCCGGTGGCTTTGAGGCTGCAGGTATTCAAGATTTTGTCCATGGATCAGGCGAGACCCTCGCTGCGTCGATCGGTTCGGCCTATACTGCGCAGGAGCCATGGTTTGGCTACTATTGGTCACCTAGCACGGTTTTGGGAAAATACCCCATGACACAAGTGGATTTGGGTCCTCATGATCCTGTTGCACATCCCTGTAATGCTGATCTGGAATGCGATACGCCTAAGCTTGGATCATGGCCAAGTAGTGTTGTAACGACTGTGGTCACAGGGGCCTTTGAGTTGTCGCATCCAGCAGAAACTGACCTGATGCGCCACCTGTCTTTCAGCAACAAGATGATGAATGGCCTTCTCGCTTGGCAAGATGCTAATAATGCCACGGGACAAGAAGCGGCTGCTTACTTCCTATCAACGCAACAAGATGTTTGGGGCGGCTGGGTAAATGATGCAGCACGCGGAAAGCTTTCGGCACTCCTACAGTAGGCTATCCGACATGCAGTAAACCAATGAAGGCACACAGCATGTGTGCCTTCATTTTGCTCAGAGAATTAAAAAAATGGCATATTATGACAGCCTATTTAATGGTCTAGGATTAAGGGTTTGGTGTGACGCAGAGCCCGGTAGTGCAAACGTATCGATGGCCAGCCTGTTAGCTAAGACCAACCCAGACACTGCGAACACTGGGCCAGTTTTTCCGTTCCCGTCGATGGATGAACTCTATCAGGCGTGCTCTTCATTTCCTCAGTCACGAGACTTCACAGCGGCAGTAGAGACTGGGTTTCTTAACATTAAAGACGTCTTGAAATCAGTACTGGATCCACTGACCCAGCCACTGTCTTGGCTTCTGGAATTCGCCTTGTTCAGCTTTTTAACTACGCCCTGGTGGATCATTATTCCGTTAATATTATGGTTGGTCTGGTACGTCTGTCGTTCGGTCAATATCGTAGCTTTCGTAACCCTATCATTTGTGTTTCTAGGATTTATAGATCACCTAGATGCTGCACTGCAAACGCTTGCAATTATTACTGTCTGTACAGGTATATGTATTTTATTTGGGGTCCCAATAGGAATTGCTATGGCCAAATCCAATCCCTTAGAAAGGGCCTTGATCCCATTGCTTGATCTGCTTCAAACACTGCCAACATTTGTGTATTTGATCCCGCTGATCTTCCTGTTCAGCGTGACTGAGCCAAAACTCTACGGCATTGCGATTATTGTCTATGCCATCGTGCCAGTGATCCGGCTTACTAACCTGGGGATTAGGCTCGTTGATCAAGATGTTGTTGAGGCGGTCAACGCCTTCGGTATGTCGCCCAAGCAGAAACTGCTTGGGGTTGAGATCCCGCTCGCAATGCCCAATATTATGGCGGGGGTAAACCAAACTATAATGATGAGCCTCGCTATGGTGGTGATCGCATCGCTGGTTTCTGCACCTGGTTTAGGTGTTCTTGTACTTCGGGGTATTCGTAATCTTGAATTGGGAGTTGGTCTGATCGCAGGACTAGGTATTGTGCTGCTGGCTGTTATTCTCGATCGAGTGTCAAAGGCGGCGATTGCCCGCGTATCTTCCGGTCAAACATATAGATAGGTAGGTACTTATAATGGCTCAGGCCCCCAAAATTCAAATTCGTAATCTATATAAAATTTTTGGTTCCGATCCTGCTTCTGCACTGGAACAGGTCAAGGCAGGCATGGGAAAGGATGAACTGCTTGCAAAGACTGGCCATGTGTTGGGTCTAGAAAACATCTCAATCGATATTCGAGAGGGTGCCATTACCGTGGTAATGGGGCTGTCTGGATCTGGCAAATCAACGCTTATTCGCCACATTAACAGATTGATCGAGCCAACTGATGGTCAAGTGCTGATCGATGGTGAGGACGCGCTCTTGTTAGGGACGGAAGCGTTGCGTGAAAAGCGCCGCACAGGCATGTCCATGGTGTTCCAGAAGTTTGCACTCCTTCCTCATCGCTCGGTACTTGATAATGCCGCACTAGCATTGGAGGTGCGTGGCATAAGCCAAAGTGAGCGCCATAAGGAGGCGTATGTTTGGCTCGATAGGGTGGGACTTGGTGGCTATGAAAATCACTATCCGCATCAACTCTCTGGTGGCATGCAACAGAGGGTTGGTCTTGCCCGTGCACTAACGTCAAACTCGGATATCATGCTAATGGACGAAGCATTTTCTGCTCTCGATCCTTTGATACGCAGTGATATGCAAAAGCTGCTGCTTGAGTTACATGTAGAATTAAAAAAGACCATCGTGTTTATCACCCATGACCTCGATGAAGCCCTTCGATTGGCTGACCACCTCGTTATTCTAAAAGATGGTGCAGTTATTCAGCAGGGCGAGCCCCAGAGCATTTTAACAACACCAACTGATCCCTACATTGAGGCTTTTGTAAGCGACATTAACCGTGCGCGTGTTTTGCGGGTCCGTTCTGTCATGACGCCTTTGAACCAGGAAATCACCTATGCGGGCGATGTCGGCCCAGACGATACTCTAGAATCTCTAATCACCCTCTCTGATGGCAATACATCGTATAATTTTAGGGTTGTCGAAGGAGAAATCCCAATTGGTCAGATTGACATGAAGGATCTGGTTAAAGCCCTGGTTCCTAGAGTGTCGGCAGCAGAACACCAACCGTTATAGACAGACAAAAGGTGTGGATTTTTTATGAATATCCAAGACCGATTGATCAAACAGCCGTCGAATGTCCCTTTTTCGATGTATGACGCTTTTACTGATGTGCCATATTCCGGTAGCCAGGCGGCTATTGTCCTGCAGGCCTCAGATATCTCCATCCCAAATCGGGTTCGGATTGCACGTGAAATTGGAGCGCCAGCCACTGCGTTTGTAAACGCCATCAACCATAACAGGGTTAAGGTTCAATTTTTCTCTACTGTTATGGAGTTGCCGATGTGTGGGCATGGGACGGTTTGTCTGATAACGCAACTCGTTGCACAAGAACTATTACCCTGTGAGGGCGATGGGTGGTGCAAGGCGGTTCTTGATCTGCCTAAAGGGGAGGCGACAGTGGAGTGTCGCCGGACGAAGGCAGGAAGAGTAGAAGTTATGTTGGATGTTGCAGAAGCACAATTTGCAGCAGTGAAAATCGATCTGGAAGAGCTAGCTGGTATATTAGGCGTTAGTATTGAGGACATGTCTAGCGAATTGCCACCAGAGGTCGCCACTGGCGATTTTATTCACCTCTGCCTTCCAATGCGTGATCTTGACGCGATGCGCAAACTTCAGCCTGATTTTTCAGCCCTTGCTAAGTTCTGTGTATCCAACGGATTGGACACAGTGGCTAGTTTTTCAACCGAGGTCGTAGATCAAACTTGCAATGTTCACGTACGGGATTTTTGTCCAGCCGTTGGCGTGGCTGAATCAGCTGCAGCTGGCACCACAAATGCAGCCCTATCGACCTATCTTTTACAAAAAGGGCTGGTTCAGCCAAGTGATGACGGAAGCTTGCAGGTCCGGGCTGAACAAGGAATAGAACTTGGCCGCCCCAGCCGTGTGACAACACGGATCAAAACACAAGGTGGTCATATTATGCGATTGCAGGTGGGTGGTTTAGCCAGCTTGATCGTCGACGGTATGCTCAATGTTAAACTGGATTCCTTATGACAAAGACGTTGCAAGAAATTCTTGTTTGGGACGCTCATGCAGGACTGTTTCCATCACCAGACATGGACCTTAATATCCTTGAGGACTGGCGTAAAGACGGTGTCAATTATCTGAGCGTCAATGTTGGATTTGACGTAATGTCACGTGATGAAACGTTGGCGACGCTTGCTGCCTATCGGCGTTGGTTGCTGGCGCATTCCGATAGATTTTTATTGGCTGGAAATCTTGCTGATATAGATCATGCGCATCGCACTGGGCGCCTTGCCATAAGCTTTGATATCGAAGGCATGAATGCGTTGGGAGGTGATATTAATATGGTTGAAGTTTATCACACCCTTGGCGTGCGTCAGATGCTATTTGCCTACAACTTAAACAACTTAGCAGCCGGTGGCTGCCATGATGTCGACATTACCCTGACTGAGTTTGGCATCGATATTTTGACTGAAATGAACCGCGTTGGGATGATAGTGGACGCAAGCCATACAAGCTACCGAACTAGCATGGACCTGATTGAGCGTTCAAGGACGCCTGTAGTGTTTTCACATTCCAATCCAACGTCAGTTTGGCTACATCAAAGAAATATCAAAGATGAACAGATTAAAGCCTGCGCTGCTAAAGGTGGTGTTATAGGTTTAAATGGACTCGCAATTTTTGTTGGTAACAACGACTCAACCTCTGAGTCATTATTAATCCATTTATTTCGTCTAATTGACCTGGCTGGGCCAGCTCATGTCGGGCTTGGCTTTGATTATACTCCAGATGTTTCCGTTGATCTTGGTGCTATCCTGCGAGCGAGGCCGGATTACTGGCCCAAAGGCCAACAATACGATACACCTAACATTGAACATGCCGGTCCATCAAAGATTCCAGACCTAGTGAAGGGCATGCAGGCACGAGGTCTTTCTGAGTCTGAAATTGGAGGTATTTTGGGTGGAAACTTTACCCGTGTCGCCCATGCGAGTTGGATACACTAAGGCCCCGCATTGTATTCGACAAATTCGTCAGCACATGCGGGCAATTTTGTGGTCAAAAGTCCGTTCAAACACCTGCTTACCCTGCTCATAGGCCCGGACTGTCGCGGTAAGAAAATAGTAATAATGATCACACACCAATTGTGTTTCGGTAACCGTCCGAACCGCCCAATCGTCCCGAGAATATTCAAATTCCCAGCCAAAACGGGCCTGAGAAGATAGCGGGTCACCAGCGGTTATTTCATAACTTTCGTATTTAACTGCTGAAGTCACTAAACCGTGCGCCTCAAAGACAACTTCACCGAGGTCATCTCTAATTGTCAGACTTGTCTTACCCTGATGCATATCATGTGTAACTTGCCTTTTAGATTGTGGCACCCGTTTCTCAGTAAGTGCTGAAGCAGGTGTTGCTATTGGTGGGTTCACTTGAACAGAGCCTTCCTCTTGTTTTTGACGGCCTGGCAAAGATAAACAGGCAGGTTTTTTGGCAAGTGTTAAAACTGGATTTTCGACAGCGGGCCAGATAAATGGCCAATAAGCGGTTGATAAGGCAATGCGTATTTTGTGCCCAGGGAGGAACCTATGCCCAGCGTAGTCCAGTCTTAGCTGCAGTGATTGAGTTTCTCCTACTGGCATCGGAATTGGATTTTCGTTGCCGTTCCGATGGGTTAAATTAAGGACCCCTATCGAAATAAGTTCTGAACTGCCACTTGGTGCGACATCACACAAGCGCACAATTAAATGCCCGGTTGTTGAGTTTGACTGTAATGATATTGTAATTTCTGGGCAACCAAAAACATCAATGGCTTGATCAAGTATGTCACCATCAAAACAAGTACTTTGTGCGTCAGTTAGCCGTTGGCAACCGGCAACTTCTGCGCCAGAACAATGGGGTACCCACTCTCCTGCCATCGCGCCAGTGTCGACTGGGCTATGGATCTGAACTGGGGGAGCATCAACAGCCTTGCTGGTGAGACCAGCCTTTGCCATATATAGGTGTGACATGGTGTTGGAGGGCAGTGACCAAGTTTGATCGTCTATCCATCTACCTGCCACTGTCATCACAAAAGGGTTGGGAATTGAACTGTCTTTGATGAAGGTGAGATGCGTTTTTTCTGTTCCAAGCCTTGCCGGTTCGTCGCTAAGCCATTGGCGCCACCACGCCAGAGATGACCCAAGATAATCATACGATGGCCCAGGTGTGCCAAGATGTGGAAAGTGGTGTGCCCAAGGACCACAGACTGCATGACAACGTCCTTTGAGATTATCCATTAAGGCAGGCAACGCGTTAACATAAAGATCATTCCAGCCACTTATAATCATTACTGGTATTTCAATGGCGTCAAAATTTTCGCAAATGGAACCATGCTTCCAATAGTCGTCTCGGGTTTGATGTTGAAACCATTCAGCAGCAAAAAACTTAAGGTTCTCCAGTCGGTTCAGCCACATAGAGCGCCATTTTTTACCAACGACAGAGGGGTCGGGTGGGCGGGACGTGAAGGCTGTTAATGACGTACCCCAACCAAAGTTTTCGTTCAGAAGGCAGCCGTTCTTATAATGTACATCATCATTGTAGCGATCAACAGTAGCACCAATTGCAATGATTGCTTTCAGAGCCTTTGGCCTACGTGCAGCGACTTGTAACGCCGCAAAACCACCCCAGGAAAGGCCTGTCATTCCAACATTGCCGTTGCACCAGGGCTGTTTTGCAGCCCATTTGATAACAGCGATCGCATCATCTTGTTCAAGCTTTAGATATTCGTCTTCCAGAATTCCATCTGAATCTCCGCAGCCGCGAAGATCCACTCGTAGAGTAGCCACGCCATGACCAGCCCAATAGGGATGCATGCGCTCGTCAATTGGCAGTGTTCCATCTTGACGTCGGTAGGGAATGATCTCGACCACAACTGGAACAGGTACTGTAATATCTGGACGCCATAAACGTGCCGCCAGTTGGATGTCTTTGGAAACAGAAATCCATTCTGTAGGTTGGTCAATAACAGTATATGGAGTGTCTGATACTATAACCAACTCGGGAGAGTTCATATCAGGAAACATGAGCCGTGGACCCTTTAACAACACCAAACAGTGCCACCATCACCAAACAGACTTTGACAGAGATATTCTTCATACCCCACATCTTAGACTATTTATTGTTATGAAAACATATGTCATGGTCTCACAATCTGTGGATCATGAAGATGTACTAAAGGTTGGCACTTTGGGAACAGCAGAGGGGGTTTCTTTTATTAGAAATGCCAGAACACCCGCAATGATGGCTAGTGCGATCGAACTCATCCAAATAAGGTCATAAGTTGCGTCTTTATCAAAAAAGTATCCCCCTAATGAAGCCGCTATGGCGGCACCGATGGAATGCCCCGCCGATAGTAAGCCCATGGTTAAGCCCATCACCTTAAGGCCGATATGACTAGCGACTAAACTGGCGGTAACGGGTACCGTCGAATAATCCACTACGCCAAAAATAACTGCAAACAACAACAGTGTTTCGTAGCTAGTGCCCACATTAAGCAATATCCAGAAAGTTAAGCCACGAATAATATAAATACAGCCAAGTAATAAAGGCCGATTCATTTTATCGGTTAACCAGCCAATGCCAATCATACCTAGCAGGTTCACCGCCGACAGCAGTCCATAAGCAGCTGCACTTGGTATTGGTTTAAAACCACAAAAAGATGCAAACGGCATTAAATGGGTTTCAATAACACCAGTGGTTGTGTAACCACAGATGAGGTAACTCCAGAACAGCAAATGAAAAACCGGAGTAGAAAAAAGTTTCTTAATAGAAGATTTTAAGTCAGTGGTGTCATTCACTGATGATGCTTTCTTGGGCGCCTTGATTGGTTTATCCCTGGGTACCCACCAAACAAAAGGAATCAGGCATGCAATGCCCGCTGCAATTCCTACAAATCCCCAACGCCAACTAAATGAAGCAAAAATAAAAGCGATTAAAGGTACAATTAAAAACTGTCCAGCAGAGGATCCCGAGGTTGCAATGCCCGATGCAAACCCAACATTTTTTGGATAGGCGCGGGCCACTGCAGAGGCAACAACGTGAGTTGCGATGATACCAAACCCAACGCCACCAATAACACCAAAACCAATCAATAGTACCCAGGCACTGTTGGCCATACTGATGACAACGCAGGATGTGAAGACCGCAATAAGCCCTAATAGCAAAGTAAACCGAAGGCCTTTACGGTCTAGAATGAACCCTGAAATAGGCGATGCAATTGCCATGATTAACAACGCAACAGCAGCAACATTGGAAACATAGCCACGACTCCAGCCCAACTCACTTTCCCAGATTGGCATTGCCAGCCCTAAAGCAGCACGGGCCGAATATACCAACGCCAGTGCTAAAAAGCCCATCGCTACAACAATGATGGCTCGATGGAGCGTCTTACTTTCACTAGTATCATTCATGTTGCAAAATTCTTTAGTTGAAACAATGGCATAAAGGGCACGATGTCGAGATTGTACATAACGTGGGGTATTGATCGTAGTTGAACATGGCCTTACATTACTCGTCAATAAGTAATCATAAAGTTGTTTGTCACTTAGCCCAGCGTAAGTGTGCAAGCTAAATATCATTGCTTAGGGTAATAGACTACCGAGTCTCACTGGACCTCTACGGACCTTAGCGCCTCATTCTATAGTAAGCCAATGAAGCAAGAGGTATTGAGGCGATGCATCTACAAAATTACGATATTATGGTGGAACACTCAGTCATGAGGTTTCAGGATGGGTCACGGGAGTCTGTGATTAAAGTTAAAATGCAAGAAGATGGGCAGATGATCCGTTCCGAAACTGGCGCTTCGCTAATGAAGTGATAGAATAGATTATTAAGAATTATCATTAACACAAGGATGTTTTCATGCGTATAAATAAGTTATTAGTAACCTTAGCCTTCTCAACGATCTTCGGAAATGGAGTTGCAGTAGCTTCGGGTGATGCTAGTGAGATTGAAAGTGAGCCTATCCGTTGTTACATACTGGCTACGGCCGCTGCAAGCCTACCCACGGGGCAGGCTGTAAAATTATGCAGTGGGACAACAGATGGTATAAAGGTATTTAAGTGCTTTATGAAAGCGGTTGCGCCTACTGATGAAGGTGGCCTGGACCTTCCTATGGGTTTCGCTATAAATCTATGCAAAACAAAACCGTAGCGTTTTTTGGAACCTACTATGAATCGTATAGCACCAGAAAACTGGTATCAAATAAAAAAAATAGGCGAGGATGTCACCTATATTTGCGAGCCCTATATCAAAGAATTTTATCGCTGTAATATCTGGCATGTACGTGGCAGTCAAAGTGATATGTTAGTTGACAGTGGGATGGGTGTGGTATCCCTGACTAATTGGGTTTCAATCGTTACTGAAAAAGATATCGCTGCTGTAGCAAGCCATACTCATTTTGATCATATTGGCTGCCATCATGAGTTTAAACACTGCATTGTTCATTCTGCTGAAGCTGACGTTTTGGCAAACCCAACCCGGCAAAACACGCTGGCACATGGCTATGTTAAAGATGATATTTTCATCCAATTACCGCCGCAGCCTTATCAGTCAAAAACCTATTCGGTAAAAAAGACCTCAAATGCTCAAATAGTCGAGGATGGTGACATTATTGATCTGGGGAACAGACAGTTTGAGGTTATCCATACCCCAGGCCATTCTCCCGGTGGCATAGCACTGTGGGAGCATAAAACAGGAATCCTTT